>JFJP01038801.1_pt1 | contig 15661 bp, 12 predicted proteins | sample 431651 | NCBI WGS metagenome assembly JFJP01 (sample SAMN02602958, study PRJNA72255) | Microbial mat metagenome, whole genome shotgun sequencing project. | biome: fresh water; feature: sink hole; material: water; isolation source: purple microbial (photo- and chemosynthetic) mats found in... | reverse complement strand
CTGAGACAGGTCCAGCTGATCCCTGAAGAAATTAACTCTCTGACCAAGAGGAACAACTACATTCTCCTCTTTTGCCTCAGCTTCTTTTGAAGCATATTTATATCCTGCGATTATCGTCACAATATTAATCGTGAGCAAAAACAGGATAGCAAGCCATAATATTTTAGTTTTGCTCATGATCATCATTGTCAGTTGTTACAAAAAAAGTTTCAATTGGTTCCTGCTTTAATTCATCGAGGAACACAATCTCTTCATTCATTACTAAATTGTAATCTGTTACATTACCGGAAAATAATTTCCCAAGGTTTATGCCACCGGCAACTGCCACAAGAATAACTGCTGCTGCTGCTAGTTTCGGAAGCAGTCTTGTAAGGAGAATAGTTTTTCCTGCTTTATTTTTCTCCATGCGCGACATCAGCCTTGTATAGAAAAAGGGATCTGCCGGAGTTTGAGCCTCATCAGCTACCTGCGCAAGCTCTTCTCTCAGAAACATGGTGAAGTTCAAACACTCGTCACAGTTTTTCAGATGCTCCTCAATAACTAACCTCTTCTCTTCCGGGAGAATGCCTTCCGCGAAAAGAAAGAGGTCAGCGTATATTTCTGAGCAGTTCATTTTTTTACCTTTTATCATTTAGACACGTTTTTAAATACAAACTTGCGCTTAGTCCTGATTATTTTTATAAAATTCCTGAAGTGACTTCCGGAGATTCTGCCTGGCTCTGAAAAGGAGAGACTCAACAGACGATACTGATATGTCCATTATCCCGGCTATCTCCTGGTAAGAAAGATCGTCGTATTTACTTAATATAAATGCTGTTTTCTGGTTGGCAGGGAGTTTGTTCATGGCCTGATTTATAGCTTTTGAGCTCTCGGATCTCTGCAAATCTTCATCAGGAGCATACTCTCTTCCGGAGGCAATATCCTTCGCAATATTTTCACTTTCACCGGAAAGGGTGTTAAAAAAAGACAGGATCTTCCGACGCCCTGACCTTCCTAAAAAATTCAGTGACTTATTAACCGCTATCCTGTATATCCAGGTCGATAGCCCGGCCTCCCCTCTGAATTTGCCAACCGATTGGTAAATCTCAATAAAAACATCCTGTGCTATATCTTCAGCATCGGTGTAAGAATGGACAAAACCCATACATGTCCGGATTACCTTATCCTGATACATCTCAACCAGCTGACGAAAAGCATCATCTCTCCCTGCTCTTAAAGCATCAACAAGTTCAGTGTTGTTTGAATAATTAGCGATTGGTTCCAATATTCCAATAAATAATATATACTAAACAGATATTTTACTATTAGACATATGAAAAAGAAAAAACTTGCTACTGGACCTTGATTTTTTCAAAAAGAGTTGAAATCTTTCCCCATCTAAAAGCCACCTTTAAAATAAGAATAAATATAATACCTGTGAACAGCAGTCCCGTAAATTCAGTCCAGGGGAAAATATTATGCTGTTCAAAAAGTGCTTCTGTCTGAAGGGCTGAAGACTTATTAGTCACCATAATACACAGGAAAACATTATTGGCAGTATGGGCCCCGAGGGCAGCTTCGATACCGTCGTCCATGATCGTAATAACTCCAAAAATCAATCCGAAAATCATATACTGAGGCATCATGGTCAGGAACCCAAACTCTTTAACTTCAGGATTAAGTGAATGCATAAGGCCAAACAATATTGAAGTCATTACAAGCGGAAACCACCTGTTTCTAAGTATTACAGCAAATCCCTGCATTAGATAACCTCTGAATAAAACCTCCTCGAAGGCAGCCTGGAACGGGATTAACAGCAAGGAGATAAGGGTCAGGGTGATGAGGGATGCTGACCTGTTGTTGATCGAAAAGTTAGCCGGGTCGATCCTGAGATAAACAAGAAAGTATATGGCAGACAGAACAAGCCACAAAAAAGCTGAAATGAAGAATCGATTCCACCGTATGGTCCCTCTCCCGTTTATCGTATCTTTAAGACTTCTTTGGTTTAATGGCTTTATCAGCAGGATAAATGCTGCCAATCCTGCAACAAAGGGCAATAGCATCATTATAAGAAGGTAATTTGAATCAAAACCTAAGACGCTGTAATCACCAGGATTAGCAGAAAACTGTGTAAAGATATCCGGATTGGTTGCCGATTTCACAAACATGGAAATAAGTAAAGGCAGTGAACCTATTGTGTTAGCCACAACAAGCATCACAAAAATCATTACGATATATCTCCAGAGGCTGTTCTTTCCTTTAAAAGAGGATTCAAGATGGTTCATATATACCTGGGATCAGAATTCAGAAATTGCTTTTTTTGGGTGGTCGATGGAGTAATGAAGGCCAATGCTCTCCTTTCTGGTTTTTGCCATTTTGATTATCATGTAGCCCACATTTATCAGGTTTCTTAGTTCACAGATCTTCTGGGAAATTAGTGATCGCTTGTATAGGCTCTCTGTCTCTTTATAAATTATCTCGAGGCGGACCAGGGCTCTCTCAAGGCGCAGGTCGGATCTTACAATTCCCACGTAATTACTCATTATCATCTGAACCTCCTTGTAATTCTGTGTAATAAGCACCATCTCCTCAAGGTGAGTGGTTCCCTTATAGTCCCAGTCGGGGATCTTATCTTCAAATGTAAGATCTTTCAGCCTGCTTCCTGAGTGGATGGCTGCCCTGTGAGAATAAACAGCAGCCTCAATCAGTGAGTTTGATGCCAGCCTGTTTGCACCGTGCAGGCCGGTTGACGATACTTCACCGATAGCATAAAGCCTGTTAATGTTACTCTGTCCGTCTGCGTCAACTTTAATGCCCCCGCATGAGTAGTGGGCAGCCGGCACAACGGGGATCATGTCTTTTGTAATATCAATACCCCTGGCCATACAATGCTCATAAACATTTGGAAAGTGGTCTATCAATCCGTCATGGTCGAGGTGGGTACAATCGAGCCACACATGATCGTCACCCCATATTTTCATCTCATTATCAATGGCCCGTGCAACAATGTCACGTGGAGCGAGCGATTTACGGCTGTCGTATCTCTTCATAAATTTCTCTCCGGCCATATTCTTTAAAACCGCCCCATATCCTCTTAAGGCTTCGGTTATCAGAAATGAGGGTCTTTTATTCGGATCCCACAGTGAAGTAGGATGAAACTGGACGAACTCCATGTTCTCTATCGTTCCCTTCGCCCTGTAAACCATTGCTACTCCATCGCCGGTAGCTATTTCCGGATTTGTGGTTGTCAGGTAAACATTACCCATTCCCCCTGTAGCTATTACAGTTATCTTTGCAAGTAAGGTTATCACTTTCTGATTCACCAGGTCTGCTACATAGGCTCCGAAACATTTTATGTCAGGATAGTTTTTCTTCAGGACATCGCCCAGATGATGCTGTGTAAGTATCTCAATAGCAAAATGTTGTTCAAATATCTCAATGTTGGGATCTGCTTTTACCTGCTCTACCAGAGTCTTTTGGATCACCTCTCCTGTCCTGTCTTTATGATGGAGAATCCTGTGTTCAGTATGTCCTCCCTCTTTTGCAAGGTCATAGGAGCCATCCTCTTTCCTGTCGAAAGATACACCCAACTCGATCAGATCCTGTATTCTTTCCGGTGCCTCTTCAACAACCATTCTTACAACTTCCTCATTGCAAAAACCATCTCCGGCAATCAATGTATCCCTGATGTGTTTCTCAAAATTATCTGGTTCGCTGAACACAGCTGCAATACCTCCCTGGGCATAACGTGTATTGGAATCCATAAGGGATGCCTTTGTTACTATCGTTACCCTCCCATACCTGGCTGCCTTAAGTGCAAAGGTAAGTCCTGCTATACCAGATCCTATCACCAGAAAATCAGTTCTTTTTTTCATCGGTTTCTAATATGAAGCAAGTGTTAAAGATACTAATAGAATTCTGTTTTTCTGCCTCCTCCAGCCCGTTTGGGACAAACACGTTGTAAAACAGAACTTTTTAATTTACTTTTGCCTACCACTAAAATAATACAAAACGATTATGGCTCAGGAAGATGTTTTTAAAAAACTGGTTGCACACTGTAAGGAATATGGATATGTTTTTCCTTCAAGTGAGATCTACGACGGATTAAGTGCTGTTTATGATTACGGCCAGTATGGAGTTGAATTAAAAAATAACATCAAAAAATACTGGTGGGACAGTATGGTCCTTCTTAATGACAATATTGTAGGCCTCGATTCGGCTATCTTCATGCACCCGACAATCTGGAAAGCTTCTGGCCATGTTGATGCTTTCAATGATCCCCTCATCGACAATAAAGACTCTAAGAAAAGATACCGTGCCGATGTACTTATTGAGGACCATCTGGCAAAAATTGAAGAAAAGATAAATAAAGAAGTTGAGAAAGCCAGGGAGAGATTTGGTGACACATTCGACGAAAAAAAGTTCAGAGAGACAAATCCCCGGGTACTAGCCAACCAGGTAAAGATTGACGAGATCAACACCCGTTTTTCAAAGGCCCTGAATGACTCCAACCTGGCTGAGATAAAACAGATAATCATTGACAGTGAGATAGTCTGTCCGTTATCAGGCACCCGGAACTGGACCGATGTCAGGCAGTTTAACCTTATGTTTGCCACTGAAATGGGTTCCACATCTGAGGGCGCCAATAAAATATATCTCCGTCCTGAAACAGCACAGGGCATATTCGTCAATTTTCTGAATGTACAAAAGACTGGCAGAATGAAACTGCCCTTTGGAATTGCGCAGATTGGAAAAGCATTTCGCAATGAAATAGTTGCCCGCCAGTTTATCTTCAGAATGCGTGAATTTGAACAGATGGAGATGCAGTTCTTCGTTCAGCCGGGAAGTGAGCTTGAATGGTTCAAAAAATGGAAAGAGACACGTATGAAATGGCACCAGGCACTTGGCTTTGGCAGTGAGAATTACCGCTTCCACGACCATCTGAAACTTGCACATTATGCCAATGCTGCAACAGATATTGAATATAAATTTCCTTTTGGGTTTAAAGAGGTGGAAGGTATTCATTCGCGTACCGATTATGATCTGAAACAACACCAGGAGTATAGTGGTAAAAAGATGCAGTATTTCGATCCTGAAAAAGGCGAGTCCTATATCCCATACGTAATTGAAACATCTATTGGCGTTGACAGGATGTTTCTCCAGGTAATCTCTGCAGCATATACTGAAGAGGAACTGAAGAAGGAAGATGGCAGCACTGATATCCGCATTGTACTGAGGCTTCCATCATTTCTTGCTCCTGTAAAGCTGGCTGTTATGCCATTAGTAAAAAAAGATGGATTACCCGAAATAGCTGAGAAAATTGTACACGACCTGAAATTTGATTTTAACTGCCAGTACGACGATAAGGACTCTATTGGAAGACGTTACAGACGACAGGACGCTATTGGTACCCCTTACTGTATTACTATTGACCACCAGACTCCTGAAGATAACACAGTAACTATCAGGTACCGTGATACAATGGACCAGGAGAGAGTAAGCATTGAACAGCTAAGAGAGATCATTAAAGAGAAAGTATCTTTACAGAGCTTGTTGAAAAAGCTTTAAGATGAAAAAGGTTCTCATAATCACCTATTACTGGCCGCCCGGCTCCGGAGCCGGCGTTCAGAGGTGGCTTAAATTCTCTAAATACCTGCCTGCGTCAGGATGGGAACCTGTCATTATTACTGTCGATCCTGATTATGCTGCCTATCCTTCAATCGACAATACTCTTACTGACGAAATTTCAGGTAAGCTGAGAGTCTACAGGACCAGGGCAACTGACTGGTTCCGGCTTTATAAAAGTGACAAAACGAAAATTCCGTCAGCAGGTTTTGCAATAAGCGAAAAGGAAAGCTTTAAAGGGAAAATAGTAAAATTCATACGCGGTAACTTTTTCATACCCGACCCCAGAAGAGGCTGGAACAAATATGCATTCAGAGAGGCCTGCCGCATTATTGAGGAAGAGGAAATTAAGAATATTATTACTACAAGCCCTCCACACTCTTCACAACTTATAGGACTTAAACTCAAAAAAAAATATCCCTCAATCAACTGGATAGCAGATCTCCGTGACCCATGGACCGACATTTACTACTACAGCCAGTTTTATCATACGCCTCCGGCAAAAAAAGCTGATAATTATTATGAGAAAATAGTGCTTAAAAAAGCCGACAGGATAATTACTGTCGGAGAATCGTTAAAGCATCTTTTTTGTGAAAAAATCCCCGGGATTGAGAGTAAAACAGTTGTTATAGCTAATGGCTACGACGAGGATGATTTTCAGGCAGTTAAGGCTGAAAAACCTCAGACATTTACTATATCATATATAGGAACCCTCTCCGGTTCATACCCTTTATCCGGCTTTTTAGACGCCGTAAACAGACTTGCAAACACAGGGTACAATATAAAACTGAGTTTTACCGGAGCCGTTTCGCCTCAGCAAAGAGCAGAAATATTAGCTGTTCCATCATGCTCATCAACGGAATTCAGACCTTATGTCGATCATAAAGAAGCAATTAAATATATGATGGAGTCGTCTGTTCTGTTACTGATAATTCCTGACCATCACAGTAACAGAAGCATTATTACAGGGAAGCTCTTTGAATATCTCGCTACAGGGAAGCCGATATTATGCATTGGTCCCGTTGACGGTGACGCAGCAGCTATACTTGATCTGACTTCTCATGGAAAATGTGCAGGTTATAACGATACACACAATATTATGAATATCATTAAGGGTTATTATGATGAACCTCATAATGAGCTAAAACCCGCACCTTATGAATTCAGCAGGAGTACCCTGACCAAAAAACTGGTCTCATTGCTTCAACAATAAAAGAGTTCTGACTTCTTTCAAAGCTTACTGTCGTACAATAAATTCTTCTATAAGATGATATTTATCGGGGTGTACAAAGAAGCAGTTACTTATCCCGTTATCCTCTTTTCTTATGATAGTTTTTACCTTTTGCAGTCCGGCTTCAGTATGGTTGTAGAACTCATAACCGTGAGAGCTTAATATTCTTTCAAGTTCAGGTTCAATTGTGTTGAATAATGTTTCGCATATAATGACCGGCTTCATTTCACTCAATACCAGGGCTGAGTTATCAAGAATAAGATTTTCTGTCCCCTCTGTGTCCATCTTTATCAGATCAATTTTTTTCTCCCTGCTCAGCTTCACATAGTTATCAAGCGTGGTGGTTTTAACTCTGTTCAGGACAAAATTTCTTCCTGTGGTTTTGCTGCCCGTATTGCTCTCTCCTCCTAAATTGTGTTCCAGGTATCGGTATTTGTTATTCTTTATCTCATAAAATTCTATCTCGCCCTCTTTGTGAGAGAGTGCAACCGGCTCAACCCTGATATTGCCGAATGAATTTATCCTGACATTTTCCCTGAAATAGAAAAGAGGTCCCGCTGCAGGCTCAAAACCTACAACTTTTACGTCCTTGTTCTCCATAGCTGCCAGAAGTGAATAGTATCCTATGTTAGCTCCAATGTCATAGAAGGTATCTACTTTTTTTATCAGCCTGATGAAAATATCGGTGTACTCAAAATGCTGATAACCACCGGCCCAGAAGATCAGATATGTCAGATAGTTAGTCTGATTGGTCTTAATCTTTATTTCAGCGCCAGCAGCATTTCTTATCTTCAAAACTCCTGAGGGAGGGATCTTTATTTTCCCCGGAGTTATGGGAAGCAGGAATTTATTTACGTTTCTGAGAACAAAATTTATTGAACCATTATAGATTATTTTATAAAACAGCTGTATCATTTATTCAATTATTAATCACCATTACAATCATTTGGCTAATCCAGTTCACTTAGTGTTATTTAAAGTTTTCATGATATTAGCTACTGTTATCTTATCAGTTAAAATCTGTTTGATCTCTGCAAAAGCCGGCACTTTAAAAACTACCGAGAGAAGTAATACCAGGCCTGGATAGAATACTACCTGTATAGCCAGAAGCAGTATATTGCTTAAAGAAAAGACCATTCCGATTCCCCATGTCAGTATTGCCGGACCGATTGCAATCCCCGCCAGGGGAAGAAGATCTATAAACTGAGCAGATAAAGGATACCCTATCAACCTTTTTGTATATAAGGAATTTGCAATGTATCCCGTCCAGTAAAAAATCACAATCCCTGCTATCAGAACCTCAATCCCATAAATTGCCCCAAGGATAAGGAGTGGTGTAAAAATGATATACTTAAGAACTTCTGTTCTCAGATATAAGTCGGTCCTCCCTTTAATTTTCATAACATTCTGATTAATCACCTGCATCGGGGTAATAGAGTAAGCGATACACAAAACCTGGAAAATAACTACTGAAGGCAACCATTTCTCACCCAGAATAACTATGAATAGTGGCTTTGCAATTGCTGCCAGGCCAAACATTACAACAAATGAGATGTACATCACCGATGTAATAAGTTTAGAGATGTTTGCCTTTAACTTCTCATTATCGTCCTGTATTTCCGACATCACCGGATAGCTTACCTTACCCGTTATAGATGCAATGGTATTGGAAGGCATCTGGCTGTACTGATCGGCATTGGTGTAATAGCCAAGTATCGTTTCCGAATATGTTTTCCCGATTATCAGGTTGGATATGTTTTTATACAACGCTGCTACAAGTGAAATCAACAGGATATTGGATCCGAATTTAAAATGCTCTTTCAGAAGAATCTTATTGAGATAAAATTCAGGCCACCATTTATTCTGGTTCCATAAGATCATTGAACGTACAGCCTGAAAAATTATAACCTTCCAGACAAGACTCCACACACCGAATCCTGATAATGCCAGGATAACAGAACTGATCCCGGCCACAAATGTGCTGATAGTTGATGATTTAGTAAGCGTCTTAAAATCAACCTCTTTGGTGAGAATTGTCTGTTGGATAAGTGTAAGCGAGCCAAACAGTATAGCCAGAGATAAAACCCGTGTAAGGAGAATAAGTTCCGGCTTATCATAAAATCCGGCAATTAAAGGTGCTGTCAGCCAGAGAATAGCATACGATAAAAGACCAATAACAATATTCACCCAAAAGACAGTGCTGTAGTCGTGTGTTGAACAGCTTTGTTTACGTATCAGAGACTGGCTTAATCCACTATCAATAAAAACATGCGAGACAGAGATGAAAATGGTTATCATCCCGACAAGGCCAAACTCACGGGGAGAAAGGATCCGTGCAAGCAAAATCCCAAAAATTATTCCCTGTCCCTGATTGAGGAAGCTTTCCAGGAAGCTCCAGAAAAAACCCTTGACGGTCTTACGTTTTAATTCGCTTACTCCCACTCAGTTAATTTGAGTTACAAAAAACATTTACAAAATTAAACAAATATATACAGGTTCTACCTTCACTTCAAAACTTACTGAATTATCCATCAGGCGGGTTTAACCTGCCAACCGGTAGGCCTCCCGTAATTGAAAAAAACATATCTTTACAAAGATAAAATAGTGGTATAAAAATCCTCTTTCTGTCAGAAGAAAAAACTTTTTTGTAAGCTATGCCCGTTAAGCACCCGTTAGTATCTATTATTTCACCAGCGTACAATCATGAAAATTTCATATCAGATTGTATCGAGTCAGTATTAGCACAGACCTACAGTAACTGGGAAATGATTATAATTGACGATGGAAGCACTGATAAGACATACGAGACAGCATGTGAGTACGCACGAAAAGAGAGCAGGATAAGACCATTCACACAAAAGAATATTGGAATTTTCAGGTTAGGAGAGTCTTATAACTTTGCCCTGGCACAATGCTCCGGGAAATACATCGCCATACTGGAATGCGACGATATATGGCTGCCTGATAAGCTCCTCAGGCAAGTGGATGTCCTGGAAAGCAATCCCCAATGTGTCTTATCGTGGGGCAAAGCCTACCTCTCATCAACCGATCTTTCGTATAACTACTACCAGGCCCCACGCAACGAGGCGGACAAAAATCTTTTCTATAATAAGCCGGCCGGAGCTTTCCTTGAGAAGTACATGAAAACCATAATCCCTGCATTGACTATTGTAATAAGACATGATGCACTTCAGAGAACAGGCGGGTTCTTACAGGGATTTGGCCTCCCTCTGGTTGATATTCCAACTACTCTCGAATTGATGATGCTTGGAGAATTTGCATATATTGATGAAGTCCTGGGTCATTGGAGGATCTCCCCCAACCAGGTAACAAAAACATACACCGGAGAAATGGCATCGGGGATCTATTCACTGTTCCTATCACTTATGTCGCGTTTCCCCGAGGCATTTCAAATGCATGGACTTACTGAAAAAAAAATAAAGAAGCACTTCCAAAATATACTGGTGATAAGCTATTCAAGGTCGGGACGTTACAAGCTTATCAGAAAAGATTTTAAGGGAGCCCGGAAAGACTACCTTTACTCAGTATTAAATTATGGATTTGTACAGCCGGCCTGGAAAATGCGGTCCGCTGTCGGAATCATCTTCAGCTTTTTTAAGATGGACGTGGAGTGGCTCGCCAGACTAATTGGGAATGATACTTACAAATAGGCCTGTCATCGGTGAAGAAAGCAATTTCTGAAGGGTCTTAACAAAACATATAAAACAATCAACTATCTGGTAAAATGAGTGAATCTCAAAGTAAAAATGGAGACAATAACGGAAAGTTTAAATGCAAAATATGTAATAATGATTCGGGTAATGAATTAATTATAGCTCACGAAAGGCAGCTGGGCCTTGGAGATCAGTTTGAATATATTTTATGCTCAGAATGCAAGTGCCTTCAGATAAAGGAGATCCCCGGAAACATGGACAGGTATTATCCATCAGATTATTATTCGTTCATGGAGCCGGTTTTTCCGACGAAACTAAACAGGTTCAATTTTTTTCTTAAGAAAAGCCTGATTAACTATTACATGGGGAATACTGATATTACCGGGTTTTTTCTCTCATCCGTTTTTGATCATCCCTTCCCCTGGTTAAGAAAAAGAGAGATTGACTTCAACTCAAAGATCCTCGATATTGGTTCCGGGGCAGGCAGAAAATTACTGTCGATGCAAAGAAGCGGATTTAAAAATATTACAGGCCTGGACCCGTTTATTGCTGAAGATATTATCTATCCGGGAAATTTAAAAATATTCAAAAAGGAGATTTCAGATATTGATGATAAATTTGATTTTATTACACTTCATCATTCCTTTGAACATATGCCCGATCCGCTGATGGCAATTAAACAGATAAGCCGGCTTCTTAAACCTGAAGGCACTGCACTAATACGCGTCCCTGTATCTGATTCGTATGCATGGCACACCTACAGAGAATTCTGGGTTGGACTCGATGCCCCGCGCCATCTCTTTCTGCACACTCCAAAAAGCATTAATCACCTGCTGAACGATACCGATCTGAAAATAGATGAAATAACTTATGAATCGGGCGCTTTTCAATTTACCGGAAGCGAAAAATATAAGCGAAATCTCACACTCGATACTCCTGATACTATTTTTAGCAGAAAGGAGTTGAAAAAATTTCATGCTAAGGCAAAAGAACTGAACAGGAACAGCATGGGTGATTCAGCTTGTTTCTACCTGAAAAAAACCAAAGAAAATTGATTATCCAAGTAGTTAAAGATACAATGCCCCTCAAATGAACAAACAGGTTTTAATAATCTCCTTCTGGAATCCAACCGCACAACATCCGCAACAGGGAGTTTTTATACACGATCAGGTTTCTGCCATTTGCAGTCTGCATAACAATATTGTCTTTACAGAAGTCAACGTCTTGCCCGCCAAAGGAATAATACTTAAAAAAACAATTAAAGAATCCACGCTGTTCAATAATAAAAGAATTACTATTAACCTGTACTCTTCACTCTGGAAATTCTACTATGTTAATCCCTGGCTGTTGGCCCGTATAGTCTATCGCATAATAAAAAAACAGGAGGGAATTAATCCATCTGTTATACACTCAAATGTAATTTTTCCATGTGGTATAGTTGCTTATCTTTTAGCCCGGCGAATGAATGCCAGAATGATAATATCAGAGCATTGGTCAAAAGTTGAAAACCTTCTGAAACATCCACTCTACAGGAGGATAGCCATGAAGGCCTATCACAGTAACTCCGCCATCATATGCGTTTCGCAGTTTCTGTCTTCCAGAATAGCCAGAGCCACTCATCATCCGGAACTGATTGTTATCCCAAACATAATTGACAATAAGCAATTTACCTACCAGCCTAAACCTGTTACTAACGACAACACTTTGATATTCACATGTGTAGCTGGATGGAAGCCTCCAAAAAGGCTCGATCTGATTATTGATGCTTTGTGCGCTTATGCTGCTGAATCAGGCCGGAAGATAGAATTAAGGGTAGTCGGGAACGGGATCCAGGCTGATAAGTTAAAGGCCCGCGAATTACCTTCAAATCTTAATATCAGGTGGCTTGGTTACCAGGAGAAATCTGCAATAAATTTATTACTTCACACTTCTGACTTCTTCCTGCATGCTTCGTCTGTTGAGACTTTTTCAATAGTAACAGCTGAAGCTTTGTCGACCGGCACTCCTGTAGTTGCATCAAACACAGGGGCATTACCCGAACTGATCAACAGCCAAAACGGGATACTTGTTGAAAACAACCCCGGGGCATGGCTGGAGGGAATAAGGGAGATTGTTAAAAAACAGTATAACCACGAGGCTATTGCCATTCAGAATCAGAATAAATATTCCCCTGATACCGTCGGAAGAAGTATACTGGCAGTATATAATAAGGTAAACAGTGAAGCTGGCATATTGACAACTGACACAGAACCTGTGGTGTAAAATAATAACTGATAATTACTTACTTTTACCTTTTACAAAAACCATTAACACAAGCGATCAGATGGAACTCAACAACATTATTAAAAAGACTACACCGCATATTATAGCAGTTTTGATCTTTTTGGTCATCACCATAATATATTTCTATCCTGTTCTTGAAGGAAAGGTACTTCATACCAATGATGCTACCGTTGCTCTTAACTCATCAAAAGAAATAATCGATTTCAGGGCGAAATATGGGGAGGAACCACTCTGGACCAATTCAATGTTCAGCGGGATGCCGGCCTATCTTATCTCTGCTTTGTATTCCGGAAATATTATCAGACAGGCCCATGTACTGCTGACTCTGGCAGGGCTCCCTATCTCTTCAATCTTCCTCTCAATGGTCGGCTTTTATCTTCTACTGCTCTTCTTTAAAGTCGACTGGCGACTGGCCATTGCCGGAGCTATAGCCTACGGATTTTCAACATATTTCTTTTTTATTCTTGAAGCCGGACATAACACAAAAGCTATAGCGCTTGCCTATATGGCTCCGATGATAGGAGGCGTGTATTATGCGTACCGCTATCATGCCATTAAAGGGGCATTGATAACGACTTTTTTTCTGGGTCTTGAGATCCTGGCAAATCACATTCAGATAACATATTATGCATTTCTGTGCATCCTTATATTCATTATTGCTGAATTTATCTTTTCAGTAAAACGGAAGGAGATATCAGCATTCCTGAAAACATCTGCCATACTGGTAATACCTGTTCTTTTGGCGGCCGGGATGAATTTCAGCTCGCTCTATACAACCTATGAATACGGAAAATATTCAACACGAAGTAAATCTGAACTTACTGCAAATGATTCTAACCGGACTTCAGGCCTCGACAGAGATTACATCACTTACTGGAGCTATGGAGTTGACGAGACACTTACCCTTCTGATCCCCAATTTTAAAGGGGGAGCTAGTATCCCTTTCGACCGCGACTCTGAGACTGTAACTACGCTGCGAAAAAATAATGCCGGGCAATATGCCAGCCAGTTTCAGGCATATTGGGGAACACAACCCGGAACAGGCGGTCCTGTGTACGTGGGAGCTATCATAATGTTTTTATTTGTACTCGGTCTTATAATAATCAAGGGGCCGGAGAAATGGTGGCTGCTTGCAGCAACATTGCTCTCAGTTATGCTTGCCTGGGGAAAGAATTTTATGCCATTTACCAATTTTTTTCTCGATTACTTCCCGGGTTATAACAAGTTCAGGGCCGTAACTATGACACTTGTTATTGCCGAATTTTGCATTCCCCTGCTCGGTATACTGGCCCTTAGGGATATTTTTAACGGCACAGTGGCAAAAAAGGATTTTCTGAAAGGAATGAAAATAGCATTTGGGGTGACAGGAGGACTAACATTATTGTTTATTATTTTCCCCTCACTGGCAGGGTCGTTCCTATCCCCTGTTGAGCAGCAGACAGAACTTCCCGAATGGCTGAGAACAGCTCTCATCTCCGACAGAAAAGAGCTGCTGCAAAGCGATGCTCTAAGATCATTCTTTCTTATTCTGTTAAGTGCAGCAGCAATACTGGCCTTCTATTACAATAAACTAAAGAAAGAGTATGCAATAGCCCTTCTTGCCCTCCTTTTTCTAAGCGATATGTGGTTTGTCGACAAACGCTACCTCCATGCTGAAAAGTTCATGAAGAAAGAGGTGAAAGTAAAATTGTCTGCACCCTCCGTTGCCGACAATGAAATACTAAAAGATAAGTCATATTACAGGGTATTGAACCTGGCAGTATCATCATTTAATGATGCTTCTACTTCGTTACATCACAAATCGATAGGCGGGTATCACGGTGCCAAGCTAAAAAGATACCAGGAGTTAATTGACAGTTCGCTGTCAAAAGACATTTACCTCATTCAGACAAAAGGCAGCACTGTAAGCTCTCTCGGGGAATTCCAATCTGTTTTTACCGGCACAACAGCACTTAATATGCTTAACACAAAGTATATTATTTATAATCCTGGAGAACCACCCCTGGTCAATAATAAAGCTCTCGGCGCTGCCTGGTTCGTTGAAAGACCCATAATCGTGGAAAACGCCGACGGGGAAATTGCCGGCCTCAATAAAATCAACCCGGCCCTGGAGACTGTTATCGACAAACGTTTTCACGAACAGGTTAAGAGTCAGTCTTATCCGGTTTCTGAGGACGATAAGATAGAACTTAAATCTTATAAACCAAACGAACTGATCTACAGCAGCACCTCACACGGTGACAACCTGGCCATATTCTCCGAGATATACTATCCTGCCGGATGGAAGTGCTATGTTGACGGGAAGGAGACTGCTTATCTCCGCGCCAACTATGTATTAAGGGGTATGGTTATCCCTGCCGGCCAGCATGAGATTAAGTTTGTGTTCAGACCTTCCTCTTTTTATGTCGGGAATAAGATCTCACTGGCCAGCTCTGTGATCTTTGTTCTTCTTCTTGCCGGCTACTTTCTGAAAAGTATCAGAATAAAATCTAAGACTGAATAACATGGTGCATCATGAAGTATGCCCGGTGTGCTCCTCCGGAAAGATCTCTGAATATATCAGATGCACCGACCATTTCGTCAGCAGGGATGATTTTAAGCTTTTCAGATGTTCTTCCTGCAGTTTTGTGTTTACTCAGGATTATCCTGACATAAATGACATCGGGAAATACTATGAATCTGATGATTATATTTCGCACAGTGATACTAAGGTAGGTCTTGCAAACAAAATCTACCACCTTGTCAGGAACATCATGCTGCGAAAGAAGAGAGGTATAATTATAAAATCCTCAGGCCTCCGAAAAGGGGCTCTCCTGGATATTGGCAGCGGCACCGGCCATTTTGCTGCTACAATGAGAGATGCAGGCTG
>JFJP01038800.1_pt1 | contig 15662 bp, 12 predicted proteins | sample 431651 | NCBI WGS metagenome assembly JFJP01 (sample SAMN02602958, study PRJNA72255) | Microbial mat metagenome, whole genome shotgun sequencing project. | biome: fresh water; feature: sink hole; material: water; isolation source: purple microbial (photo- and chemosynthetic) mats found in... | reverse complement strand
CAAAAAAAATTCGTGTTCTTCGTGTTTTTCGTGGAAAAAAATCGAACATTGATTTCAGATTTAACACAATCTAATTTCAAAGTCTTACTTAGGAAATATGGATTAACCTATGACCAAAAATTCGCCGACGCGCTCATCAATTTTCCCTGATTCAAAGATAAAGTAACCATAGCTGATCGTCCTGAAAAGCTACCCTACTACGAATGACACGAACCCAAGTCGCGTTCGGACAATTCTCCTTTGAAACGCGACTTGGCACGAAAAGTTGACAAAACATTCCCCAAGCGGGTTTGGCGACGAGCGGGCCACGCCGCAGTGTCAGCGGGTCGGGCAAGGGCGCCTGGCCCCGCGCCTCAGGACTTGAGCAGCTCGATGGCCATGCGCTCGGGGTTGGGCGCGGCGAAGGCCTGCCAGGGGTAGTCGTCGGGCAGGCGGGCGGGCAGGCTGGCCTGTATCTGGGCGTAGGCGGACTCGATGAAGTTGGCCAGGGCCTCGACGACCTGGTGGTGCTGCGCGGGCTGCGGGGCGGGCAAGGGCCAGTGGCCCAGGAAGACGCGCTTGAGCAGGTGTACCCGGTGGGGCGGGGCGTAGCAGACGTACTCGACGCGCAGGCCCACGCGCAGGACGGCCCCACGCTGCTCATGCCAGGCGCTCAACTGGCAGCGCAGGTTGCCGCGGTCGTAGGCCGGGCAAGGCTCGGCGGGCGCGGGGTCCTGCGCCAGCAGGAGCTCCAGGCGAGGGCCTTCAGTCGGGATCAGCTTCATCGGGGGCCGGGGTTTCGTTGTCGAAATCGAGCAGGAACTTGGGGGTCGGCTTCTTCTGCTCCAGGGCCGAGAACTTGACCTCCAGGGTGCGGGCGCGGGGCAGGCCGGTCTCGTCGGTGCTGGCGTCGCGCTGGTCCAGGGCCAGGACCTCCTCCAGGTCCAGGAAGCGCAGCACGGGCACCTTGCCGAGCTTGAGGGCCATTTCGCTGAGCTTCTTGAGCTGGGGGTTGTACTCGGCCCGCAGCACCTGGTCGAGCCGGTGGGGCTGCATGGCCAGCAGCTCGGCCATTTGCGGGGCGCTCCGCTCGTGGTCGCGCTGGTACTGGCTGACCATCTCGTACAGTTCGAGCTGCATTTTCAACAGCCAGTGCTCGGGCGAGCCCAACAGTTCCTCTCTTTTCATGGCTCAAGGTGTGAATTGCTCCTGGCCCAGGCCGCGGTAGCGCGGCTCGGCTTGGAAGATGATGATGGCGCCATCCTCCTCTTTGATGGCATAGATGCGGAATTTCTTCGAGCGGAACTCGTACTCCCTGATCTTCTCCTTGCCCAGGGTGATGTCCTCGAAGCAGGTCTCGGGGATGCTGCGGAAGTTGGCGAAGGCGTTGAGCAGGGTGAGCAGGCGGACCAGCTCATGCCGGTCTTGCGGGTGGCTGTCGAGCAGCAAGTCCATGCGCCCCACTCCGTCGCGCACCAACTGGTACACCGGCAGCAGGCCTTTTATCGTTTCGACTCTCTTGATGGAAAAGCGCATTGTCCCTAGGTTTGGTTCTCCGTGGCGGTTTGTCTCCCCCCCCCTGGCAAATATAACCCTTTTTGGGGCAATTCGGCAAGGCCGCCGCCAGCCGATCGCGAGGCCGCTCAGGACGCGGGCGGCGCCTGGGCCACCCGCAGGCAGAAATGGAAGCTCGTCCCCAGCCCCGGCTCGGACTCCACCTCCAGTTGGCCGCCATGCTTGCGCGCGAACTCGTGGCAGAGCACCAGGCCCAGGCCCGTGCCCTTCTTGCCCTCGAGGTCGGGCAGTGAGCGCTTCTGGCCGATGTCGAACAGGCGGGCGAGCTGCTCCCGGTCCATGCCCACGCCCGTGTCGCGGACGCTCAGGCAAACCTGGCCCTGCTCGGGCAGCGGCTCGGAGGACACCACCACTTCCCCGCCTTCGGGCGTGAAGCGCAGGGCGTTGCTGACCAGGTTGCGCACGATGGTGCGCAGCATGTCCACGTCGGCCTCCACCCAGCAGCCCGGCGCCAGGCGATCCTCCAGCCGGATGCCCCGCCGCTCGGCCGTCGGCCGCAGCCCGTAGAAGACGCTGAACAGGTTCGGCTTCAAGTCCAGGGCCTGCGGGACGAAATCCATCGCCCCCGACTGCACCCGCGACCAATTGAGCTGCTCCTCCAGCATCGCGTAGGCGCCCTTGGTCGCCTCGTCGAGGTAGCCGATCAGCCGCTCGCGGCGGTCGGGGTCGTAGTCGCGGTGCCTCTGCTGGAGCATCTCCACGAAGCCCATGATGGTGGTGAACGGGTTGCGCAGGTCGTGGGCCAGGATCTTCAGGAAGCGGTCCTTGGCCGCGTTCAGCTCCGCCAGCTCCTTCTCGCTGGCCTCGATCTTCGCCAGGTGCTCGTGCTTGAGCGTAACGTCGCGGATGAAGGCCGAGAAGAGCCGCTCGCCCTGGTGCTCGAAGTGCGTAACCGAGGCCTCGATGGGGAACTCCCGCCCGTCGGCCCGCAAGCCCAGCACCGCGTTGTGCCGCCCCATCGGCCAGCTTCCGCCGTCGGTCTGGCCGAAGGCCTCCATCTTGGCCCGGTGCGACTCGCCGAAGCGGCCCGGCATCAGCAGCGAAAGCGGACGCCCGCGCACGGCCCCGCGGTCGTAGCCGAACATCCGCTCGGCCGCCCGGTTGAACATCCGGATGTTGTGCCGCCCGTCCGCCACCACAATGGCGTCGTTGCTCGACTCGAAGATCACGTCCAAGGCGTTGCTCAGCGAGGCCTCCCGCTGCTTGAGCAGGCTGATGTCGCACAGGGCCATCTGGCACAAGGGCTGCGAAAGGTCATCATCCCAATAGACCGTCGCCTGGACCATCGCCTGCCAGCGCTCGCCCTGGGCATTGACCAGGACCAGCTCCGTGCTGGCCTTCGTGTTTTCCAACACAACAGATTCTTGGAACTTGTCCACCAAAAACTTGCGGAAGGTGTTTTTGCAATCCGGATCCAGGTAGGGAAAAATCGACGTGAAGTTGACCTGGTGCGGACTCAGGCCCAACTGCTGGGCCATGGCCCGGTTGACCTTCAGGATGTTGCCCATGTTGTTGACCGTCAGGTACGGAGCGGGCGATCCTTGGTACAGTTCCTCGTACTTGCGCTTCTCCAGCGTGAGCTTTTCGAGCTGCAATTGGAGCTCGTGCTGCTGCATCTGCAACTCGAGCTGGTGTATCCGAAGGTCCTCGATGATCTTGTCCTTTTCCATGTGCGGGAAACTGTTGTTAACCAATGTTAAATTTGGGCAAACGCGAATATAAGAAATGTCACAATCCAATCGGAATCTTCGGCCAACCAGGTTGGCCCAATGGAAAATCCTAGGGCCGAAATGGCCCTGAAAGTGGTCAAGACGCAAAAAAAATCAAGCCGAAACGTCCTGCGCGACCTTTTCGGCCAGGGGCAGGCAGAAGCGGAAGACGGACCCGCGGCCCGGCTCGGACTCGACCTCCAACTGGCTGCCGTGCTTGCGCGCGAACTGCCCGCAAAGCACCAGGCCCAGGCCCGAGCCCTGCTTGCCGTCGAGGTCGGGCAGCGCGCGCTTCTGGCCGATGTCGAACAGGCGGGCCACTTGCTCCGGGTTCATGCCCACGCCCGTGTCGCGGACGCTCAGGCACAGCTGGCCCCAGCCTTCAATCGCCTCGGAAGCCACGACGACCTCGCCGCCCTCGGGCGTGAAGCGCAGGGCGTTGCTCACCAGGTTGCGCACAATGGCCCGAAGCATGTCCGGGTCGGCCAGGACCTGCTGCCCCAGGGCCACGCGGTCAATCAGGGCCACGCCGCGGCGCTTGGCCGTCGGGCCCATCGAGTTGAAGACCAGCGCCAAGTGCGGCTTGAGCTCAATGGGCCTCGGGTGGAACGCGATGTTGCCCGATTCGGACCTGGACCATTGCAAGAGGTTTTCCAACAGCGAGAAAGCCCCGCGGGCGCTCTCTTCGAGATGGCCTATCAGCCTGTCGCGCCGCTCGAAGTCATACTGGCCGTGCTTTTCCTTGAGCATTTCCACGAAACCCAGGATGGTGGTGAAGGGGCTACGCAGGTCGTGCGAGAGGATGTTCAAGAACAGGTCCTTCGAGCTGTTCAGCTCGGCCAAACGCCGCTCGCTGGCCTCGATCTGCGCCAGATGCCGGTGCTTGAGGGTCGCGTCGCGGATGAAGGCCGAGAACATCGGCTCGCCGTCTTGGTGGAACATGCCCAGCGATGCCTCGATGGGGAACTCCTCCCCGCCCTTGCGCAGCCCGTTGACCTGGCTGAACTGCGATTGGCCCGGCTTGGAGCGGCTGCCGAAGGCGTGGACGTGCGCGGCATGGCCGCGGCGGTAGCCCTCGGGCATGAGCCGGGTGACCGACTGGCCGATGATTTCCTCGCGCTGGTAGCCGAACATCCGCTCGGCCGAGCGGTTGAACATCCTAATTTTTTGATGTTTGTCGATGACGATGATGGTGTCCGAACTGGTCTCAAACACCATTTCCACGGACTCGCGGAGGGAGGCCTCGGGGCTCCGCTGCCGCGTGAGGTCCGCCAGGGCCAACTGGCAGAGCGGGGCGGTCTGCTCCTTGTCCCAATAGACGGTCCCTTGCAAGAGCATGGGCCGCGCGCGCTCCTGCTCTTCGAGCAGGTCGCACTCGGCCGAGACGGGCTGATCGCCCGAGAACACCTCCAGCAGGAACTTCCGGAAGTCGTTCCGCGAGCCGCTGGACAGATACGGAAAGAAGGAGGTGAAGCGGACCTGGTGCCGAGGGAGCCCCAGAAGCCGCGCCGCGGCGGCATTCAGCTTCGTGATGTTGCCCGTTTGCGTCAAAGTCAGGTAAGGCGCGGGCGAGTGCTCGTACAGCGCCTCGAACTTCTGCTTCTCGTGTTCCAGGTCCGCGATGCTCGACTGCAACTGGATGTACTGCATCCGCAGCTCTTCTTGGTATATCCTAAGGTTCTCGATCAACCGGTCCTTGTCCATCAATGTAGTATGTTAAATTGTCAGATATACCTATCAGTACCAATTTAACACTTTTCAATGAAATGCCTTCCCTTATTTTGTTAATGAAAAAAAATGGAAAATGGAAAATGGAAAATGGAAAATGGAAAATGGAAAATGGAAAATGGAAAATGGAAAATGGAAAATGGAAAATTAAACGCATATTTTCTTAATTTCAATGATGTTAGAACAATTATTTTTTATGATGATTGCTTGAAATTGGGATTCGCCATCGCGGATTTGGCGATGGATGGGGCCGGACGGGGCCAGCCAGCGCGGGCCCTCGCCGGACGAGCAGGAGGGCGGCCTGTGGGTGGGTTGGCGGCAATGGCTCCGGGGCGCGAGACAAAGTAAACCAACAGGGCCGCGAAGGTCCCAAGCCCTTGGACATAAGGTTGTGATTTGAGGCATAGGGCGCTCGCCAAAGAAATCCCGGAAAAGAAAAAGCCGATTTGGGATGCCGAACACGGGAACTCTCCGCAAGTTTTGTAAATTCGTCCAGAATTACACGACCCGATGGCAGATTTGAACCCGCAGACGATCAAGGTTTTCCTCCCGCAGGAAGAGGTGCTGGCCGACGACCTGGGGCACCTTTCGGAGGTGCTCCGGCGGGCGGGCATGGAGGTGGTGCGCCTGCCGGGAGCCGAGGGGCAGGAGGGCGAGACCCTTGAGGCCATCGAGGAGGCCCTGGCCGCGGCCGACTGCACCGTCCACCTGCTGGGCAACCACTACGGCCGGCTGCTCGAAGGCACCAGCCGCTCGGTGGCCGAGCACGCGTTCGAGAAGGCCCGCGAGCTGGCCCAGGACCCCGAGCGCTTCTTCCGGGTGTTCATCTGGCACCCCGAGAGCTGGAGCCGCCGCGAGAGCGAGCCCAGGCAGCAGGACTTCCTGAACCGGGTGCGCAACAACATCGCCCGAAACATGGTCTTCTCGAACAACGAGATCACAATCCAGTTCGTCGAGGAGCTGCGCGGCATGATGGCCGACGAGAAAAAGGCCGTCTATGAAACGCAGACGGCCGACATCTTCTTCATCCACAACGAGATGGACGCCGAAGAGGCCAGCGTGATCCTGAACCTGATCTCGGACGTGGCGCGGGTCAGCCCGCTGAGCATCATCCTGGACTCGGACATGGACTACTCGGAGTACGTCTCGCAGCAAATGGCCCGCTCGCAGGTAACGGCCATCTATTTCCGCAAGGCAGCCTTCTGGGCCATTCCGTTCGCGCAGCAGGTCTGGAAGAGCAACGGCGGAGCCTCGGCCACGAGCAAGATGGTCTTGCTGGCCGATGCCCTGGTGGAAGGCAACGAGGGCCAGGAGCCGGAGATTCCGGGCGTGGACTGGGTCTGCGCTCCCAACGAGCTGCTGCCCATCGAACTGAAAGTCAAACTGGACGAACGCCTCAACCCCTGAAGACATGGCCGCGCCAATCGTTCCGTATCCGGGCCTACGCCCTTTCACCGAGGAGGAATCGATCTTCTTCAAGGGCCGCGACGGGCACATCAAGCAGATCATCGGGCAGTTGCAGGAAAAGAAGATCCTGATGCTGACCGGGGCCTCGGGCGATGGCAAGTCGTCGCTGGTCTATGCCGGGGTGATCCCCAACGCGCGGGCGGGCTTCTTCAAGTCCAAGCACAACAACTGGCGCATCTGCGCCTTCCGGCCCGAGAAGTCGCCCCTGCGCAACCTGGCCGACGCGCTGGCCGAGGCCCTGGAGCTGGAGCCGGAATCGACCCTGGCCGAACTGCGCTACGGCTTCTCGGCCCTGACGGACCTCTACACCGCGAGCGGCTTCCACCACGAGGAGCGCGAGGGCGACGGCCGCGACGCCCAGGCCCTGCGCGAGGCCAAGAACAAGGCCTGCAACCTGTTCATCCTGGCCGACCAGTTCGAGGAGTTCTTCACGAACGCCGAGAACCTGGCCAACGGCAAGCCCAGCCGCGACGCCTACACGGCCGTGAACCTGCTGCTGGAAACCGGGCGGCTGGCCCTGGAGCGCAACCTGCCGATCTACGTGGTCTGCACCATGCGCTCCGACTTCATCGGGCAGTGCCCGGCCTTCAAAGGCCTGCCCGAGATGCTGGGCTTCAGCCACTTCTTCGTGCCGCGCCTGGGCCGCAAGGAGCTGCGCCAGGTCATCGAGGAGCCCGCGCGGCTGGGCGGCGGAGCCATTGCCCCGAGGCTGGTGGAGCTGCTCACCAACGAGGTGCGCGAGGGCGTGGACCAGCTCCCGCTGCTCCAGCACGCCCTCAACCGCCTCTGGAAGGAGGCCGACAACGGCGGCCAGACCATCGACTTCGCCCACCTGGCCCGCCTGGGCGGACTGCCGCCGCATCTGCTCGCGGAACGCGAGCGCCAGGACTTCGAGCTTTGGCTCGAAAGGCAGCCCAAGCTCCGCCGGGCGCTGTTCGAGAACCCCAGCTTCCCGAACGTGCTCAACGCCCACGCCAACGAGCTGTTCCAGAACGCCCACCTGCACGCGCAGGAGAACGCCCCCTGGGCCCAGGCCAAGGTCAGCGCCGAGCAGGCCCAGCAGATCCTCAAGGTGGCCTTCCAGTGCCTGACCAAGATCGACGACGGCCGCGCCGTGCGCCACCGCATGACCCTGGACGAGATCACGCGGGTGGTGGACCTCGAAGGGGTCTCGGCCGCCGTGGTCTGCGGGGTGCTCAACATCTTCCGGGTGCAGGACAACACCTTCGTGCAGCCCTTCGCCCACGACGACATCGAGAGCCAGTACCTGCCCGGCCACACGGTGATGGACATCACCCACGAGGCCCTGATCCGCAACTGGGCGCTCTTGCAGCACTGGGGCAAGGAGGAATCGGACAAGGTCGAGAGCTACAAGGACTTCCGCACGCAGCTCGTCCGCTGGCAGGAGAACCAGGAGGCCAAGAGCTACCTCCTGCCGCTGGGCCCGCTGAGCTTCTTCGAGGAGTGGCACCGCCGCAGCTCGCCCAACGCGCAGTGGTACGCCAAGTACGACAGCCGCGAGCTGCCCGCGCGCGAAAAGCTGGTCCAGAACGAGGCCCTGCACCAGGACACCCTGCGCTACCTGGCCGCCAGCCGCCAGCGCATCGACGCCCTCGCGGCGGCCCAGCGCCGGAGGCGAATGGCGGCCGTCGCGGTGGCCCTGCTGGTCATCGCCACGCTCTCGGGCTTCACGTTCTGGGCCATGCAGGAAAAGAACGAGGCCGACAACCAGCGCGCCCAGGCCGGCAAGAACCTGGAGCTGGCCGAGCAGCAGCGCCTGCTGGCCGAGGCCAAGGCCCAGGAGCTGGAGCTCTCGCAGGCGGCCACCGAGGAGCAGAAGACCCTGGCCGAGGCCAACGCCCGCGACGCCATGCGCCTGAAGGGCCAATCGGACAGCCTGCTGCTGGTGGCCCAGGCTCTGCGCCGCCTGGCCGAGGCCAAGGGCTACCTGGCCGAGCGGAGCGCCAACGACGCCCTGACGGAGAAGGGCATCGCGGAAATCAAGCGGCAGGAGGCCGAGGCCGCCCAAATGGCCGCCCTCATGGCCTCCGAGGACGCCCGCAAGCAGGGCTACCTGGCCATGGCCCAGGCCCTGACCTACAAGAGCCGCGTCAACTTCGAGGACAAGCAGGTCAACCTGCTGCTGGCCCTGCACGCCTACAAGTTCCACACCCAGAACGGCGGCAACCCCAAGGACGCCTCGATTTACCAGGCCCTGCTCAACGCCTGGCAGATCAGCGGGCACCCCAACCTGATCGACCACCCGAACAACCTCTACATCGGCAACCGCTTCGCCCAGGACGAGATGGTCGGCATCGAGCGCGACGGCGAGGTCTGGCGCACCCGCGGCGAGCTGACCGAGCGGCTGGCCCAACTGGGCGAGAACACGCCCATCAACCAGGCCTTCGTGCTCAGCGACCGCGTGCTGCTGACCTGCCACGAGGACAAGAGCCTCAACCTCTGGACGGTGCAAGGCGGAAAGGCCGAGCGCCAGCGGCTCTCGGGGCACGAGGACTTCGTGCGCTGCGCCAGCGTCAGCCCCGACTCCGCGCTGCTGGCCACCGGCGGCCGCGACGGGCAGCTCAACCTCTGGTCGCTCGAAAACCCCGAGCGGCGCCCGGTTTACACCTGGTCCGTGGCCCCGGCCCGCGTCACCTCGGCCCACTTCCTGGCCGACGGGCGGCTGGTGCTGACCGACTCCAAGGGCACGCTCTGGCTCAAGGAGCCGGGCCAGGATCCCCGGCAGCTCGACAAGGCGCCCGTGGGCATCCACAACAGCTTCCTCTCGGAGGAGCTGGGCCTGCTGGCCGTCAACCTCGAGGATGGCAAGGTCTGGCTCTACGACGCGGCCAGCCTCCAGAAGCGCGAGAGCCTGGACGTGGGCACGGCCCGGGTCGAGGTCGCGGCCTTCGACGAGCGGCTGCGGCTGGTGGCCTTCGCCAGCGCCGACAAGAAGATCAAGGTCTTCGACGCCACGGACTTCAACCGCGTGCCCATCCTGATAACGGACCACGAGCAGAAGGTGAGCTTCCTCTACTTCGAGAGCAGCCAGCTCAAGGCCATTTGCTACGACAACAGCCTGCGCTTCTGGGACATGGACACCGAGCGGCTGGCCAAGGCCATGAAAGGCGACCTGCGCCGCGACCTGGACCTGGACGAATGGCAGCGCTACATCGGCGACGGAATACCCTTTGAAACCCTCTACCAACCATGAGCAAGAAGACCGCGAACCGAACGCTGGCGCTGGCCCTGCTGCTGGCCCTGCTGGCCTGGGCGCCCCGCCCCGCCCTGGCGCAGCGCGATGAGGCCGACAGCCTGGAGGCCCAGTGCGGGCAGCTCCTGCGCGACCTGAGCCTGCTCTACGAGCAGGGCCAGTACGTGCAGATGGCCGCCGCCGCCGAGTCGAGGCCCAACCAGTGCCGCTACTCGCGCGAGGAAAAGGCCCTCATCTTCAGGCTGCTGGCCAGCGCCTACTACGAGCTGGACGAGCAGGAGCTGGCCAACTTCGCCTTCTACTCGTACCTGCGCAAGAACCCGCACGCGCGGCCGTCGGGCCTCGACCCACTGCCCTTCACGAAGGCCTTCGAGAACTTCACGGTGCGGCCCCAGTTCGCCCTGACGTTCCGGGCCGGGCTTTCCGTGCCGCGCTTCCTGGTCCAGAAGACCTACCCCATCTGGGAAGCCGCCGACTACGGGCAGGCCTACCAGGGCTACCCGACCTTAACGACAGAAATCCTCCTGCGCTGGACCTTCAGCCGCTTCTCGTCGCTCTATCTCGGCCAGATGCCCCTGAGCACGATTTCCTACGGGCGGACCATCGAAAGCGCCAGCAGCGGGTTCCGCCTGGAGTACGAGGAGACCCGCGAGTATTTCACCTTCCCGCTGCTGTTCGAGCTCAGCCCCATGCGCTGGCGGCTCCGCCCGAGCGTGCAGTTCGGCTTCTTCGTGAGCTACCTGCTCAACGACCGGATAGACCTGGACAGCTACGCCCGCACGCAGGCCGAGGACGGCACGTCGAGCTGGGTCCTGGCCAGCACGGCCACCCAGCAGATGCAGCTCGACAACGCGGCGCGGCTGTACTTCGGCCTGGCCTACGGGGTGGAGCTGGCCTACCGGATTGGCAGCTACGAGCTGCTCCTAGGCGCCCGGAACCTCACGCAGCCCTACGACCTCCACGCCTACGAAAGCCGATTCCAAGACCAGGACTTCCTCTTCAGCCATGCCTACGTGCACGACACCGCCCCGGTGAGCACCTGGAACTACTACCTCGGCCTAAGCTTCACCTTCAAGCACAAGGTGAAGTATTCCTATGGCCGCATCCTCAACGCCCGCGTGCTCGAAAACCAATTGCAATACCTAAACTTCTGAAGCCATGCGAAAAGCCCTCGCCCTGCTCTGCCTGGCAGCGACAAGCCTGGCCGCTTGCGAGCCGCAGACGGAGGTGGCGACCATCGCCGAGATGGCCTACTTCGTCTATGACGAGACCCCGCTGGCCAAGCCCATCTGGGCCGACTCGTGCTTCTTCGTGATGAGCACGCGGCACGACTCGCTGGTGGCCTCGCGCATGGCCCCCGACGGCCATAAGGAATGGAGCCAATGGCTGGGGCCGCTGATCGCGAAGCCCGAGGGCCACGAGCTTTCGAGCACATTCTGCAAGGCCACGCTCGATGGCAACATCTCCTTCATGGTCAATTTCATGGACACCGTGTCGAGCACCGGCGGCGAGTTCATGAACCTGGTCAACCTCAGCCCCGAGGGCGCGCTCAACTGGAGCCTTTCCGCCGAGCTGCCCAACGACAGCGCGGGCAACTTCTTCCTGACCGACGTGGAGGTCGGCGGCGACTATGTCGTGGTGCTCGCGGCCAAGGAAGGCACCCCCAGCGCGCAGGGGGTGGCTGGGCAAATCAGCATTTTCACCCAGTCTGGCACATTGCTCCAGCACAACTTCTCGGAGACCTTCCTGGAGCGCGAGCTGCTGGATTTCATCTTCACGCAGGAGGGCTACCCGGTCTTGCAGACCCGCCAGCGGGGCAACCTGGTGGCCAGCTTCTACGCGGCCTACCTCGACCTGCAGGCCAACCTTGTGGAGGAGCTCAGCAGCCCCGAGTCGTTCGTGGAGCTGCACATCCAGTTGGAAACCGACGATGGGCTTTATTTGGTGGGCGCCTCGCAATCGGGGCTGAACATCTCCTACTTCCTGTTCGAGCTGGACGCCCAGGGCAACCTGGTGCGGAAGGTGGAGCTGGCCAGCACCCTGATGATCGCGACCTACGACCTGGAGGTGCTCGATGGCGAGCTGCTGCTGGTGGGCACAGAGTCGCTGCGGACGCCCTACCAGCGCGACTGGAGCGACGTGGCGCAATACGCGCCGGCCAATCTGGTGGCCATGAAGTTCGGCGCCACGGCCGAGGGCAGTTGGGCCGCCTATTTCCGGGACGGGCCCAAGATGATCGGCGGGGCCGTGGGCATCCGCCCCGACGGCGGCTACACCATCCTGGGCACGCAAATGACCCACGGCCTCTTCGAGAACCTCTTCGTGCTCAAGCTCGACCGGTCGGGCGAGCTGCTGGAAAACGCCGAGGACGGCGGCCTGTTCAACCAAGAACCCCTCTGAGCCATGAAGCTGCTGTTAGCCGACATCTTCGCGAACGAGGCCTGGCCGCTGCTGGCCGGGCTGGCGCTGCTGCTGGCCCTCGCGGCGCTGGCCCTCTGGGCGCACCGCCGGGGCGTCCGCGCCGCTCGTGCCGCCGCCGAGCGCGAGGCCGCCGCCCAAATCAAGGTCGGCGAGCGCCGCGCCCGCGAGCTGGAGCAGGAGGCCGAGCGGCTGCGCTTCCTGCTCGAAAAGCAGAAGCAGGAGCGCCCCGCCAGCCCCGAGACGGGCGGGACCGCCGGCCTGGGGCAGTTCAAGGAGCTGGAGCAGGAACGCATCCGCCTCCAGAACATCGGACAGGAGTTCCAGGAAAAGAACAAGAAGCTCTGGGAGCTGAGCACTTCCATCCACAAGGAGAAGCAGCGGGTCGAGACCCTGCGCCGGGCCATTGAGGAAAAGCACCGGGTCGTTACCGACAGCATCAACTACGCCCAGCGCATCCAGCGGGCCGTCCTGCCGCCCGACGAGCTCCTGCCGCGGGTCCTGCCCGAGCACTTCGTGCTGTTCCGGCCTCGCGACATCGTCTCGGGCGACTTCTACTGGGCCCGGCAGGTGGGGCGCAAGACGGTGGTGGTGGCGGCCGACTGCACGGGCCACGGCGTGCCGGGCGCCTTCATGTCGATGCTGGGCATCTCTTTCCTGAACGAGATCCTGCAAGGCCAGGACGACCCGCGGGCGGCCAGCATCCTGGAGGCCCTCCGGGCCAAGGTCAAGAGCGCGCTGCGGCAGCAGGGCCGCATGGGCGAGGCCCAGGACGGCATGGACCTGGCCCTGGCCATCCTCGACCCCGAGGCCCGCAAGGTCGAGTTCGCCGGGGCCAACAACCCGCTCTGGCTGCTCCGCCGCGACGGCCTGCCCGCGCCCTCGCCCGACAAGCGCGACGAGAGCGCCAACGGGCACACGCTCTACGCCCTCAAGCCGACCAAGAACCCCATCGGCATCTTCCTGCGCGAGAAGCCCTTCGCCCAGGAGACCCTGGAGCTGCTGCCCGGCGACCGGCTCTACCTCTTCTCGGACGGACTGCCCGACCAGGTGGGCGGCCCCAAGGGCGACAAGTTCAAGGCCAAGCGGTTCAAGCAGTTCCTGCTGGCCACGCTGGACCTGCCCATGGACCAGCAGAAGGCCGCCCTGGAGCGCGAACTCGACCAGTGGATCGGCAAGCACCACCAGGTTGACGACATCCTGGTGATCGGCCTGAAGCCCTGAAGACGCCAATTTTGGCCCCAGGCGAAGGCGCGTTCCGAAAAAATCCCCAAATTGCGCGTCCAAAACAAACCCTCCCGACCCAACAACCGCCCATGGATTTGAACGCCTTTTTCAAGATGAGCTACGGCCTGTACGTGGTCAGCTCGGCACACGAGGGCCAGATGAGCGCCTACATCGCCAACACGGCCTTCCAGGTCAGCTCGCAGCCCCCGCGCTTCGGGGTCAGCACCCACAAGGAGAACCACACCACCGGCCTGATCGAGGCCTCCGGCGTGTTCTGCGTCGGCATCCTCGAGCGGGAAATCGACCTCAAGTACATCGGCAAGTTCGGCTTCCGCAGCGGCAGCAAGTTCGACAAGTTCGCCGACACGCCCCACCGCCTGGGCCTGACCGGCGCGCCCATCGTGCTCGACAAGGTCGTGGCCTACATCGAGTGCCGGGTCAGCCACAAGCTCGACGTGGGAACCCACCTGCTCTACATCGGCGACGCCGTCGACGCGCAGGTGCTCCAGCCCGACAAGAGCCCGATCACCTACGCGCAGTACCGCTCGGAGGTGAAGGGCCTGACGCCAAAGAACGCCACGACTTTCGTGCCCGACGAGCGCAAAACCCTCAAGGGCTAGGCCCTCGGCGATCTTTTTTGTGGGCTCATGGATACTAGGAGCCTGAATCGACGTTTGAACATTCGCGTTTCCTTAACGTTTCGACCATCATGTCGCGGCGGCTGAAGGCGCGCAAGGACACAAAACCGCATCGCATGAAGCAGCTCTACCTTCTGGATTGATCTTTTTGGCGCCCCCTCTCCTTTTCCCCGGGGCCCCCGCCGGGCCTGTGGAATCGCCTGGGGCCAGACCACCCTCCGACGCGATGCCTTTGTGAATCACCTAAAACCTATCCCTCTGCTCTCATGAAAAATCGTTCAAAGCAAAAGGCCCTGGCGCTGCTGCTGGCTGGCGTCCTTGGCGCCGAAGGCCTGGTGGCGCAGATTTCGACCAACGACCTGGCCGGACAAGTCAACACCATCACCTCCTCGGTCCCCTTCCTGACCATCGCCCCCGACTCGCGCTCGGGCGCCATGGGCGACGCCGGCGCGGCCCTCAGCCCCGACGCGAACGCCCAGCACTGGAACCCCTCGCGCTACGGCTTCGTGGACCAGGACATGGGCGTCTCCCTTTCCTACGCCCCCTGGCTGCGGCACATCGTCCCCGACATCGACCTGGCCTACCTGGCCGGCTACAAGCGGCTCGACAAGGACCAGGTGCTGGGCGCCTCGCTGCGCTACTTCTCGCTGGGCAACATCACCTTCACGAACCTGCAAGGCCAGTACGTGCGCGACTTCAACCCCAACGAGTTCGCCATTGACCTCTCGTACACCCGCAAGCTCGACCAGCGGTTCGCGGCCGGCGTGGCCCTGCGCTACATCTACTCCAACCTCACGGGCGGCGCCTTCATCAACAGCGTGGAGTCCCGGCCCGGGCAGGCCGTGGCCGCCGACCTCTCGGCCTACTACTTCACCGACCAGTTCGACCTGTTCGAGAACTCTTCCAAGCTCTCCTTCGGGGCCAACTTCTCGAACATCGGCTCCAAGATCTCCTACACCGACGAGTCGCAGAAGAACTTCCTGCCCATCAACATGCGCCTGGGAACGGCCCTGGAGATGGAGCTCGACGACTACAACAGCCTGACCCTGGCCTTCGACGTCAACAAGCTGCTCATCCCCACCCCGCCGGTTTACCGCTTCGACTCCATCTCGGGCCGCGACACCCTCATCGGCCGCGACCCCTCGACCGTCGCCGTGGCCCAGGGCATCTTCGGCTCATTCTCCGACGCGCCCGGCGGCTTCCGCGAAGAGCTCAACGAGATCATGTACTCCATCGGCCTCGAATACTGGTACGACAAGCGCTTCGCCCTGCGCGCCGGATACTTCCACGAAAACGAGCTGAAAGGCAACCGCAAGTACTTCACCTTCGGCATGGGCCTGAAGCTCAACGTCTTCGCCCTCGACTTCTCGTACCTGGTGCCCGCGCAGGGCCTCAACAACCCCCTGGCCAACACCCTGCGCTTCAGCCTCAAGTTCGACTTCGAGGGATTCCGCGAGCAGGCCGAACCCGAGACGGGGCGCTGACGACCGAGCGCCAAACGCCGCCACCCCAACCACGCCAAGCGCCGGGGCCCCGTCGGGTTCCGGCGCTTGGCTTTTGTGCGGCGTTGCAAGCATCCCTTCTCCAGCCGAAATTCAAGACAGGCGGGTTCGCGAACAAAAACTTGCCCAGAGCCTTGCCATTTCAAAATCGATTTTGTACCTTCGTAAAATCCAACCCAATTCAAAAATTTTGTATCTTTCCAAT
>JFJP01038799.1_pt1 | contig 15663 bp, 10 predicted proteins | sample 431651 | NCBI WGS metagenome assembly JFJP01 (sample SAMN02602958, study PRJNA72255) | Microbial mat metagenome, whole genome shotgun sequencing project. | biome: fresh water; feature: sink hole; material: water; isolation source: purple microbial (photo- and chemosynthetic) mats found in... | reverse complement strand
TAAAGTATTAATTTTTTTTAAATAAACCTTAATTTTCAAACATTCAAAACAATTTGCTTTAGTCTTTATGTAAATGTAATTATCGGGATCCACATTTTATCTATAACAATACCGTTATTTGATTAAAATTATCCAAACGAATAATGGGTTGAAAATTGTAAAACGAAATCCTTACACCACAACAACTTTTTTCTTTCTGCGCCGAGGTTTAATCTTCTTGAGCTTTTGTATGTGTTCCTTTTTTATTCTGGGTATGTTCGCTTTCTTCTCTTCTTTACGTAAAAGCCTTTCGATATTTTTTTGATGTGTAAAAAGCATTAGAACAGCCATTATTAAAGAGAAAATAATAAGAGTAGGAGTAGTCTCTTTAAATACAAGGATGATAAGAAAAGGAAACGAAAAGCCCGAAATCATTGAGCTTAAAGAAACATATCGGGTTATAATAAGTGTTATTAGAAATATGCCCGCCATAATTAAAGTAGGATAAAAGCTAATCGCCCAAATTACACCAAACAGTGTTGCAACACCTTTGCCACCTCTAAAACCAACATAAATAGGAAAAATATGTCCAAGCATGGCCGCAATACCAAGTAAAAGCTGAATATTTGTATATGATCCGCTATGTGGAATATAATAACTTGTAAAATGAATAAGGTTTACAGCACCAAAACCTTTTAATATATCTACAATAAAAACGATTATTCCGGCTTTGGTTCCCAACACCCTAAAGGTATTTGTTGCCCCTGCATTTCCGCTTCCATGCTCGCGGATATCTATTCCGTAATAGTATCTTCCAATCCAAACCGAGGTAGGAATAGAACCAATCAGGTAAGCAACAATAATCAGGATTATATTAAGGACAATAAACATAAAACCTTTCAAATTAACTTGGGGAGCAAATTAACAAATATTTTTTATTACATCAAAATATATAGTTATCTGAATCTGTTCAGATGAGCGTAAATAACTGTTATATGGATTTTTATAATTATTATTTAATCAGAAAGAAAACAGAGTTTAGTTTTTAACCTAAACTCTGAAAAATATATCTACAAATTATCCTATCTATTTACCTGGACATTGTTTTTTTATGCTGTCTTTAATATTCTTTGTACCATATGATTTATCAAATGCTTTGCTGAATTCATCGGCTAGTTTCTTGGCCATTTTTTGATAATCATCCTTATTGCTCCATGTATTTGATGGAAACAACATTTCAGATGGTACACCTGGACAAGATTTTGGTACATTCAAGTGGAAAAGCTCATCAGTTGTATATTCAACTTTTTCGAGATCACCGTTTAATGCCGCATTTACCATAGCTCTGGTAAGTTTAATATCAATACGTTTTCCAACCCCATAAGCACCACCGCTCCATCCTGTATTTACAAGATAAACTTTCGAATAGAATTGTTTCATCTTTTCACCCAACATATCAGCATAAATATCAGGGTTACATGGCATAAATGGCTGACCAAAGAAACGTGAGAAGGTGGATTGTGGCTCAGTAATTCCAGTTTCAGTTCCTGCTAATTTACTTGTATATCCCATTAAAAACCAAAGCATAGCCTGATCAGGATTAAGTTTTGAAATAGGAGGTAAAACTCCATATGCATCGGCTGTTAGAAATAGAATGGTAGTTGGATGACCTGAAACAGAAGAAACCTTAATATTTTTTAAGAATGATAGGGGATATGAAGCTCGCGAATTTTCAGTAATACGATTGTCATTATAATCAAATTTTCCATTAGGATAAATCATAGCATTTTCAATTATTGCACCATGATTTAATGGATCATCAGTATGCATAACAGCATCATAGATTTCAGGTTCTTTTTCTGGATTAATATTAATCATTTTGGCATAACATCCATTTTCGAAATTAGCTATACCATCATTGCTCCAGCCATGTTCATCATCTCCAAGTAAGGCTCTGTTTGGATCAGCTGACAAGGTAGTTTTGCCGGTTCCCGATAAACCTAATAATAATGCTGATGTACCTTTTTTATCTTCATTTGCTGAACAGTGCAAAGGTAAAACGCCTTCCAAGGGCAGATAATAGTTCATTACTGTAAAAAGGAGTTTTTTTACACTTCCTAAATATGCCGAACCAATAACAACTCCAAGTCCTCTGTCAAGATCCATTGCTAAGGCAAGATCAGAGGTTTTTCCATTGGATAACTTTCTTAATCGCCCATCATATTTTTTTGAATCTAATTTATTATATGGAACCTGAACCAATTGAAATCCTCTGGTATAGAATATGCTTTTTTCAATGTCTTTTGGAACTGGACGAAACATATTGTCGGTAAATAATGCTGTTAAGGCATGACATGTAACTGTTTTTACAGGTAATGCATATTTTGAGTCTGCTCCAATAACTCTATCTGTTGTATATAATTTTTCTTTTTGAGATAGCATTTGAATGGCATCATTAAACAACATATCAAATGTTTCACTATCAACAGGCAAGTTGTTGGGCGATGTCCAGTCGATATTTTTTTCACTTTCGGCTCTTTTAACAATGTATGTATCTTTTGGACTACGACCTGTAGATTCTGGAGGAGTCCAAGTTGCAATTGCTCCATTTTTCGAAGCAACAGCTTCTTTGTTCTCAAGAACATGCTTTATGATGTCTTTGCGTGATAGATTTTGAAGAGATTTCTTATGATTAGTAATAAGTTTCTTCAGATCATTTTTCAAGGTTATTTCAGAAGTTTTTTCCATGATTTAATTATGCATTGTTGTTTTTTTACAAGTAAACATCAAAGGTAAAAAAATAATTATATTCCAAATACTCTTTAAACGTATTTTACCCTTAAAAAAATAAAGAAGCCATCGGTTATTACCGATGGCTTCTGAAATTTAAAAGGAATACTTAATTATTTTCCAGCTTTTATAGAAGCTTGAGAAGATGCTAAACGAGCAATAGGAACGCGGAAAGGAGAACAAGAAACGTAGTTCATTCCTACTTTAAAGCAGAATTCAACTGAACTTGGTTCACCACCATGTTCACCGCAAATACCAACTTTTAATTTTGGATTTTTTGCTCTTCCTCGTTGAGTACCCATTTCTACTAACTGGCCAACACCTGTTTGATCTAGAATTTGGAATGGATCACTCTTTAAAATGCCTTGTTTTAAATAAACAGGTAAAAATTTACCGGCATCGTCGCGTGAATAACCAAAAGTCATTTGTGTTAAGTCGTTTGTGCCAAATGAAAAGAATTCTGCTCTGTCAGCAATATCTCCTGCAGTTAAAGCAGCTCTAGGAATTTCGATCATAGTTCCAACAAGGTAATCGATTTTTGTTCCTTTTTCAGCAAAAACTTTTTCAGCTGTTTTGCGGATAAGCTCTTCCTGCAATGTAAATTCTTTTGCTGTTCCTATTAATGGAATCATAATTTCAGGACGAGCATCAACACCTTTTTTCTTCAAATTCACAGCAGCTTCGATAATTGCACGAGCTTGCATTTCGGTAATTTCAGGATAAGTAATCCCTAAGCGACAACCTCTATGACCAAGCATTGGGTTAAATTCGTGTAATGATTCTACTTTACGTTTAATCTCTTCAACTGAAATACCCATTTCTTTAGCCATTTCTTTCTGATTTGCTTCTTCGTGAGGAACAAATTCATGTAATGGAGGATCGAGTAAACGAATTGTTACACCATAACCAGCCATTGCTTCAAGAATTCCTTCAAAGTCGGCTCTTTGGTAAGGTAATAGTTTCTCTAAAGCTTTGCGTCTATCTTTTTCAGTTTCGGCAAGAATCATTTCGCGCATTGCTTTGATTCTCTCACCTTCGAAGAACATATGCTCAGTACGGCAAAGACCAATTCCATGAGCACCAAATTCTCTTGCCACTTTTGCATCATGAGGAGTATCGGCATTTGTACGAACATCCATTACTCTGTATTTATCAGCTAATTTCATGATATCGCCAAAATCGCCACTCATATCTGGATCCTGAGTTTCAATTTTGCCTTGATAAACTTCACCAGTTGATCCGTTTAATGAAATCCAATCACCTTCTTTAAATTCAACGCCATCGATATTCATAATGCGGGTTTTGTAATTAATATTTACAGCACCAGCACCCGAAACACAGCATTTACCCATACCACGAGCTACAACAGCAGCGTGAGATGTCATACCACCGCGAGCAGTTAGAATACCACGGGCAATATTCATACCTTCTAAATCTTCTGGAGAAGTTTCGGTACGAACTAATATTGAAGCAGGAAATTTTTTTGCTTCGTCAGCAAAGAATACGATTTGTCCGGTTGCGGCACCTGGAGAAGCAGGTAATCCTTTTGCTAATACTTTAGCATTTTTCATTCCAGCTTTAGAGAAAACTGGGTGTAATAACTCATCTAATTTATTAGGCTCTTGACGAAGAATTGCTGTTTTCTCATCAATGATACCTTGTTTTAACATATCCATTGCTATTTTAACCATAGCAGCAGCAGTACGTTTACCATTACGTGTTTGCAACATCCATAATTTACCATCCTGAATAGTAAATTCAAGATCCTGCATATCTTTATAATGATCTTCAAGTTTTTGTTGAACATCATTTAGTTCCTTAAAAATTGAAGGCATTTTTTCTTCTAACGATGGATATGTTTTTGCACGAACATCTTCAGTTACTCCAGCTAGTTTAGCCCAACGTAATGAACCTTCTTTTGATATTTCTTGTGGAGTACGAACACCAGCAACAACATCTTCGCCTTGAGCATCAATTAAATACTCACCATTGAAAATATCTTCGCCAGTACTGGCATTTCTTGTAAAAGCAACTCCGGTTCCTGAATTTTCACCCATATTACCGAATACCATTGCCTGAACGTTAACAGCAGTTCCCCATTCTTCTGGAATTTGGTTAAGTGCTCTGTAGTATACTGCTCTTGGATTTTGCCAGCTATCGAATACTGCCATTACTGAACCCCAAAGTTGTTCCCATGGATTGGTTGGAAAATCATGACCTGTTTGTTTTTTTACTGCAGCTTTAAATTTAGTTACCAGTTCTTTCAAATCTTCAACTGTAAAATCAGTATCTAATTTAATGCCTTTAGCATGTTTCATTTCTTCCATAATCTCCTCGAAAGGATCAATTTCTTCTTTCGATTGAGGTTTCATACCTAATACAACATCACCAAACATTTGAACAAAACGGCGATACGAATCCCAAGCAAAACGGGCATTACCAGTTCTTTTTGTTAATCCTTCAACAGCAGCATCATTCATACCTAAGTTAAGAACTGTATCCATCATTCCTGGCATTGAAGCACGTGCACCTGAACGAACCGACATTAATAATGGATTCTCATTGCTTCCAAATTGAGTACCCATAATTTTTTCTACATACTTAACCGCGGCTTCAACTTCTGTTTTTAGAAGCTCAACAACTTTATCTTTACCTAATTTATTATATTCGGCACATACATCGGTAGTGATAGTAAAACCTGGAGGAACTGGAACTCCGATCAGATTCATCTCGGCAAGGTTGGCACCTTTACCACCAAGCAGGTTTTTCATTCCTGCATTACCTTCGGCTTTTTTATCACCAAATGTGTAAACTCGTTTTACGTTTGACATTTTATTGAATTTTAAATTTATAATTAATTGAAAATGATTCTATTACTAAAAAATATTTTGCAGGTTACAAATATATTTAAAAATTAACAAATTCAATGCTTACAGTGCAATTATTTTAACTCTAAACATAGAATTTATGGAATTGTTTGTTTTATGTATATATCATTATATCAATAAGATATAAAAAGTGATGTAAGTATAAAACTGATTGTAAATACCATTGCAAAGGTTTGCAATAATTTTTTTATGCTCTGGGATGAAATCTTATGATAGCATCACGTAAATATTCACGATCGAGATGAGTATATATTTCGGTAGTGATAATCGATTCGTGACCTAACATTTCCTGTACTGCCCGCAAATCGGCTCCACCATCTATAAGATGTGTTGCAAATGAATGACGAAATGTATGTGGACTTATTATTTTCTTTATTTGAGCTTTCTCTACCAACCGCTTAATAATAGTAAAAATCATTACGCGAGTTAGTTGTTTTCCGCGTCGATTAAGAAAAACAATATTCTGGCTCGCCTTATCAATATTTGGAAGTAATTTACGATATGTAAAATAGAGTTCAATTTCTTTGATCGCTTTACTACCAATTGGTACAAGCCTTTCTTTACTTCCTTTACCAATTACTTTTATAAATCCATCATTAAAATACAGATTTGTTAGTTTTAAGTTTACCAGCTCCGAAACACGTAACCCACAACTATAAAGTGTTTCAATTATTGCTTTATTTCGTTGTCCTTCAGGTGAGCTAAGATCAATTGCTGCAATAATTTGATCTATTTCAATAATAGATAACACCTCTGGAAGTTTTCTTCCAATTTTAGGCGATTCGAGTAATCCTGTTGGATCTGTTTCTATTTGATTATCGAGTAAAAGAAACTTAAAAAACGACTTTAACCCAGAAATTATTCGCGACTGCGAACGAGCATGTAAACCGAGTTCATTTATCCATTCAATAAAATTCTTAAGATCATCAAGTTCTATTTTCTGAGGTGAGGTAGTCTGTTTTTTAATTTCAAGGTAAGCAACCAATTTGCGGATGTCAGATTCATATGCAGCAATAGAATTTGAAGAAAGCGACCTTTCTAGTTTTAAAAAGTTTCTGAATTGTATGATGGATTGTTCCCAGTCCATTATTAATAAACTAAACGTAAATAAAAATGAACTGCGAAAATCATAATTATCTGTGTCATCAGTTTGCAATTTCTAGAGAAATATCCTTAACCTGTTCCAAAGTTAATGATTATGATTAAATTTGTAGTGCAAAGATAATTATACTTACATGAAAATTCAGATAATAAACGGACCTAACTTAAATTTGATAGGAAAACGTGAACAAGATATTTATGGAAATATTTCTTTTGAGAGTTATCTTGGATTGCTTAAAGATCTGTTCAAAGGTATTAAAATTGAGTACTATCAATCAAATATTGAGGGAGAGATAATCAGCAAAATACATGAAACGGGATTTGATTTTGATGGGATAGTTATTAATGCTGGAGGTTACACTCATACTTCAGTAGCTATAGCTGATGCCATTGCTGCCGTAAAAGCTCCTGTTGTCGAAGTACATATTTCAAATGTATTTGCACGTGAAGATTTCAGAAAAAATTCTTTAATTGCCTCTAAATGTAAAGGAAGTATTTCCGGATTTGGATTAGATAGTTACAGATTGGCAATCGAAAGCCTCCGGGTAATTAAGAAGAAGTAGGGAAGCAGTAATTACCAACCGATAACCATTAACCAGGAACACATTTATGATAAAAAAAACAAAAATAGTAGCAACCATATCAGATAGAACATCTAGCCCTAAATTTATAAAAACACTATATGATGAGGGTATGGATGTTGTTCGCTTAAATACTGCACATCAAAATCCTGATCAAACGTTAAAAGTAATTAATGATGTTAGACAAGTTTCGGATAAGATTGCATTATTGATTGATACAAAGGGCCCTGAAGTAAGAACTGTTAAAACTGAAAAAACTATTCATGTTACTGTTGGGCAGAGAATAAAAATAAAGGGAGATACTGAGAAGGAATCGAATGAAGAATGTATTTATGTTTCATATAATGATTTTGTAAAGGATGTACCAGAAAAAAGCCTCATACTTATAGATGATGGATCTGTTGAGTTAAAGGTAATCAAGAAAGATCAGGATGTACTAATATGCGAAGCAACAAATGAAGGTGATATAAAAGGAAGAAAAAGTATCAATGTTCCTAATGTTACTTTTAATTTACCTTCCGTGAGTGAACGCGATAAAGAATTTATACAATTAGCTATTGAGCAGGATATTGATTTTATTGCTCACTCATTTGTAAGAAATAAGGAGGATATTATTGAAATACAGAATATTCTTGACAAAAACAAAAGTCAAATAAAAATTATTGCCAAAATAGAAAATCAGCAAGGTGTTGATAATATTGATGAAATATTAGATCATGCTTATGGTGTAATGGTTGCTCGTGGTGATCTTGCTGTTGAAATACCTTATGAAAAGATTCCTGGTATACAACGTATGCTTATTAATAAATGCATTGAGCGCCGCAAACCAGTTATCATTGCAACTCAAATGCTTCATTCAATGATTGATAATCCTAGACCTACAAGGGCCGAAGTTAATGATGTAGCAAGCGCTGTATACAGTAATACAGATGCCGTTATGCTTAGTGGTGAAACAGCTAGCGGAAGTTATCCGGTCGAAGCGGTTTCAACTATGGCTAAAATAGCTATGGAGGTTGAGCAATCAAAAGAGCCCTTTAATGATATTCCTTCAGTTGCATTAAATAATGCTACGACGGCTTATCTATTAAAATCAGCAGTTAAGGGAGCTATTCGATTAAATGCCAAAGCAATTATTGCAGATTCAATGTCTGGAAGAACATTAAGGGCACTTGCGGCATACCGAGGATCACGCCCGATTTTTGCTCAATGTTATTCACGAAGAACTATTCGCGAAATGGGTTTAACGTATGGTGTAATTCCAGATTATATGGAGCCAAAAGAAACCTCTCATGAATTCCTGTTGGAAGCATTAACTAGTTTAATAAATAAAAATATATTTAGTCAGGATGATTTAATCGTAGTTACTGCCGGTAATTTTGGCCGAAGCATGGGCGTTTCATATATTGAAATTGGTACTGTTGGAAAACTACTGGGTCATTTACAACTATAAAAACTGATAATGATTTTACGTTAATATCTTAATTAATCATAAAAAAGAGGCTTTTGAGACAGCTTCTTTTTTTTACTTTGTTCTTCTAACAAAAATAAAATCTCCACCTTCGTCACCAGTATCTTTTATTTCGCCATATAACGGAACAGTCGGGCTATTGTTAAGTACGGCAGCTTTAAAGCTACTAAATAATTCCTCAGCAGAAATAAACTCTTTTGTGTTTTCTTCGAGACGTTTATTTAGAAAAAGCATAAAAACACTTTTATCTGGTACTTCTTCAATAGAACCGCTGGTCATGGCTTTTCGGCTAGGCAACTCATAAGCATTCAGAATTGTTTTAGGGGCATCTGTATACGTAATACGACTTTTAAAAATACCTCCGCTAAAACAAGCATCTGCAATTAATAAGGTATGTTTTGTTTTTACTGCTCTAAGGTAATCGCGAATCGTACTATTTCTAATCCAATTGGCTGTATTGGTTTGCTTTGCATCAGATGGTAACCAGTACCCGATTTCATCTTCTCTATCCCAATAACCATGTCCGGCATAAAAAATTAACAGATTATCTTTCTCATCAATTATTCTATTTAACCGGTCAAACTCAGCGATAATATCTTCGTGAGTAGGATTTTTTAAAAACTTTACATTTTCTGGTTCGAAAGTATAGTTTTTAGTTAAGTTGGTGAGTAATTTCTCAGCATCTTGTATTGGCTTATCGAGTTCCATTATTTCAGGGTCGGGATAATCATTTACACCAATAATAAGAGCATAGTACTTCCCTTCTTTTGCCGCTTCCTTTAAAGATTTTGCCTTGGGTTTTTCAAATGATGCCTTACGCTGATCCTGTTTCTGTTCTGGTTTGAAATTTATCTGAAATGTTGTTTCAAAATTATTCTGGAAAATATCTGTAGCTCTGACAAAGATATTGTTCTCTCCTTCAGCTAAAAAAATATCTGACTTAAAAGAGCCATCTTCAACAAAGGGAATATCCATTCCGTTAATTGTAAATTCATAAATACCGTTCTCATCAATAATTTTACCTGAAACACTTATTTCTTCAGTCTTAGATATAATTGGCTTCCCTTTTTCAATTATTGGATTAGAAAATGTTATTGAGGGTGCTTTATTATCTTTAATTTTAGATGTTTCAGGACCAATATCAATTTTCATTACTTGTGAAATAAGCTCAGTTTTTGCTGCATTTTCAGTATTTGAAAGCGAAATATCCCTGAACTCAATGTTTCCTTTTTTATAGTCGAGACCATACGTAATTTCCAAAAATTCAAATCCAAATTCAACCAGTTTTAGTCTACTCGAAAATCCCTCGGGTACATTGAACTGAAAAACAGCAATTTCTGTTTGCTCGGGCATAAAGGTCAACGTTGGTACGGCATATTTTTGATCACCTGTAATTCTACCTAATTTACTTAAATGCGATTCAACCCAGTTTCCTTTAAAATCATATACACGTGCAAGTCGATTTATTGCTTTTAAATCGCGCTTTTTACCATTATTTTTTATTTTTAGCGCACAAATGATGGTCTGGTTTCTTTTAAAACAATCGATTAACTCAAAATCAAAGCTTTCTGCATAATCGGTTAGGTTTTTAATTTTTTCTGGAGTGGCTTCAAGTTTAAAAACAACATTTTCGCTTTTCAGGTTTTTATTGTCTTTAAGTACATCCCATATAATAATTTTATCTTTTCCTCCGTAAACATTTTTACCAATATCACCTGTTACCGAAGTAACATTGATATTGAAATTTGCACCACCATCTGTAGAACATAATAATTTTACTTCGAATTGCTGACCAGCTTTTTCGTGGGTAAGATCGTATATAATATTTAGTTTATTGGCAAGGCTTTTTATTTTTATGTTTTCAATTTGCTGAGCTTGTGATGGTATAGCAAAAAGAATAATAAAACTTATAAAAAGTAAAATCTTCTTTTTCATGATGGGTGGTATTTAAGTTAGGTAAAAATACAAAATATCAATTTATGAAAATGCGAAAACTTTAAAAAATTGTACAACATGTATACCAAAACAAATTATCACTTTAAAACGGGTATCTTTCAATAATCAGAATGAGAGAAACACCTAGTCCGGCGCCTGAAAGAACAAGGTTCCATTCGCGTTTGTTTGCATGTCCAAGATTAACTGTTAGAGCTGTTAGTGCAAGTATGATTACTACAATTATTAACTGACCGAGTTCAATTCCTAAATTAAATGCAAACAATGGTTTTATAAGATTCGATTCAGAACCCAATAAACTTTTTAGGTAATTCGAAAATCCTAAACCGTGAATTAATCCAAAAAACAAAGCCATAATATATTTAAATAGATGATGTCTGGGGTTTACATAATCCTTTTTCTGTAAAATATTGGCAGCAGCTGTAAAAAGAATAGTAATAGGTATTAAAAATTCAATAATATTAGTTGTTATTATTACAATATTAAGCATAGCAAGAACAAGGGTTGTACTATGGCCAATAGTAAATGCGGTTACCAGTATAAGAATATTCTTCCATTGATTAAGCGAGTATGCTGCACATAAGACAATAATAAACAGAATGTGGTCATATCCAATAAGATCGGTAATATGCGAAATTCCTAGCCTAAAATACATTAAGAAGATTGACATGGCATTTTATTATAATTAATTCAAAGAAATAAAAAAATCGTAATTTTAGCATATGATTCAGTGGATAAATATTATTTTATTTTTTTCGTGTTTTAGCTTTGGGTATAATCATCCGGTACATGTATCGGTTTCAAATATTGAATACTCAAAGGATCTTAATAAAATGAACATTTCCATAAAAATATTTGAGGATGACTTTAGATTACTATTCTTTCATTTAAATCAGGTGGAGGTAGACTTAAAAGTCGAATCGAATTATGATAAATACAAAGATCTCATAATTAGCTATTTTAAAAATCATTTCAAGCTTAAAGCAAACAATAAAGAAGATCTGGAAATAACTATTAAAAGATGGAAAATTAATGAAGATGCTATTTGGTTTTATATGGAAACTTCTCTTAAAAATGAAATTAAAACATTAAAAGTTTCTAATTCATTATTGCTTGATTTATATTTCGACCAGAAAAATTTAGTAATACTTAAAACTCTAGATAAAGAATTAGGTCTTCAGTTTGATTATAAAACAACCGAAAAAGTAATAATACTTAACAAATGATTTCTAAATACAAGATAGTTTTCTTTTTAGTTTTAAGTTTAATTATGATTTATCAGGCTTTTGCAACGCATAACAGGGCTGGGGAAATAACTTATAAGCAAATTTCAAACCTTACTTACGAAATTACGGTTACAACATATACCTATAAGCTAAGTGGTGTTTTTAGGTTATCGCTTGATGTAGAATGGGGCGATGGAACAATTTCGACTGTTGCCAGACGTGACTCAATTTCGTTGCCTGATAATTACATACGAAGCACATATGTGGCAAGACATACTTATCCAGGACCAGGAATATTTGAGATTTTGGTTCAGGACCCAAACCGTAATTATGGAGTAGTAAACATTCCTAATTCTGTAAATACTGTTTTTTCGATAAAAACATTGTTGTTTGTTAATCCTGATTTTGGATATAATAACACACCCGTATTACTAAATTATCCGATTGATAAAGCCGGTCAATACCGAGTTTTTAATCATAACCCCGGAGCTTATGATATTGATGGTGATAGTCTTTCTTATAAATTTACTGCTTGCACAGGTGAGGATGGAAACCCTATTGTGGGATACTCACTTCCGCCAGCAACTAATTCATTAACTATTGATCCAATAACTGGTAATTTAATTTGGGATACACCACCTTATGTCGGGAAATACAATATTGCGATAATGATTGAAGAATGGCGTAATAATATAAAAATAGGATACATTACCCGCGATATGCAGATTGATGTTTTTACAACCGAAAATCTACCTCCGGTAAATATAGATCCTTCAGATATTTGTATTCCAGTTGGCGATACGGCCTCGATTCTTCTCAGAAGTACCGATCCAAATAACGATTTAATAAGCCATACTGCTGTTGGTGGTCCTTTTTTGTTTTCTCAAAATCCTGCTACTCTTACAACTCTCTCATCAGTTAATGGTGAAATAGTTTCTGAATTCTCGTGGATTACTCATTGCAGCCATATTCGAAAATCACCACACGAAGTGTTATTAACTTCAAAGGATAATCATCCTGATATTAATCTTGTTGATAATGATCAGTTTACAGTCAAAGTTATTGGACCAGCGCCCACAGGATTAATGGTTGAACCAGGAAATGGTTTTGCACGTATTAGCTGGGATACATGCGAATGTAATGCTTCAAAATATTTGATTTATAGAAGAGATGTTCAATCGTATTATTCATTCGATAGCTGCAAAACAGGATTAACAGAAGAAGATGGTTATATATTTGTTGGTGAATCGACCGATACGGTATTTAGGGATGATGATTTTGGTGAAGGATTAGTTCAGGGTATAGAATATTGTTATCGTGTTGTATCCGAGTATGCCGATGGAGCACAGAGTTATCCTTCAGATGAGGAAGTTTGTATTTCTTTATCCCCTGGATTTCCAATAATAACCAATGTATCAGTAGATTTAACTGATAAAGTTAATGGTGAAATAATGGTAAAATGGGAAAAACCTGATCGTCTCGATACTGTTCCGGGCGCAACAGGTCCATTTAAATACCTTATTTACAGATCAGAGGATTTATATGGAATGAAGTTTAATTTAATTGATTCAATTAATGATTTAAATGATACGATATTTCTGGATAATGGTTTAAATACAGCAGACTCGGCATATAGCTATTCTATTGCTCTTTTTAATGATGCTCCCGGAAACCGTTTCAGAATAGGAACACCACAAATGGCATCATCGGTTTTTCTTTCACTTACACCAGCTGATAATGCAGTACTAATTAAGATAAACAAAAACACGCCTTGGCTCGATAATCAATATATTATTTATAAATATAATAACACCACACTACAGTTTGATTCTATTGCTGCTACTGAAAATCGAAATTATAATGATATTAGTCTTACTAATGGTACAAATGTTTGTTACAAAGTTCAAAGTATTGGAAAATATAAAGATGGAAGCAATTTATTTGAAACTCGCAATTGGTCGAATGAGCGATGCGAAACACCAATGGATTACCAGCATCCTTGTCAGCCCGAACTAAATGTACGATCATCATGCGACAGTTTGTTTAATTTTCTTACCTGGAATAATCCTAATAATACTTGTGCTGATGATGTTATTGGCTATAAAGTATACTTTACAAAATTGTACAATACTGCTTTTGACTCTATAGCTCATATCGATGGAGCGGAAAATACTTTTTATCAGCATTTTCCTGAAGAATCTATGGGAGGTTGTTATGCGGTCTCGGCAGTTGATTCATTTGGTAACGAAAGTAATTTATCATACGTAAGTTGTGTTGATGAATGCAGTTATTATCTTTTACCCAATGTTTTCTCACCCAATAGTGATAACCTAAACGATTTGTTTGTTGCCGAAAATCCATTAGGATATGTTAAAAAAGTAGATATGAAAATATTTAACCGTTGGGGTGAGCTAGTTTTCCAAACCGAGAATCCGCTTATTGAATGGGATGGGAAAATAAAAGGAACGAATAGCATTGTAGCAACTGGCGTATATTATTACATTTGCGATGTTTGGGAACCCAGGGTTACAGGACTTGAAGTCAGGAATCTGGTTGGATTTATACATGTGTATACCGAAAAAACAGGTTTAATCTTTGAATAATTTGATGCGAATATTACTCTTTACAGCTTATTTGTTCATTTGTACTTTTAACCTCAATGCTCAACAACCGCAGGTTAGAGAGTTAAAACCATTTGTTAATCTTGAAAAAGGATTGTATAATGAATGCATTGATTCGCTAGATCAATTTATTAGTTATGAGAGTGGTAGTTATTATTTAATAGCCAGAATTAATGCTTATATTAAACTGGGAGAATATGATAAGGCTTTGGAAGATTGCAAAACTCTTGAGAAGACCAAAAACGGAAGTACAACATTACTAAAAGCAGAAATCTTCCTGTTGCAAAACGAAATTAAAAAAGCAGAACTAGCAATTCTCGATAACCTTAAATCTAGTTATAAAGTTTCGCTATTTCAATTACTAACAGATTCAAAGTATAGAAAGATTCAAGATTCGCAGTTTATAGACAGCATTCTGAAAACAAATGTTTACTCATCTACCGAAAAGCAGATATACAAAATTGAAAAGTATATCAACTCTGGTAATTTAAACGAGGCCATGTTTCTTGCAAATGAGGTTATTAGTAGAAATTCAAATATTGCTGATGCCTATTATTTGTTAAGCAAAATAAACCTGCATAATTCAGAATTAAAAAGTTCTAAGATGAATATCGACAAAGCGATATTCTTAAACTCATCAGATGTTAATTACTATTTGCAACGAATTGCGGTTAATAAAAAAATATCAGAATATTCCGAAGTGTTAAGCGATGTAAATAAGCTTTTGAGATTGAATCCATATAAACCAGGTTTCTTCCTTCTTAAGGCCGAAGCACTTTTGAATAATTCAGACTTTGATAATGCTATTAATCAAGCAGATTTCTATCTTGAATTATATCCACAAAATGCAGAAGCTCTATATGTTAAAGCTAGTTCTTATTTTCAAAAAGGAGAATACTTGGATGCTCTTAAATACATAAACGAATCACTTGAGAATGCAAAATCAATAAAACAATTTGAGTTGGGAGGCGATATTTATATGAAAACCTCAACTTTTTATTTTGCCGAAATGGATTATTCAATGGCACTTGATCTTGATGCCCGTCAGGGTGAACT
>JFJP01038798.1_pt1 | contig 15666 bp, 10 predicted proteins | sample 431651 | NCBI WGS metagenome assembly JFJP01 (sample SAMN02602958, study PRJNA72255) | Microbial mat metagenome, whole genome shotgun sequencing project. | biome: fresh water; feature: sink hole; material: water; isolation source: purple microbial (photo- and chemosynthetic) mats found in... | reverse complement strand
GGATGATAATTGACAGGGACGAATGGACTAATATTGACGAAATTTCGACTTTATGTAAAAATGAAGGGAACTTTTATTTGGCTCTTAGCAACCCATGTTTTGAATTTTGGGTATTGCTTCATGTCAAAGACATCAGTGAATATGACGAAGAAGCACTGAAAGCCATTTTTGAGAACAAGAAAATCCCCAATTCCAGAAAAACTTACCTAAAACGACTTTTGGGTGAACTACTTGAAGACGGTTATAATGAAACTCGACCAAAACCACATCGTTTTTTTCCACACATCGACATTGCCATTTCGAGAGCGAAAACATTGGACAACTTGAACGAAGATTATCCAACGAAATTGGGAAGTCATGTTTACAAGTTAGTTGAAAAGATTATAAAATAAACGCACAATTTATTCCCATAACGAGGGCTTCACTCCAAGTGAAGCCCTCGCTTGTTTTTGTTCCAAAATGCCATATTTTCTTTCATTTTACTCAAAAAATGACTACAAATGACTATTGTTTGCTCCAAAATGTAGCCGTAACTTTGAAGCCAATTAAAAAATGAATGAAAAATAAATTGAAGACACAACTAAAAGAATTAAAGCAGCTTGGGGTTTTATGTATAGAATTCGTTATCAAATAAAAAGCAAAAAACACTGGTGCAAGTTGGTAGTCAGGACAAATTGATGATTGAAATGCAGTTTCATTTTCTGTTCACCAAGATAATAATATCATATGCTCTAAATATCAAAAATAGCCGAGTAGTTAATATAAGTATGTGTTGAAAAATCAACAAAATATCATTAAAAAAACTAAAACGACATGAATACAAAATTAAATTTCATCACGAAAGGACGAATACTCTTCTTTTTTCTATTTACTACAAGTCTAACTCTTGCACAATCAAAAGTAACAATTTCCGGGACATTCTTTAACATATATTATCCCAATGGAGAACATCTTTTTAGTAACGCAGCAACTCATACTATTCCTGCTTCAAGTGGTCATATTGAAGTAACACTACCACCGGAAGTATTAATAATGATTTATCAGACTCAACTTGATGGACAAACAATAGTGCTTTTTAATAATCAGTATTTAGATAGATCGGAGTCTAAGACTCATATAATTTATGCTCCTTATGGAGGTCCAGACTATAGAATTGAATTGATTTATCCATCTGAAAAAATGGTAAACCTAACCATTTTATATAACATTGATTTTTATTATTATAATACACTCTACGCTCCAGATATAGAACCAAATGATAATAAAGAAACAGCCATAACAATGTCTGAAAATACTTCTTATGAGGGATGGGGTCATAGTTATGCAACACGAAATCAAAATACATATGATTATTATAAAGTAACAGCAAAAAAAAGAGGCACTTATACTATTAACGCATTGAGCCATGCTACGATTTCCCCTAGTACAGCAAAGACAAGTCTTATCTACATGGGGGAGAAAAAACATTATAATTTATATGACTCAGAGACTGAAGGTAAAACATCATTAAAGATTTTCTGTGTTGATAAAGATGATGAGTTTTATATTTTAGCCAATCCCAGTTATAATTCCTATAAATTATATTATACCGTCGAAGAATCATTAGATGAAAATGATATTGAACCCAACAATACGTTTGAAACAGCAATTGAATTAACAGAAAACAGTATTAGTATTGGGACTATTGGTTATGGAGAAATGACTAATTTATTACCAAAAGACAGCGAAGATTTTTATAAAATAACACCTACCAAAAACGGAAAGCTAATAGTGAATTTTAAAGAAAAAATAGCAGTATCTGATAACTTTGTTACTATCTATGAAAAACTAGCTAACGAAAATTTTCTTCGAACTATTGATAGAAAGGATTTAAACGAATACATTCAAACTTTTACAGTAGATTGCGCTTCTCCAGACAAAACATATTATGTAAAAATTGATCGTACTGCTTTTTATGCTTTTCCGAGCTACTCATGCTGCAACGCTTATGAAGTTAGTTGGAACATTCAAAACACTACTAATGCTGGATGTGGTTTTGCAAGTACTTCTAACATTGAATATATGGCTGGTATAAATATATACCCAAATCCAACATCTTCAATTCTAAACATACAATCAGCGGACGGTGCAATAATAGATTCAGTTATTCTCTTTGACTTAACTGGTAGAATAATCCTGCAACAAACAAAATCTCCCAATCAAATTAATGTAGAGATTTTGGCTAGAGGAATCTATATTATTGAGGTTACCACAGGAGATAAAAAGCGGATAAGCAAGTTTGAGAAGAAATAGGTTAACAAAAAAGCCCTTGAAATCTATCTTCTCAGGGTTCTAAGTCATGAGACGGTTAAATAATTGATGATAAATACAACTTTGAGGTTGTAGAAAATGAAAAGGACAAAAACAAATTGAAGATTTAGAAAATGCTTGGATTGTAAAAAACGATATCGAATTGCCAATTAAAAACAATAACGCTGTGGATGTTTGGATTACAATACTAATTTTATGTTTCAAATTAATTAATAAAAAGTTTGTTTTACAATAACATTTTAATAAATCTGATTACATTTTCAAAAGTAAAAGCCTCATTTTAAAGTGAGGCTTTTACTAATTCCAATAAATCACTTATCAAAATGCCATATTTTCTTTCATTTTACTCAAAAAATGACTACAAATGACTATTGTTTGCTCCAAAAAGTATCCGTAACTTTGTGGCGAATTTAAAATAACAATTTATTTTTCAAAAAATATTGTTCAAAAAATATCAGATTAGAACATAATTATAAATTTGAATTTGGTCCTTAAAGTAAGTGGAGTGTAATATCCACTCTATTTTCGTTGGCGGTATCCGAAAAGCCTTATGAGTAGGAAAATAATTAAAATTACGAATTAACATTTTAAAACAAGGAAAAAAATGAAAAAGAACGTACTATTTGTATTGTTTGGAGCAGTTGTACTCTTAACAATGAATGCGTGTAAATCTGATGCGTCGGATTTAGACGAAGAGCTGAAATTTTCGAAACTGACTGTGGAGCAGCAGAAAGCTCAAATTGAAAAAAGTGGGATGGATTTTGTAACTGCCATGGAAGGAATGCAGGATACAAAAGCGATTACGGCTATTACCAATATGTTGGAAATGCAGGCTAATAATGAAGTGTATGCACCATTTCAAAAACTTGTATCGGACATTAAAAGAGCCCGTAAAAGTGCAATAAGCAATTTCGACAAACAAATGCGTGTTAGCTATTTGGATAGCGAAGAGTGGGGTGAATATGCGTATAATTTCAACACGAAAGAGATTGAACAAATAGCAGAGTTGTCAAACAAACTGATTGTGAAGTTCCCGTCAACCGAAAGTGGAACAAAAAACAATGTTACACTTACAGTTACTTACACCGATTCAAACATCGAAATTCCTTATGTTGAGGAAATTGACATTGAAGGCGAAGTGTATCCTTCAAAAATTACAGCTGTAATGACAATTGATGGCGCCGAAGTAATGAGTGCCGACTTTAGTGGAAAATACTATGCTGATGGTTCTCCACAAGAAGCAATTCAATCGCTTACAATGGAAACGTACAAATGGACAGCCGAAATTAAAAATGATAAAAAAACAATGTCGGAATCTATTGAATTTAAAAATGGTTCGACAATAATTATGAAATCCTCTGCTGAGATAAATGGAACTCTCACTGAAGCTGCTCTTAATACTGAAACCCCCGAAGATGCTATAACTGGTATTGCAGTTAATTTCCAAGTCATGAATATCGCTATGAAAGGTGGTACTACTGATTTTAAAAAATTAGTTGCAGAGATTAAAGCATTAAGCGAAGATTTATCTGAAAAAGAATATGTTGATAAAACTATTCTTATTCTTAACAAGTATATGATTGCAACAGCCTATTTTGCAGATAATGAAACTAAGTTTGCCGATTTGGAATTTTATGGAGCCGAAGTTACTGACACTTGGGAAGAGTGGGATTATAACCAACAAAAATATGTAACTTATACGGATACCTACTACAATCTCACTCCTCGTTTTATTTTGAGTGATGGTTCGAAAGTGGCTGTGGAAGAATACTTAGAGGATGGATTTTCGGATTTAATCACTAAAATTGAAAACTTAGTAGAAGATTTTGACTATTAATAGATTACGAATAGATTATTAATAAGCTAACAAGCTTTAGAGAGTCTCACTTCATTTAAAGTGAGACTCTTTTTTTTAAAAATTTCAATAATAAATTACTCAATTATACACCGATAATAACTAATACCACTACCGTACCAAATTCCAAATCCAGGCTCGGAGATATTCGAATTTAATGGTTTTACTTCGTTTAAGAATAGACTTCCAGCTCGTTTTGAAAACAGATTGAGGTCTTTAAAAAAATTGGTTGATGTTCGATCCAGCGTGCAAATTTTAATGTCAACAATATCGCCAACTGCAAAATACTGACCTTCGCTATACGACGAATCGGTTTTCTCTGGCTGCGGACTTAAATTAAACTTTTGAATGCCGCTTAAAGTCAAATCGTTATTAAACACTATTGGCGATTCAATATAACGTTTATCTTGTTGTTTCTTTGTAAAAACACGAAATCCCGTTTCGGCAAGTTTATCAATATTAACCCATACCGACAAAGTCTTTAGCGTATCCGAAACCGTTGATGGTTGAAACTGTACCGAATCTATAACTGTCCCTTTTGGCAAAAAAGTGGTTGACGTAATTGTGTATCCACTGTATTCTACCTTTAAACTGTAACTCCTGCCTTCAACACCTTTCATCTCGGTTGCTATATACACGTAAGGCGGAAAATGCGTTTTATCCCATTTCGAAGTAAGAATTTCTGTTTCAACGCCATCCGAAACGGTTACTTTGGCATGACGAATAACATGGTCGAGCACTGTGGCCGAGTCGAGCGTTTTCCAAAGCGGCACATTTAGCGACAAATAAATGCGCGGAAATTCATCTGTTTCGACCGTGCCTTCGACAATGATTTTTTGCGAATAGCCACTCACCGTATAATCCAAATCGGGATTACAAGCAACAAAGACCGCAGCAAATGCCAATAAGCTAAGGACTTTAATTATTCTATTTTTTAAAAATGAAATGTCCATGATAATGAAGGTAAAATGGGTATTAGATACGACATTTTTATTTTGAAATCCATACTATTTGCCACATTTGTAGTGTTATAATACACCTGAAACGGATTAGCACGGTTATACACATTGTAAATGGCCAAATTTAACTCCGAATTAATTTTGTAAAATGGTTTGAGTTTGTAATTCATTGCAATATCTAAGCGGTTATAAGCCGGCATTTGAAACGAATTATAACCTTTATACTCTAATACTACTTTATTGTCGACCACAAACCAACTACGGGGCAAATTGAGCCTACTACCGGTAGCATAAACATAAGTAGCACTAAAATAAATCCTGTCCGAAAACTTATACATACCAATAATTGAAAAATCGTGGCGACGGTCGTTGGTTGCTAAATAAGCCTTCCCTTGATTGATATTGTGGAATTGCCGGTAGTTCCAACCCAGCGTGTACGACAACCAGCCTGTAAATCGTCCTGCATTTTTTTTAATCAAAAACTCAGAACCATACGCCCAACCTTTGCCCGTGTACATCTTAGACAGCAACTCTTGCTCCGAAAACAAATCGTTCAGATTACCACCATATTCCAACAAATTCGAAAACGATTTATAATACATCTCGGCACTTAATTCCCATTTGTTTTCAAAGATATTCCGAAAATAACCTCCCGAAAAATGCCAAAGCGAACTCGACTTATTTACTGCCGAAGCAGGTACAAGCAATTCCAACGGTACGCCAAAGTTCACTACAGGCACTCTACTCAGATACTGAAAATGCCGAGTTGCCGAAAATTTTATCGACGAACGTTGGTCGAACATCCAACGCGAGAAAAAGCGCGGCTCTAATCCACCGTAAAAAATAGATTTAGCATCTTGCTCTGCTCCTATAGTTGCTATTTTGGGTGTTGATATATGAGCCCCTACCCGCAACCCAATGTTTAACAGCAAATTACCATGTTCCCACTCATCACGCACATACCACGCAACATCTGTATTTCGGTAAAACAACGACGATTGATTAGATACTTCCACATCATTGTTCGATTGAACTATTTTCGAAGGTAATGTTTGGTTGTACGAAGCCTCCAAACCCGATTTAAAGGTATGACGGTTATGTAAATACACAAAGTCAGTTTTGTAATTCAGCATTCGATTGAGAGAATTAAGACCGTAATCTGTTGTCAGCCAATTTACTTTCGATTGCAAATAAAATTCGGTAGCATTCAGATAATGAGCCATGCTGAATTTTTCCGAAAAAACATGATTCAGTTGTAATCCCACAACACGATTTCCCCATCGACTATTGTTTTCGTCGATAGAATATTTTACGCTTTGCGAAATGCTAATTCTATCTTTGCCCGTATAAAAATGCCCCGACAGTTTGGTGGATGAGCTTAAAGCATAATTAAAACCAATATTAGTGTCGGAAAATTCAAAATCGTTTTGTGCTAATTTTTCATTTATACCAGCTTTTATAAGCATTGGAATTACAAAAGCCCCAATATAACTACCTCGCTGCGAAGCATAAAACGAAAACTTATCGGACAATGGAATTTTTAAAGCCAAACGCGACGAAATAAAGCCTACACTACCATCTACATGTAATTTTTGTGGTATATTGCTAAAGTTTTTAATGTCGATAACCGACGAAAGCCGTCCGCCATATTCGGCAGGAATACCTGTTTTGTAATACCGCATAAGGTCAATTAAATCGGGGTTAAAAACCGAAAACAAGCCTAAAACGTGCGTAGGATTCTGAATTGCGCAGCCATTCAGAATCACTAGATTCTGGTCGTTATTTCCACCGCGCACATTCATATTGGCACTCGCATCACCCGCTTGCGAAATGCCCCCCATGTATTGTAAAGCTTTAAAAGGATCGGCATCTCCGACAATATTTGGCAGTTTTCGGAGTTCCTCCACATCAATAACAAGCCCGACTGAGCCCGACTTTACATTGGCAGTAGCCATTTTGGAACGCACTTCGAGCTCCCTAATAGCTTGCACTTTATTTACAATAGAATTGCTATCTGTGGTGTCTTTTATCAGGTAGTGCGAAGTTTGAGTGTAACAATTATGACTTGTAACTATATAAAAAAGAAGTAGAATTTGAAACTTCATTAATAAATTATTAAATGATATTAATTTCTTTTTTTTGCAAACTTACACAAAAAAAATAGATAAGTAAAGCCTAAAACTAAAATACAATTAATCGCTATTTGTAATTCAAAGTAACATATTGAAGTAATTTAAGTTTAATAAACCCAACTTTTACTCAAAAAATGACTACAAATGACTATTGTTTGCTCCAAAATGTAGCCGTAACTTTGAGGCGATATAATTTTATAATGATTACATATTACATAATCATTATATATGGCTTATAAATAATATAAAATAAAGTTCACGGCGGTATCCGAAAAGCCATACGAGTAGGAGAAATTCAAAATAAAACAAACAGAATGAAAAAACTATTTATTATTTCATTGGTAATAATTGCCATTTTTGCATCTTCGTGTGGTGAAGATGAAGTAACATCTAATAGCCTTGCAAGAACTACCTGGAAGGGTAATGAATGGAAGTTAAATTTCATAAATTCAACAAATTATGAATTAATTGACATTGAATATAATGAAATGTCCACTGGGAAGTTTAGTGTTACTGATAATGGCACGAATATAAATTTTACATATATCGAAGAGGGTGATGAACAAGATTTAGGTCTTAAAGGAAAAATTGATGGTAATATAATCACACTTTCTTATAGTCCTTGGGATACCACCTATACTGTAACAAAGCAATAGTCTGAAAACTAATTGATTATCTGAAGTTCTAAAAACTTTGTAGAAATAAAAATCAAGATATTCTATTTCAAACAAAATAAAAGTTTGTTTACACCAACATTTTATCAAATCAGATTTCATTTTCAAAAAAAAGTAAAAGCCTCATTTTAGAGTGAGGCTTTTACTATATGTCACAGTGAGGGTTTCACTCCAAGTGAAGCCCTCGCTTTAATCTTAACTACAAACTATAAACTTCTTCTACACCCACCCCGCTTTTATCGCTTTCGAAACTAATTCGGCGGTAGAGCCGGTTTGGGTTTTAGCAAGTATGTTTCGGCGGTGATTTTTTACGGTATATTGGCTTATATGAAGCTTTTCGGCAATTTCGGAGCTGTTTAATCCTTGAATTAGATAGCGGACAATATCCTTCTCTCGTTTGCTAACTACTTCTTTTGTAGGCGATAATGTTTCTTCGTCCTCCTCACCAATATTTACATACGATGGGTTGCCTTCTAAGCCAATAAACGACAGTATGGGCGTGCCTTCGGGTTTAATGTGGTTTATGTCGGTATGTATGCCAAGGGTTTTGTTGATGCCGCCTTCTTCGGTACTCGAAAAGGTAATTACCTGATGCAAAATTCTTAAGTATTCGCCATCGCTTTTCCTTAAACGATAGTCGTAGCGCACTTTGTATTTAAAACAATCGTCTGGTGTAAGCGTACTAAAAAAAGCGACTACCTTTTCTTCGAAACGAATAAAGTAGGGTAAATCGTCGGGATGGATTATACCTAAAATGAAATTGAGCGTGCATTCTTCTTGTGGATAGCCCAACATTTCGGTAACATTAGCGCTCATAAAATCGAATTGAGCGGTTTCTAAATCCAAAATCCAATAATAGTGTTCGCCTACATTTGTAATGTTAATGATTTTTTTATAGATTTCTAATTCGAGGTCGAGGCTTATGTCGTTGCCCGATTTAACTAAGCCATTCCATATTTTAAAAGTACCTTTTAGAGGTAGTAAACTTTCAGACATACTGTATATTTATTACGAGAATTTCTAATTGGTCATAATATTACTTTTGGTAAATGAATTATTTACATATTAGAAACAATTCTAATATGTGAAATTACTATAACGCACAACTACGGATAAAGTTTAAAAAAAACCAGATGTACCTTGCTTGCGGATATCCATTTTTTTGCATTTATAATATTAGTTCGGCAAAAAACAAGTAACTTTGTCGACCTTTGGACATAGTTTTAAAAAAGTTAGTCTGAATTATTACAACTAACAACTAAAAAAAAACGAAAAATGCAATTGAAAACTAATTTGATACTACTTTTTATGAGTTTACTTAGTTGTGGTTTATTTTCGCAGGAAAGTAGCACTTTGAGTAAAATCACACTCAAATCGGGTGCTGTTTTTGTAGGGGAGGTAATTCTGAAAAATGATGAACTCATTATGCTCAAAGACAATACGGGTGCTCGGTTTCAGTTTGCAATGCCCGAAATTGAAAAAATAGAAGCTGCCACTACCCTGCCGACAAATTCGAGTAAGCAGGTGAATATTAAAACAACAAATGGTAATTTCTGCGCTCATTTTGAGCTTTCATTAGGCAATGCTTCGGCACGCAAAGCCTTTAGTATGGCTTTGGCGCCACAAGTGGGATTGACTTTTGGAAACCGAAAATCGTTTGGTAAAGATTTATATATTGGCATTGGAACGGGATATTACTGGATTGCCGATGCAAATTTGGGGTTAATTCCGGCAGCCTTTAAAATTCAGACTTATACATCAAAAAACCGGACATCGCCCTTTGTAGGGTTCGAGTCCGGTTATGCTTTTTCGGCAACTAAGAATCAGGGTGGTGGGCCGTTTGCAAAAATTTCATTCGGTATTAACCATCGCCTCAATTTCAAATCGGCAATTTACGCAGGTGTTTCGGCAGCAGTTTATAGCATTAGCGGCAAGCTTAGCGAATCAACCGAAAACGGCATTTTTACCTACGATGGGGTTACAACAATAAATACTTTAGGACTGAAAGTTGGTTTTCAATTCTAAAAAAACTAACTGTTTTTAAAAACCACTATACACCATTTGCAGCTTCATAGGCTTTGTTGGATGTGTACCCGAACAAATTTTAACTGCACGCATCAAATTTTGCTGTTTAATTTCCTTGATATTTTGAGAACCATCGTAACTAATCGAAACGGGTATTAATCTAAATTTCAACTCATTAAGAGCGGGGTTTTTAGCTAATTCGTGTGTCAAAACTTTCGACATATCGAATTTATACAGATATTGCACATTATTATCGCTATCGTATTCGTAGGTAATAGAGGCCAATACCGAATTATAGGTAGTTGGTAGTTTACGCGTTTTAAAATAATTATCCACACTATCTTCGTTGAGCATTAAAATGCTACCCACCAAAGGAACTGCGAGCGTAGTATCTTGCACATCGGTGGCATCTACTCTGAAAATAGCACGATTTATTAACATGGTTTTTCCATTCACACCTTTCGTCAAGCTGTCTTTTATGGCTTTAAGCGGAAATGTTACTCGCGTATAGATATTGGCAGGAGCGGAAATTACATTTACCGTTTTATCAGCATTAAATGCTTGTAAAACAGCAGTTTTCTTAGGCAGCTCCACGCGATTTACAGTGCGTACCTCCTCGTTGGCGGGGTAATCTTGGTAATGTGAAACAGTAGCTGTCGAATCTTTAAGTCCATCTACTGTTTTGCGGAGATATGTATAATGGTAATAGTAACGCATGTAAATGTTCTGCACATTGAGCAAACTTGCCGAGCCAAAATTTGATGTGATATACAACCCATTAAATTTATTGTGAAAAACGGCTTCGTTGCCTAAGGTATATGTTTGGGTAAGTTCACTCGAAAACTTATTTTGCCCAAAAATGAGGTTTGTATCTAAATCAATTTCAATACGATATGGATTAACACGAGTTCCAGCATATTCAGTAGCCGTAAATACTTTAGAACCAAGCAAAACTGATTTAGAACTATAATCATCCACTTTTATATTCGATGGATAGAGTTCCGATTCGGCAAATGTTTTACCCTTATCCATTTTATAAACATTCACTTCGAGAGGCGAGTATTTATCGCCAAACCACGAATAATACACCATCAAAAGCTTAGCTGAATCCGCAATGGCTTTGTCGGGGTACGAAACGTTAACGGGAGGTTGAAGCTGTGTAAGCACATCGGCATACAAAGTACCATAGGTTTCGTCGATAAATGTACCCAAAAGCAGGGAGTCATGTTTCGAATAAATAAATTCCACATCAAAATTTTCGGAGCTAACGCCAAACGAATCAATACCCAAAACGATGGCATCGCCAGCTGGTTGAATATTAGCACCAATGTTTGTCAAGTCGTTTTCGCAGCTAAAAAATGCGATTGAAATTGCCAAAATAAAAATAAATTGCCATCTCATACTAAAGCGGATTTTTGAATTTGAGGGGTTAAAAAATTGAGGTGCTAATTACATTAAACTATCGTAGAAGCGAAGATATTCGTCGGCATAATCTTCATCTTTCACATAAGGTACAAATTTTACTTTTTTCTCTGTCATATAATTAATCAGTTCTTGGCTGATGACTGGAGTAGATTGAATAACACCATCCGAATTGTCGATTGCAAATTTGGAAAGCGTGAGGTAATCTATTTCTTTGTCTTTAAGTTGAGCAACGTGCTTTTTTTCGATGCCTTCGAGTTTTAGGCGATCGGCAAATAAGGGTCTGAAAGGGACTTTAAAGGCATCGTTACAAATTGAATAAATAACTTTCGAATTTTTGAAGAATGGATCCTGATTGTATGCTTTTTTAATATAAAGTGGTGCCAAAGCTGTCATCCAGCCACTACAATGAATAATATCGGGCGTCCAACGAAGTTTTTTTACAGTTTCCATTACACCACGAACAAAAAATATGGTGCGTTCGTCGTTGTCTTCATATTCTTTACCAGCTTCGTCGACCACCGTATTTTTACGATGAAAATAGTCGTCGTTGTCGATAAAATAAACCTGCAAACGGGCAGCCTGAATAGATGCTACTTTGATAATCAAGGGGTGATCGGTATCGTCAATAATAAGGTTCATTCCCGAGAGGCGAATCACTTCGTGTAGTTGGTTTCTGCGTTCGTTGATAGCACCGAATTTCGGCATAAATGTGCGAGTTTCTTTGCCTCTGTCTTGCATTGCTTGTGGCAAATACCGACACATATTGGCAATTTCCGATTCGGGTAAATAAGGACAAATTTCTTGCGAAATATACAGAATCTTGTTAATTTTCTTCTTCATTTATTCTGATTGCTATCCAATAAAGTTGGATTAATATGCAAAGATATATAAAAAAAATTGGATATACACAAGTGCAAATGCCAAATTGTTAAGCACATACAACTGAAAATTAGCAAAATAAGATTTTCACAAAGCAGATTAAAAATCTATACACTTGTATTTCTGCAATTTAAGAATCCACAAATAAACTATCCTTCAATGGTTAATAATTTCCATTTATAAAAGATTAACCTTGAAAATCAATTAGTTTATACAAGAAACTACTCAGCCACACTGAGTGGATGATTCGAAATATTTTAGGAGATGAATTAATTGAAAACTTAAAGAATGCCTGAAAAAGATAGAATCAGATGAGAGATTATTCGACCGCTATGATTTTAACTTTTGCAGCTTTCAACCAAGGTGCGGCAAACTTAACTATAATATCGCCAGCATTTCCATTTGCCTGAATATAAGCCAATAACCGACCATTAAATACTCGATGAACATTGTCAGAATAATTACTCATATCGGCATTATTGCTGGCTTCGAGTCCGAGTAATTTGGCAGGACCTTCGATTGTACAAGTAACTTCATCATCCGAAATCATTACTGGAACACCTTTTTCATCAACAATTTGTACAATAATCTGAGCAAGGCCTCCATTTTTTTTAATTGTTGCTACATCAGATTGTGCCGTAATTGCAAAAGGTTTATCTGACGACTGAATGACATTTCTTGTAGTTTCTTTCAGATTTTTATCCAACCCCACAATTTCAAGTTTCCCATTTTGGTAAGGAATATCCCAATAAATAATTCCGGTTTTGCTGTCGTAAGGTTTCGTTTTTCCAACTTCGTTCCCATTGAGCAATAAGCGAGCATTTGCAGCATTGGTGTAGGCAACAACGCGCACAAGCTGACTTTCATCGTAATTCCAAACCGACCATGCATCCACCGAAAGGTGCTGATTTTCATTCCCTTCCTGTGCTTCGAGCTGCGATAAAACATCGGCATTTACACTCGAATTTTTATGCTTATCAATAGGATAAGTCCCTATGTATGCCATTGGCTTTTCGCTCCAAAGCGATTGGCGGAAATAACCGCGTGGCTTAATAAATCCACCAAAATCGAGCAAACCCGAATAAAATCCGCGCGAAGGCCACTGTCCCGATTCGCCAAGGTAATCAATTCCTGTCCAGATAAACTGCCCAAAAATAAATTCGTTGTCGGTAACTGCTTTCCATGCTTCGAGGTCGTGGCGGGTTTCGCTGCCATAAATAACTCTCGAGGGGTATTTTTTATGGTCGGAATGATACATGCTTTCGGTATAATTATAACCGGCAATGTCCAAAGCAGCAGGATATTCCGTTTGGTTGGACATGGCTACGCCAGCCAAACCAGCAGTTACAGGGCGCGACATATCAAAACGTCTCACAGCCGTTGCCAATCGTTTGGCAATAACTCCTAAGCGTAAAGCATCGGGTGCATCCTTTTTATATCCACCATAAATTGCCTGCGTAAATCCCGTTTGTTTTCCGCCATCCAATACCGGATGCGAATAGGGGTCGTTGGGGTAATCTACCTCATTACCAATGCTCCACGCAAAAACCGAAAGATGGTTTCGGTCGCGACGTACCATATCTTCGAGGTCGCGCTCGCCCCATTGCTCAAAAAAGTCGTACGAACCTTCGAAGCCAGGTTTACCCACATTCCATCCTTCGAGCCATTTACGCTTGGGGAATTCCCATTCGTCATAAGCTTCGTTAAGCACCAACATGCCCAATTTGTCGCACAATTCGTAAAAATCAGGTGCTTGAGGGTTGTGACTTGTACGTATAGCATTCACACCCAACTCTTTCAGTGTTTCTATTCGGCGTTCCCACACTTCGTTGTAAAACGCAGCGCCTAGCACTCCGGCATCGTGATGCAGGCAAACGCCTTTCATTTTCATCCACTTTCCGTTAAGCGCAAAACCTTTGTTGGGGTCGAAAGTGAATTTACGGAAACCGGTATTGATAAGTGATTCGTCGACGAGCATTCCATCAGCATACACTTTGGTTTTGAGTTTATACAACGCAGGATTATCGAGGTTCCATAATTGCGGATTACGAACAGTTATTGCGTTTTTGTAAGTATAAGACTCGGAGGCATTTACAACTAACTTTTGTTTGATAGTTGATTTCGTTTCGCCCGTAGGTGCAATAAGTTCGTTTATCACCACCACATTTTTTTTCTGAGTCGATTCATTTTTTAGTTCTACCTGAATTTGCAAAATACCTTTATCTTTTTCGACCACCGAAGGATAAGCATAAACCCCCCAAGTATCGAGATGCAAGGTATTGGCGGTAACCAAATACACATCGCGGTAAATGCCCGAACCTGTATACCAACGCGAATCTTTTTCGCGCGAATGGTCGACACGTACCGAAAGTACATTTTCCTCTCCGAATTTGATATAAGGCGACAAGTCGTATAGGAAAGAGATGTATCCGTTGGGGCGTTTGCCAACTGAAACGCCGTTGATAAAAACTTCGCTGCGGTTATATACGCCTTCAAAATAAATAAATACTTTTTTATCCTTATCGGTTGCCGGAACAGAAAAGGTTTTGCGATACCACCCAATGCCCCCCGGCAGATAGCCCTGGCAACTGGCTTTATCGGGGCTGTAAGTACCTTTCACGCTCCAATCGTGTGGCAAATCGATGCTTTGCCATTTGGAGTCGTTGGTAGTTTTGCTAGCGCCATCCTTTACATCTGACAAAATAAATTTCCAGTTGTCGTTAAATAAATCGGCTTTGCCAAACTGCGGTTTTGCTTGTAAATTACTTATTACTAGAGCAAATACAAATAATCCTGTAATTTTTTTGAGTTTCATTATATTCTTTTTTTCGTTTGTGTTTTATCTGATTAAAATCGTAGTGCATTAAAGTTTGCTGTTAATCTCTATTGAAACAATAGCTTGAGCAGGCACATTCAGGAGCAGACCATTTGAACTCATTTTCATATCCTCAAATGTTTTAGGTACAACAAGTTGCTGGTTTTCAAATGTATTGTATGCATTTATGCTCTTTGCAGATAATATCTTACCTGCTATTTTTGAAATTTTCACATCCGACAAATCCACATTAATCTGTTGGCTTTTATCCGGGTTGATATTTGCTAAAGTTATATGAATCGCCCCTTTAGCATCTCTTGATGCCGAGGCACTTATTGAGGGGAAAGTACGGTTGCCGGATTTTAACGAATCACATTGAATCTCCATTGGCAAAAAAGTAGCATCCTTATGCGGTTTGTACATATCAAATACATAATAGGTAGGTGTCAGTACCATTTTCGGGCCATCAGTCAAAATCATTGCCTGAAGCACGTTTACTACCTGGGCGATATTAGCCATTTTCAATCGTTCGGAATATTTATTGAAAATATTCAAGCTTAATGCAGCTACAAAGGCATCGCGCATGGTGTTT
>JFJP01038873.1_pt1 | contig 15667 bp, 12 predicted proteins | sample 431651 | NCBI WGS metagenome assembly JFJP01 (sample SAMN02602958, study PRJNA72255) | Microbial mat metagenome, whole genome shotgun sequencing project. | biome: fresh water; feature: sink hole; material: water; isolation source: purple microbial (photo- and chemosynthetic) mats found in... | reverse complement strand
CTTGTTACATGATAGCCGAAAAAGAAAATAAATTCAAATATGTAACTTGCTCTATAAATTATATGTTAGAAGAAATAAGCAAGCTAAATATCGAAAAAAAAGAAATAAAAATTTATTTGCTAGGTGGCGCAAGTTCATTTAATATTACAATGGGAAACTCAAAAAATGTAGCCGAGCGAAATGTTGAAGTAGCCCAAAAAATGCTTAGAAAATTAAATATTCCGTTTGTAGAAGACACCTGCGGGCGAATAAGCCGAAAAGTCTCATTCAATACAGAAACGGGCGAGTTAGCAGTAAATATCTAAAAGCTAATAAATTAGATTCCATTTAACAAAAAAAACTATTAGTGCAAGCGACTGCTTTTTCCCACAAACCCGTTGGCTTTCCCATAATAAAATCGATAGTAGTTTTAGAAACCAACCACGAATTTGCATTCATCTCATCATCAAGCTGATTTCCACTCCACCCAGAATAGCCAATAAAAAAGCGAATTTGGTGCAATTGCACTTGGTTTTGAAGAATGAGAAATTTTAAAAATTCAAAATCGCCACCCCAATACAAATCAGTACTAATTTTAATTGCTCCCGGAATTAGTTCACCCAAAGTATGAATAAAATAAATCGTATTGGTAGCAACAGGTCCTCCCAAGCTAAATTGAGCATCAAAATCGGGAAAATCGGCAACTACTTCCCTCAAATTGATGTTCACTTTTTTATTAAGAATAAAACCCATGCTTCCCTCCTCGCTATGTTCTACAAGCAACACAACGGAACGCCTAAAATACAAATCTTGCGAGAGTGGCTCTGAAATTAGAATTGTACCCTTTTTTGGCAAAATAGTATTCTTAATTGCAAATAATTTTGTTTGAAATTCCAATGTCAAAAATTATTATAAAAAGTTTAGAGAAATCAAAAATAAAATATATTTCTATGCAAAAAAACAAGCAATAAACAACCTAAAAAAGACAATTTTCGCTCTATTTTCTGCAAAAAATAATGTTTCAACGAATAAATTAATAAAAAAACAGAAATATGTTTTGTATTTATGTTTGCTTTAAAATTAAATAAAAAAACATTAGAAAAAAAATTTTTTACATAAAATATCTACATTATTTTCAAATTTATTGATAAAACACTTGCTCTAGTTACACTATTGTTTTTTTATCATAATTTCAAGAACAAATGCTCCTTGAGTTAAATTCTCCGCTCCTACTACTCCTATAATTACTCGAAATGAATTTTCTGAAGAAACTAAACCGGTAATAATGCGTGTATAATCCTGTGTACTATTAGCTTTAGTTTTATCCCATTTATGCACAGTTTTGCAAGTTACGCACGAAGGTAAATTTGGCACAATATATGAATTCACTGGACTAATTGTATAAGCATACAAACTAAAATTAGCATCTGCATCTGTAGGAATTAGTTTAATTTCCATTTCAGAAAATGCTGGTAAATTTGTTGAATATAAAACATGATTTCCAGTAAAATAATGCTTTTGAGCTTCTGAAAAACATGCCACGCTACTGTTCCAAGCCCACGACAAATCGCCAATAATGGCTCCATCGCTCAAATTTCCACTCACTTTTATCGTTTTATTAATGTCGCTTTTGATATGAGTAACACCAGTAATTTCTTGACTAATAGATACATACGAAAGAAAAACAAATAAAATTAAGATTTTTATTTTAAGTTGCACGGCTTTAAAATTTTTCATGAACTATTTTTTAGCTAAAAATAACAATTTCAAAAATACTATTTTATTTCAAACAAACGAAAACTTAAATAAAAGAAACACCAAAAATAAAACGTTTATTTTTATAATTTATTAAAAAAACGCCAAAATAATCTAGTAGAAAGCCCGAAATAAAGAGCAATTCTATGGATACACCTCAAAATTTAAATTATAAAAGTTCTTAAAAAAACACACAATTGTTAAGTTTGCTTTAAAGAACATGATTTGAGCAAAATCAATTTTATAGCACCAAAATAATTAATTACCTTTGCACATCTATTTAGGCATATATACGTAAGCATGTTCAAACACAACATACTGTTCACTAAATAGATAAAATAAATAGTTTTTCAAAAACTCAATAAAATATGAAACTGAACATCGACAAAATTTACAAATTTGTACCTTACCAAGAGGTAGAAAAATATAAAAATACGGCAAAATTGAGCAACATTGCTCTGAGCAAAAAAGAAGGCAAAGGCAACGATTACATGGGTTGGGTAAATTTGCCAAGCTCAATAAGTGAATCAGAACTATCTGATATTGAAGCTACTGTAAATAAGTTAGCTCACAAAATTGAAATCGTAGTAACCATAGGAATTGGCGGTTCGTACTTAGGCGCAAAAGCCGTAATTGATGCTCTTTCTGATAATTTTGCTCAGCTAAAAAGCGACAGAAAAAGTCCTTTGGTACTTTTTGCCGGACAAAACATTAGCGAAGATTATTTGTTTGAATTGCGCCAATTACTTAAAAATAAAGAATATGCACTTGTTGTAATCTCAAAATCGGGAACAACTACAGAGCCAGCTTTGGCGTTCCGTTTCTTGAAAAAAGACATTGAAGAAAAATATGGTAAAGACGAAGCTAAAAACAGAATTATTGCCATAACAGACGCTTCAAAAGGTGCTTTGCGCACTTTAGCCACACAAGAAGGCTACAAAACTTACGTAATTCCCGATGATGTAGGAGGACGTTTTTCGGTACTTACCCCCGTGGGCTTAATTCCAATCGCTTTTGCCGGTTTTAATATTCGCCAGTTAGTAGCGGGTGCCGTAAATATGGAAAAAGAAACTGCCCACGATGTAAAATTTGAAGACAACAAAGCCGAAATTTATGCTGCTACGCGAAATGCTCTTTACCATTCGGGCAAACAAATCGAGATTTTGGTAAATTACAATCCCAAATTGCATTTCATTGCCGAATGGTGGAAACAACTTTATGGCGAAAGCGAAGGCAAAGAAAACAAGGGAACTTTTCCGGCAAGTGTCGATTTTTCAAGCGATTTGCATTCTATGGGTCAGTACATTCAAGAAGGAATTCGCAACTTGTACGAAACAGTTATTTCGGTAGAAAATGTTAATAATAAGCAAGTTATCGAAAAAGATGCTGACGATTTAGATGGCTTAAATTACTTGGCAGGAAAACGGGTTGACGAAGTAAACAAAATGGCTGAACTTGGAACGCAAATAGCTCATATTGAGGGTGGTGTGCCAAATATCAAAATCGAAATTTCCGAAATTAGCGAATATTCAATTGGCGAACTTTTATACTTTTTTGAAAAAGCTTGTGGCATTAGCGGAGCTATTTTGGGCGTGAATCCATTCGACCAACCAGGTGTAGAAGCTTACAAAAACAATATGTTTGCACTTCTTGGCAAAAAAGGCTATAAAATTTAGCACAAAAACTTAAAAAGGACAAAAAATAAACCCGAAAGTTTTCTTTCGGGTTTTTGTATCAAAAAAATAAGGGTAGAGTTTAAAAAAAAAGAACTCTACCCTTACCATTCTAATGGAAATGCTGCAACCAAGAAGAAATTTATTATCAGCATTTTACGTTAAAGAATATTTAAAAATTTCGAGTTAATACTAAAAAAATAAAGTCGTCTTTTTAAACAATTGTTAAATATTCTTTGAATAAATACAAAAAAGAAGGAATCTAATTTTATACAAATTTTCAATTATTACGATTCCCAAAAAAAATGTTATAAGAACTAATTTTAAAAATAAAGATTTAAAAAATGATTAAACTAATTTGAAAATTAAACATTAACTAATTTTATTAAAACTAAATTTAAAAGTTAAACATAAAAAACATTTTTTTTCAATATTTTTAGTGCCCAGTATTTATCCTCGTTCAAGTTAGAGGAAAACATTCATATGTCTATTGACACCTTAAAAATATCTTGTACCAAAAGTAATAAACATTTTAATCAAAGCCAAATTTTTTACATCTTTTTTTTCAAAAAAAAACATTTTCTTTCATTTTTTTTTTGTAGTAAAATTTTGCTATCCGCAAAATGCCTTAATAAAAGACAAACGCTAATATTAGCTAAAATAAAATTGAGAATGTAAATGTTAAAAATATAAAAAAAATACACTGCCTAACAAATTATTCCAAAATTTTAGCAAAAAAAAGAAATTTTGCGTTTAAGCTATTACATAAAAAAAGTGTATTCATCTATTAATAATCAGACAAATACACTTTAAAAGAAAAAACATTAGTTTTATTTGTATTTAATAACGTCAACCGGACAGTTTTCAGCAGATTCTTTAATGCCATCTTCGTTGGCAGAAAAATCGGCACCTTCTTTTACGGTAGAAACGTCGTCTAATTCAAAAACATCTGGGCAAGTATCTTCGCACAAAGCGCATGAAGTACAGCCATCTTCAATCCAAACTTTAGTTATAGCCATTTTTGTTGTTTTTTATTGTTAGTAATTTTGTAATTAAAGACACAAAGGTCTCAATTAATTTATTCAACTCCAAACTTTTTTTCATTTTTTTCAAAAAAAAAGCCACTTAAAAAAGTGGCTTTTCGTGAACGCAGAAGGATTCGAACCTTCGACCTACAGCTTAGAAGGCTGTTGCTCTATCCAACTGAGCTATGCATCCGTCCTTGTTTTGCGGTTGCAAAGGTAATAAGTTATTTTTTTATACAAAATTTTTTTTGCAAGTTTTTTGCTTTTTTTTCATTTTTTTTAAAATACAATAGTCGTATCTTTTTCAAATTTCTCATTTTTAAGCAATAAGCTCACTTCTTCTTTTGTGTAACTTGTATTTTCTTTTAAAATATTTCGTATTTTTTCTTTATCGTAGCTAATGTCATATGACTCTTGGTTGCCCGAAAAGAGCAAATAAACGCCCATTTTAGCTTTTTTATCTTTAATAATATCGCGCCGTTTGCTAAATTTATTACTTAGCAAGCTATACAATCCTATTTTCAGGCTAAACAAAAATTCGCCATTTATATTATATTCGCCTGATACATTCATGTTTACAATTTGAGAATTTAAACTCATTTCAGGCACTGTCAAACGAGCATTTTTCATAAAAAATTCATTTTCAAGCTCAGTGAACTGTATTTTTTTTAGTTCATTCATTTTCACAAAACTCGAAAGTGCTTCGAGTGGCTGAAAATTTATCAGTGCTCCATTCTTCAATTTTACTTTGGTATGTATCAAATTTTTATCGTAAAGCATGTTCAATTGATGGTCGAAATAAATCGAAAATGAATTTTCTGCATGCAAAATTCCTTCTATATTTTCGTGCAAAAGCGTTGATTGCCAGAAGTTATCAAAAGCTAAGAATGTTTTTTTCACGTCTAAATTATCAAGCACCGAATTGGTGCTTTTTACATTCATAAATTCATCGGTAACAATAAGTTCATAATTTCCTTTAATGGTTCCGTCCATTGTATTCATTTTTAGCTGCTTAACGGTTAAAAAATTTGCGGTTCCAATTAAGTTTGCGGTTATATTTTCGGCTGTAAATTTCTCATATTCAAATGTTTCTATTTTGCAATTCAGATTGTATTTTATTTTTTGCCAAAACGGCATTGCTCCTTTTGGGCTAGAAAGTGTATCGGCTAAATTTGAAGCTTGCTGAGTGGTATCAATAAATACTAATTCATTAATATTCAAGGCTTCGCACTCCAAATTACCGTCTAAATTTAGAAATTCGTTTTTATTAGCCAAAAAATCGAAAAAATTATTGGATTTTCCAGAAAAAGTAAGGGAGTTGGACAAATATTCAAGTTCTATTTCATTCAATTCCAATAAATTACCATCTACTAAAATTTTCCCTTCTGCCAAAAATTCTTTTTCGCGATACCTTATTATAAGGTCTTCTACTTCCAAGTTGCTTTTCAAGAAACTGCCATCGGTATAGCCGAAACGGAAATTGCTATTCATTTTTCCTTTGTAATCTACTGAACCACTGATAATTCCCGATGCGCTTAACAATGTATCTATCTCAAAATAGTTTGTTAAATTCAATTCAGAAAGGTCGAGTTCCGTAGTAAGTTGAAGTTCGAGTTCTGGATTGTCAAGATTTTGAAGGTAAGCCTTCAAACTGAGGGAACTTTTGCCCAATTCGAGGTTCAGTTTTTCGATATTCAAATAAGATTTTGTTCCACTTTGATACGATAAATCAAGCTCTATTTCGCCATTTTCATTACTTTTGGGTAAATAATTCACATAAATTTCGGGTATTATTTCTCTAAAAACAGAATAATCTAAGTCATTGCCTTTCAAGCGAAACGAAATTTCATCGCTGGTGGAATTGTACAAACCATTGAAGTAAAAATCTAAGCCATTAAATTGAAAATCAACATCTTTAAGTTTGTAACTTCCATTGTTTTCCAAAATTACTATTTCAGCCCAAAGTTCTTTGTTCTTAATGTAAGTAACTTTCTGATATTCAAGATGGTGTATTAAAATAGAATTTTCAGCTTCTAAGTCAAATCCGGTTTGAGCAAATTTCCCTTCCAAATTGCAATTCTTTAATAAACAAGTAGTTGTAATTTGATTAAAATAATCGAAATAATTTAATTTTGAATTTTTGAATTGTACGTTTTGGAGTATTAATTTAAAATTTGATTGTTCGTCAAGAGAGTCTTGTATCCAAAAATGATAATTGTCCTTGTTTTTAGAATCGTTTAGAATATTAATTTGTGCGTTTTCAACATCAAGCCTTTTAATTTCATATTTTTCGTTAAAAACATCTACTATATTGAATGATAAATATACCTTTTCGGCTACTAAAAAATATTCGTTTATCGATTTATCGAATTGTTTTTTAGTAAAATCGTTAGTTGCTTTTATTTTTACATTTTCCAATTCAAGACTTGCATTTGGAAATTTTTTGAGCACCGAAAACTTAACATCTTTGATATACAACTCTGTTTTAATTTTTTTATTCAATTCTTTTACAATTAATTCCGCCACTTCATCGCCGTAGAAATACACAACAATAGAACTCAATATCAATACAGTAGAAATAAAAATAAGGCTACCAATTGCCAGAAATTTTAAATATTGTTTTATTTTATTGTTTATTTTCATAAAAAATGTTTAAATTTACTTTGTTTTAATTGCAAAATTTGACGTTCATTTCTCAGAAATAGTAAAGCTAAAATTCTTATTTTTAAACGTGTTTACTTATTGATAGAAAAATATTTTTTATATTTAAAATTCTAAATATCAATAAATTAAATAATTATTTATCAAAATTATAAAATAAGATTAATACTTTATTTTGAGAATATAAAATTATACAAAGCTTTGTAATTTAACAACAATTTAGCATATTTTTTTTCTAATAATTTGATTTTATTTGTAAAAAAAATAAGGGATTTGTTTCTTGCAAAAATAAAGTTAAAATTTAAGTAGATTAAGATTCAAAAAAAAACAAATTCTTCCATTTCAAAAATAAATACAATTTTCATATTAAAGCACTGAAAATAAAAAGCTTATGAGTATTAAAGTAGGTCGCTGGGATTGTCCTGTGTGTGGACACAAAGCCAATTTGGGTCCCGAAAAACAATGTGCTTCGTGTGGGTCGGCACGTCCGCAAAATGTTAAATTTTATTTGGCAAGTGATGCCGAAATAGTGAAAGACGAATCAATAATTAGGCAAGCAAAAGCTGGTGCCGACTGGGTTTGCTCGTATTGCAATTCGCACAACAAAGTAAACGAAACGCATTGCCACACCTGCGGAAATGACAAAAGTGTCAAGGACGGCGATAAAAGTTTGGAACAAAAGATTAACTACACCGACGGACGAAACGAAAATAGTAAAAATGCAAGCCAAAACAGTAAAATAAATGTTTCCAAGCTTCCAAAAGTACAAATAAGCAAAAAAATGAAGGTTGGTTGCTTAGGAACAATTGGTTTTTTAGTATTATTGTTCACTTCTTTGTTTTTTACAAGCCAAATAGAGGTTGAAGTTAGCAGTTTTGAATGGAAACGTAGCTTAAAAGTAGAAAAATACATCGAAGTAGTGGAGGAAAACTGGCAAATTCCACAAGGAGGAAAGCAAATTTCATCGTTTGAAGCGGTACATCACTACAATAAAATACCTGACGGAACAGAAACAAAAACGCGAACTGTAAGTGTACAAACAGGGAGCGAACGTGTAGTTGTAGGTCAAAAAGATTTAGGAAATGGCTATTTTGAAGACGTTTACGAAGATCGCCCTATTTACACCGAAAAGGAAGAAACTTACGAAGAGACTAAATACCGCGAAGAGCCAGTTTACAAAACAAAATATAAATATTCCATTTTTAGGTGGAAAGATGCGGGAACTTTTGCTACTAAAGGAAAAGACAAAAAGCCTTATTGGTCGGAAAAATTTGACTCTACGAACGTAAATACTCGAATAAAATCAAAAAAAGCAAGCTATTTTATTATTATAAATGAAGGCAAAGAAACGCACAAAGAAGAAATTTCGTTTGAAAAATGGCAAAAAACGACAATAGGTGATAAGCTAAAGGCTAAAAAATCAAGGTTTTTTGGAATTTATTACGGTTTAGTAGAAAAATAAATACGATGTTAAGCAAAAAAAGAATGAAATCATTTTTTTTTCTCACAAATAAATGTTAAATTTGACTACTGATTTTTAAAATTTGCTTTTACATAAATTACGAAAAATTAAAAACATTTAATAAAAATACTATGATTTTAGATATTTCACAATGGTGGGCTGGAATAGACAGCGGAGTAGAAAAAATGTATTGGATAATTGCATTTCCAGCTACGTTAATATTTCTAATTCAAACAGTTATGACCTTCATAGGTGGCGACGTAGATGCAGACCATGACTTAGATATGCACCACGATGGCGATATAGATGGTGCTGGTTTTCATGTGCTTACGCTTAAAAATCTGATTGCTTTTTTTGCCATTTTTTCGTGGACAGGCATTGCAATGACTCAAGCTGGTATCAATCCATTTATAACTGGATTTGTTGCGCTTTTAGCTGGAATTGCTATGATGCTGATTATGGCTTCGTTGTTTTATTTTATGAGCCGACTTACCGATAGCGGAACTTTAAATATGAACAATGCCATAGGAAAAGTAGGAACTGTGTATTTAACAATTGCCGCCAACAAACAAAAAGAAGGTAAAATAGAGATAAAAATACAAAGTAGCCTTCAAACACTCAACGCACTAACAGAAGACTCGGAAGATATAAAAGCCGGTTCGTTGGTAGAAGTTGTAGATGTAATAAATGATAATATTTTGATAGTAAAACGGAAACGTTGATATAAAAATAGTACAACTTTTCAAAAAAAATAAAACTTAAACTTTATTAATTATATATTATTTCTAATTTAAAATTCTAAAAAATATGCAAGCATTTGTAATTGTGGTAACTTTGGCAGTAGTTGCTATCTTTGTATTGATAATTGCCGTTTTGCGCCGATACAAACGCTGTCCTTCCGACCGTGTTTTGGTAGTTTATGGTAAAGTAGGTAAAAATAAAGAAGGTACCGGACGTAGCGCACGCTGTATCCATGGTGGTGCCGCTTTTATTTGGCCCGTAATTCAAGATTATGAATTTCTCGATTTAACTCCAATTCCTATTGAAGTAGATTTACGTGGCGCACTATCGAAGCAAAATATCCGCGTAAACGTGCCTTCACGCTTTATGGTCGGAATTTCGGTAGAACCCGGAATTATGGACAATGCAGCCGAACGTCTTTTGGGTCAATCGCTTGAGCAAATCAGAATATTAGCAGAAGATATTATTTTCGGTCAGTTGCGCGTGGTAATTGCTACCATGAACATTGAAGAAATTAACAACGACCGCGAAAAATTCCTACTTCACATTCAAGAAGGAGTTGAGCACGAAGTTCAAAAGATTGGTTTAAAACTGATTAACGTAAACGTAACCGACATTACCGATGCCAGTGGCTACATTGATGCACTTGGTAAAGAAGCTGCTTCTCAAGCAATTAACGAAGCTAAAAAAGTAGTTGCAGAGAAAAACAGAGACGGTTCGATTGGTGAAGCGGAAGCTGTTAAAGACCAAAGAATTAGAGTTTCTGCAGCCTTAGCAACCGGAACAATTGGAGAAGCCGAAGCTCAAAAAGACGAGCGTGTAGCCGTTTCAAAAGCCAACTCAAATGCAGTAGAAGGTGAAAACTTAGCAAAAATCACAATCGCCAATTCCGATGCAAGCAGAAGGGTAAGTGAAGCCGAAGCTCAAAAAATAGCGGTAACTGCCGAAAAAATTAACGAAGCCCAAGCACTCGAAGAAGCTTACAAAGCTGAAAAAGTAGCAGAGCTTAGCCGTGCCGAAAAATTAAAAGCATCGCAATATGCCGACATCATTGTTCCTGCCGAAATTCAAAAACAACAAATCGAGATTTCAGCCGAAGCACAAGCAGAGCAAATTCGTAGAATAGCTAAAGGTCAGGCAGATGCAACTTTCTTCAAAATGGAAGCAGAAGCAAAAGGTAATTTAGAAATATTGAGCAAACAAGCAAGCGGTTTTGGACAAATAGTAAAAGCAGCCAACAACGATGCCGACAAAGCAGTAATGATTATGATAACCGATAAGCTCGAAAACTTAGTAAAAACTCAAGTGGAAGCTATCAAAAATATCGAAATTGACAAAATTACAGTTTGGGAAAACGGCGGAGGCAACAATGGCGGCTCTTCCACAGCAAACTTTATGAAAAACATGATGGGTGCTGTGCCTCCTTTGCAAGATTTATTTAACATGGCTGGCATGAATTTACCCGACTTTATGAAAGGTAAAAACGATTCAACAAAAACAAACAACAATATAGAAGATGTAAAATCGGAGGAAATTGTAAAATAATAAATTCCTTTCTGTTTAAATTTTCTTTTTTATGCAAAAAAGCCCAAATTAAGACTTTGGGCTTTTTTTTATGTAAAAAAATACCCGATAATAAAAAAAAGAAAGATTTAAAAGTACTTAACAAACATCAAACACGTTATAAAAAAATAAGTTTTATTCTTTTTTTTAAATTTATTTACTATTTTTGAAAACAATAATAACACAATAAAATTTATCATTAAACAAAATAAATTATGTCCTATTTTTTTCTCAATAAAAAATTTCTTCTTATATTTGTAGCACTTTCTATTTCATTAGAATCGGAAATAAAAAAAACAACTATAAATGAAGAAATTATGAAAAAAAGTTTTGGCGTAGTAAAATTTTACAACGAAGACAAAGGTTTTGGCTACATTATTGATGCTGAGAACCGTGCAGAATTATTTGTGTATCAAGAAGGTTTAATAGACGAAATTCAAGACAATGATAACGTAAAATATTTAATAAGAGATACTCGCAAAGGGCTAGAAGCCTACGACGTGAGACAAAGATATTAGTAAAAGTATAAAATAAGACCAATAAAAAAGCTGTTGCGTAAAAACACAACAGCTTTTTAACTATACATTTTCTTTGTAAAACTAGTAAGAGTTATAAAGTTCTAGTTCCCAGAGCCTTGCTTGATAAGAAAATTCACTTCTCGTCAATCGCCCTTTGCGGTTTCTGTAGTGGCTCCACTTCAAAATTTCACTAGCAATCGGCTTGCCAGCATTAATTTTTTTGAGCAATTTGCTGCGGCTAAATGCGCCAACTCCCTTTGAATAAACAAAATGAGCAATTGCTAATTTTTGGTTGCCTTCTAAATTTGTAAACCGTTCAACAGCTTTCAAAGCTTTGTTGAAATCCGATTTTAGCAGACTATCTGCCTGAAATTTAGTAATTGTATCTGCAAAAACTTGGTCGGGTAATACAACATGTCCATACCCGATAGTAGCATGACCGCTTAAATCAATATAAGTCAGTCCATTATGAAAACCTTCATGCTCTCTTATAAAATTGAGTGTTTTTTCATAGTTTATTTTCCACTCGTGTTTCTTATAATTCTCGAATCTCAATTTAGAGTATTCCTTTGCATGCTTTTCATCAATATCTATTGAGGAAAGCTCGTTTGGGTTAATAAAAAAACTGAAGCTTGTCAATAGAAAAATTGAAAATCGTCTCATCAAAATTTGTTTAGTTAAACATGGTAGCGTTACTCTGCTACAGTAATTGTCCCGTTAAAGGGATAAAATTTGGTAATTTGTGTTTATATAAATATATGATTTTCAAATTATTAGCAATAAAAATTTTATCTGTTTTAATAAGACAAAATACTTGAAAATCAAATAATTAAAATCTTTTTCATAATTCATATATACAAATGTAAGGCAATAAAACAAAGAACACAATAGAGATATGTTAAAAAACATTTTTTCTAGTTTAAATTATTGTAAAGAAAAGAAAGTTGCCTTTAAAAAACCATAAAATACTTTATCTAAACATTTAATAAACAACAAATTAAAAAATAGTTTCAACTTTTATTACTTTAGCTAAAATCCAAATAAAGTTTATTTTAAATGTTAAATTTTCAAAATACCTAAAAAATACTTTTTTTACAACAAAAAGAAATACCAAGTTTAACTAGCTGAAACACTATTAAATAAAGAAAAATATGAAGATAAACTAAGTAAAAACCTACTTTAGCAAAGAAAGCTTATCAAAGGTTTTTTTATTCATTATCAGCGCTTTAAAAACAATACTTCCCTTCAAAATTGAAGCATGTCGGTGTGTTTTAACCAGTTTTTTAGCTAATTTTCGCTTTTTTTGTAAAGCCGAGAGGGCTGTATAGAATGCAAAATGAGCTTTGGGAACAACTAAAAATTGCTGAAATTTGCCTCCTGCCAAAAAAATGAGAGCCGAAATGCCATCTAAAAGCATTCGTACAAAAAGAGTAGAGAATAAACGCTTTGTAGGCAAGTTTTTGTAAAGCATGTATAAATTGTTGCGAAAATTTAGGTAAAGTTTAAATGGGCTTTCGCTACTCAAAGTGCCGCCACCTACGTGATACACATGCGATTGTGGGAAAACTTTAATCGAAAAGCCTGCATTTTTGATGCGCCAGCAAAGGTCTATTTCTTCCATGTGTGCAAAAAAATCGCCATCGAAACCGCCAAAAGTTTTAAAAATTTCGGCGCGAATTATCATACATGCGCCGGTAGCCCAAAAAATATCTAGCTCTGTATCGTATTGGTTTTCATCAGTTTCAACAGTATCCAAAATTCTACCACGGCAAAACGGATAGCCAAAATAGTCGATAAAACCTCCAGAAGCGCCAGCGTGCTCAAACTTAGTTTTGTCGTGAAAAGACAAAATTTTAGGCATAGCAGCCGCAATAGTTGGCGTTTTGTCTAGCTTTTCAATAATAGGTTGTAGCCAATTTTCGCTCAATTCCACATCGGAATTTAGCAACACAAAATACTCGCTATCAACTTGTTGCAATGCTTTATTGTAACCTTCGGCAAACCCATAGTTCTTATCCAACAAAATAAGTCGCACTTGAGGGTAATGCTGCCTCAAAAAAAAGATAGAGTCGTCGCTTGAGCCATTATCGGCAATAATAATTTCGCAACTATCTATTTGAGAATGTTTTACAACCGACGGCAAAAATTGTTCTAAGTAATGCTTTCCGTTCCAATTTAAAATAACAATAGAAATTTTCATTTTCTAACGAACTTATTTTTTTTAAAAGTTTCACAAAAAACTAATCGTTCATGATTTTAGAAATAACATCTTGTAACTCACTGAATGAATTAGAGTTAGCTGCAATAATTTCTTGCCCATAAAGCCAATTTTGCCCTTTATCGAAATCCGAAATTTTACCGCCAGCTTGTTGTACAATAAAAGCACCCGCCGCTACGTCCCAAGGCTTGAGCGAATATTCGTAAAAAGCATCAAACCTACCGCAAGCAACATACACTAAATCAGTAGCTGCCGAACCTAAACGACGCAAACCTCTTGAATTGTTCATGAAAAATTTCATACTCTCCATAAATTGATTCAACCGCTTGTAATCGTAATAAGGAAAACCTGTGGCAATAAGCGAATCTGCAACTGTTTCTGTTTTAGAAACTTGCACCTCTCTCCTATTCAAATAAGCCTTGCTGCCTTTCCAAGCAAAAAAAGTTTCGTTCAAATTAAGTTCGTGCACTACGCCAAGCACAATTTCCTGATTTTCAATGAGTGCAATGGAAATGGCAAAAGGAGCTAACCCATGAATAAAATTAGTTGTTCCGTCGAGCGGGTCAATTATCCAGTTGTAAACTTCACCCTTTTTATCGCTTGTATTTTCTTCGGCAATAAAACCGCTTTCTGGCAAAATCTTACTCAAAGCAGCTACCAATTTTTGTTCAGAAGTTTTATCTACAAATGTTACAAAATCATTTTTCCCTTTTATTTCAATGTTTTGTGCCGAAATTTTATTTTTTTGCTCCAAAATAAATTCACCTACCTGATGACTTATTTCAATAACTTGGGTACAAAGTTTTTCTAAATCCATTTTACTCTTTAGTTAATATTTGAATATTAAAAATATTATTTTCTTGTAAATCAAGTAATTCAACCTCAACAATTTGATTAACCAACTCTTTTTTGTATTCGGTTTCTACTTTCAAATAATTTTCGGTAAAACCTTGAATTTTACCTTTTACTTTTTGCTGCTCAAAAAGAACAACCGCTTTTTTTCCTATAAAACGCTCATAAAAATTGGTGTGTTTTTGGTTAGAAAGCGCATGCAAAATATCACTCCTTCGCTTAATTTCGCTTGCCGAAACTTTGTTTTCCATTTCGGCTGCCGGAGTATTTTTTCGTACAGAAAATGAAAAAACGTGTAAAAAAGAAATGTTAAGAGAATTTAAAAAATCATAAGTTTCCTGAAAGTCTTCGGGTGTTTCGTTAGGAAAACCAACAATCACATCTACGCCAATGAAAGCATTAGCAATCAATTGGTTAATACATTCTATTTTTGTTTGAAATAATTCACGATTGTATCTTCGTTTCATCAATTTCAATATTTTATTGCTTCCAGCTTGCAAAGGAATATGAAAATGTGGCACAAATTTCTTTGATTTGCTCACAAATTCGAGTATTTCGTCGGTAAGTAAGTTGGGTTCAATCGAAGAAATTCGATAGCGTTCTATTGCTTCAATTTTATCCAATTCCTGAATTAATTGCAAGAAATCCTCTGAGGTTCCGTGCCCAAAGTCGCCAATATTTACTCCCGTAAGCACAATTTCTTTGAAGCCTTTTTCGGCTATTTCGCGCGCTTCTTTAACACTCAAAGCAACTGAATTAGAGCGACTTTTGCCCCGCGCAAGCGGAATTGTACAATAAGTACATACGTAATCGCAGCCATCTTGCACCTTCAAAAACGAGCGCGTTCTGTCGTTCAAAGAGTACGCAGAATTATATTTTTTCACTTCGTTTATTTCGCAAGCATGAAGTTCTGCTTCTTTATTTTTTCCGTGTTTTTTTTCTAAAAAATCGAAAAAATCAAATTTATTTTCAGCTCCCAAAACCAAATCTACGCCTGGTATTTTAGCTATTTCGTCCCCTTTAAGTTGCGCATAGCAACCATTGACAATAATTGTAGCTTCTGGCGCAGTTTTTACGGCTTTATTTATTATGTATCTGCATTTTTTATCGGCAGTATCGGTTACCGAGCAAGTGTTAATGACATAAACGTCAGCTTGTTCATCAAAATTCACTTTACTGTAACCTTTTTCGGCAAACATTCTGCCCATTGTAGAAGTTTC
>JFJP01038797.1_pt1 | contig 15667 bp, 11 predicted proteins | sample 431651 | NCBI WGS metagenome assembly JFJP01 (sample SAMN02602958, study PRJNA72255) | Microbial mat metagenome, whole genome shotgun sequencing project. | biome: fresh water; feature: sink hole; material: water; isolation source: purple microbial (photo- and chemosynthetic) mats found in... | reverse complement strand
CCCCAACCCCCCTGAAGGGGGGCAAAACTTGCACATATGTAAGATTTATATGCAGTTGGCAAAGGGGGGGCAAAAAATGATGGCAAAAAACGGAGTTAGAAAGAATGTTTTATTTAAATTGGCAAAATAATGAAGATAGGCCTTCTTTCAGATACCCACGGCTGGATACACCCCAGACTTTTTGACCATTTTGCCGGTTGCGATGAGATATGGCATGCCGGCGATATTGGAAATATAGCAACAGCTGATAGACTCGCTGCATTTAAGCCATTAAAAGCAGTGTATGGCAATATTGATGATGCCACAGTGAGAAGGACCTATAATGAAAATCTGGATTTCATGGTGGAGGAGATAAGGGTATGGATAACTCATATAGGAGGAACCCCGGGTCATTATGATAAGAGAGTCAGGTCAGCTTTATATGAAAACCCTCCGGGTATCTTTATTTGCGGACATTCTCATATAGCAAAAGTTATGTTTGATAATAAAGCCAGGCTTTTGTACCTGAATCCGGGAGCTGCAGGCTTTAATGGTTTTCATAAATTCATGACAGCCTTAAGATTTCAGATTGATGGATTGAGCATCCACGACATGGAGTTAATTGAGCTTGGAGAACGGGGCAGGACAGTTATCAGTTAGCCGGCTCATCTGCTTCATCTTCGATGGCTATTCTTCTCAGAAAACGTGTCAGACGGTCTTCAACAGCGATCATATAGGTATAAGGAACTCTTACTGATGATTCAGGATGCTTCCTGTCATTCAGCTTAATATTTGCAATAAGGCTGTTGTAGGCATTGTTCCCCGACTGTGTCATCATATTCCCTCTTATATATGAGAAATAATACCAGGTCGATTGATCCGCTTTCAGGTATATGTCGATCATGTCGCCCGATCTCCTTCGTTGTATTTCTATTTGACCATCGACATATACGTTTATAGGTTGGGGACCAATGAAGCCTATACCAATCTTGCCGTATGATCTGAACGAGGAGGATGATTCGTTCCACTTGAGTTTAACATCGTTAAGAAGCAATTCGTAGTTAAACTCTTTTGGCAGACTGCGTGAAGTGCCGAACAGGTCCATTTCCTCCTTGATCTGTGATGCAGCCGATGTTCCAATGAGATCTTTCATACCCTTGTTGTTAAGCTCTGAATTAAGGTTTACCGGGCTAAGTGTTGGCATCATACGGAACTCATCTGCCATAATTTTAAGTGCTTCGGGAGAAAAATGAAAGTCGAGGGCCATAATTGATTCAATGTCAACAACACCTGAGTCAATTGAATGCAGTACTTTTCCTGCGTTGGTTAATTTAACAAGGTCAAACTTTGTACCATAATCGATTTTTCCTTCACCTGAGAGAACACAGAAATTTTTGTCAAATGCAATCATGTTACCAGGGAGAGCCTGGTCAGCAATCTTAGCAAGAGATGTTATTAAATATCTTCCTTTGGCTTTTTCAAAATAGAGATAACCTTCGGAGTTCACAATTGCCACATCGTTCCATGAAACCTGGGCAGAAAGGAAGGCGGGATAAATATGAACAGAATCAGTATTTATGAAAGACCCGGAGAATACAAGATTATCGTTCATATCCCTGGGTTTATCACTTATTGGTATCATAACATTTTTTGGATCAACCGGTGCCTTGAATTTAATGGAGTAACTCTCGATCGGTTTACAGTTATGTGTTATTCCTGCAGCGCCCGTAAAGGTAAGCAGATTCTCTCTTGCTGAGAGGGTTACGTCGCCTGAGTAGGTAAAGGCCGGGCTTAGCATAAAGTTCTGGCTAACAGGTATAAATCCTTTGGCAGTTGTGGTCAGGGTATCCACTGTCAGTTCAGGAAAACTGATTTGCTGAATTTCTTTGTTCTCATCTGTATAATTATAAACAGCGCTTCCGGTATATCTTTTGGTCGATTCAATATCTATCTTCGCTGAATGTAACAAGTGTTTGTTATTAACTGCGACCAATGCATTCTGCAAAGTTTGAATCATGGCTCTTCTGTTTATGACTATTTTCCCGTTTTCGGGTTGAATAAGTGCATCGGCAATGGGTATATAGTCTATGTTGTTGGCTTCGATATACTCTTTGTCGAGGTTGTAACTGCCTTTCCATGATGAGAATGAGACAGTGTCTGTATTATTATTAGTAGAAAAGAATGTTGGTTCATTGAGGTTATTATGATTTACCTGGAGTAGCTTATCAGGAGCAATGATTGATGTGTTGGATTTACCTTTTTGTTCCATAGACAGGATTCTGCTGTCCATATTGTAGGCAAAGTCAGTCATGGTACAGATATACTGGATCTCGGGGAACTTAACCATAGAAGAATCAGTATTAAGCCGGAAACGGGTCATCTTAAGCGCAAAATCAATATCTGTATTGGCATTCTCTGCAATGAATGAATATCCGCTTGTTGTTGAAGATTTAAGGTTGTAATCAGCTGTATCAGCCCTTAGGGCATCAGATCCAAAGGTGAACAAGTCGGAGGTAATTCTTGAGTCGGACATGTTGATAATTCCTATGCCACTCAATCTGGAAGGTGTCAGCTTCAAAGTGCCATCGAGGGTTGTTCCGTTTCCAAACATATCAAAACTCTTTCCGGCGCTGTTTGATGCCAGCCATTCATCCTTTTTAGTCAGCCATTTTATTGCGACATCTTTACTCTCAAGCATCGGGAATAATCCTGCATCGTCTCTGTTAATGACAAATGTTGAAGCCTGGGCTATCATCGAATCCGGAAAGAATTTATACTCTTCCGATTCTGTTGCAGATGTAAGATGATTTAGCTTACCGCTTCCTATTAACCCTTTATTACTCATTTGGAGCGCATCGTAAAGTCTTCCCCTTCCATCGTAAACTTCTATACCGTCTTCAGGAATTATCATGTTGAAACCCAGTGAGTTATTTTCCTGAATAGTAAGATATTGCTTCATAGGCTTAATGATATTGCCTCCTACAAATTCTCCTGACAGATTCATATCTTCATTTGAATAATGGTCAATATTCTCATAGGTGAAGGGATCAACCTTGAAATAAAAATCACTCTGTTTATATATCCCTTCGAGACCAGGTATCTTGTCATAGAAGATATAAGAATATGATGTTGCGTTGATGATAGGATATTGCGCCATGCTTTTCAGACCTGATTTGTTATCAGGATTATCAATATAAAGCTCTGCAGTGCCGAGCTGTATCATATTATCCACCTCATTGGCTAATGTATTTCCATACATATCTCTCTCTCCCGTTTCCACGGAAATTTTTATTGAATCGATTTTTTGAAGATTAATTTTAAATGTGTCGTAGCTGAATGAGAAATTGTGGCCAAATATTGAAAAGAGCCCGGCTTCAACAACACCATCAAACTGAAGGTTTCTGTTTTTGCCAATAATAAGCTGTTTGTTATAAGGGAATATTGCGACTCTCTGTGAATCGCTCAGGAAAACGGATGTAACTCCGTTAACAGTCATCCTGAAGTTATTCATATCCAGAATGGCGTTATCAACAGGAGCTTTTGTTTCACTGTTAATAGTAATAACATCATAATCCATTCTCCTGGCATAAGAGTCGAGAAAATCCCTGGTTTTCTTCTTTATCGTAACTTCATTGTTAATTCGGTCGTAAAACACAAACCCTCTGTTAGCCATGTCTATGCATAATCCTGCAACCATTTCTTCGGGGCGGTTGAGCCATTTGGCAAATTCGGGAACAGGGAACGTTTCGGAATAATACCATTCAGCAAATTTCATCAGGCGATTCAGCGGATGGTAATCATCCATTCCCATGAGCCTGAGGAAATAGTCAGAATTAAAAAAAGATGTGGATTCAAATGTTGCCTGTCCCAGTGCTGCTCCCCTTGCTCTTGAGAGGATGATTTTTGACTCAGTCATATTCCATGACAAGTAATCGAAATACATATCGAGGCTATGGAACGAGTTATAATATGGACTTTTTGAGATCGGATTATTTGTCCTGAAGAGATTTACCTGCCTGGTATCGCTGAAGTATGAAAACCCGAGGTTTGAATGGTAAATGGAATCTTTATCCAGATATAATGAGATAGAAGTTTCCTGGCTGTTTAATCCTGACTTCGAAAAAAGAAACTCTTTTGAACTGATTTTGAGGTACAGGGTGTCATTTCTGAAAAGAGTTATCATAGCAGGGAAGTAATTCTCTCCGGTTCCCTTTACATAAGCACCTTCAAAAGCGAGTCCACCTTCATAATTTACCCCTTCATAAATATTATTGAGTTTAAACTCCTGGATGTATGTCTGGAAACGGGGAAAGTTAGCCTTATCTTTATTTGTAAAGCTAATGGCCTGATCATTCAGTGAACCTGAAACTGGTTCTTTGAAGTAAGTACTATGCGAGAGTTTTGCAGAGTCAATTGTAAAGCTGCTTTTTGTTGTATTTATTGAAAATGACCCTAGTTCAGCAAATACATCCTCTTTACTGTAGCCTGCTTTTTCCCAGGTAATTATTGCTTTTGTTCCTCTGAATATCTGTAATTCAGGATAATACATACCTGTTACATTATATAATTCTGTGCTGTCTTTCTGTGAATAACAGGTAAGTGTTGCGTCTTTAACTGCAACATAGAAGGCAGTATCGTGCAAAAACGTGAGGTTGTTGTTTTTAACTTTCCATTTGACATTACCTGATTCAAACAGTATATTATCTTTTATCATCGAAGAGGTAATTTTAAAATACCTGTCGATATTATCATTTGAAAACCGGGGACTAAATGCCATTTCGCTAAGACCTTTCAGCCAGCTTCTGAAGAAAGAGTCGTCGCGTTTATACTCGTGGAAATAGTTAATAGATAAAAGGAAGTCGTAAAAATGAGGAACTGGTCTTATCATTCTTGAGGTGAGCTGGCTGGAAATGTCCATTATGCTGACCATATTTTCATTGCTGAAAGCTGCACTGTCCCATCTGATAAGAAAAGTATTCAGGTTCGAAAGCTGTTCAGGGTTCAGGTTAGGCCCCATAAAAGAGGTCAGCTCACTGCTGTATTTTGTTATGTCGCCTGAAAAAGCTGATCTTCCCTGTGCTTGTACTTTACAAGGGTTAAGAAAAAATATAAAAGCAAACAGGATTATGAGCTTTTGAGACATAGAAATATCGTTTTATGGGGTTGCTGATCAGATCTGAACAGGTCATTTTCAGCAACCCCTTATATCATTCTATTGCAATGCTTCAACGATTGCCGTAAAGTCTTCTTTTTTAAGGGCGGCACCTCCAATTAATCCACCATCGACATCCGGATTTGAGAAAATCTCTGCTGCATTTGATGGTTTACAGCTTCCACCATAAAGTATTGGCAGTTTTTTTGAACAATTGGCTCCATATTTTTCTTTGACAAGGTCGCGGATATATTTATGCATCTCCTGTGCCTGATCGGGTGTTGCAGTCAAACCGGTTCCTATTGCCCAAACAGGTTCATATGCAATTATAATCATATCCATCTGTTCCTCGGTCAGACTGAATAGTCCCTCTTCAAGTTGCCTTCTTACAACCAGAAAATGCTTTTTCTGCTCTCTCTCGTTAAGTACTTCACCGCAACAGAATATTACTTTTAAGCCGCTATTTATTGCAAGCAGAGTTTTCTTGTTTAGTAATTTATCATCTTCATTATAATAGCTTCTTCTTTCAGAATGGCCAATTATAACATATTCAGCACCAGTGCTTTTTATCATCCATGCCGAAATTTCACCAGTGTAAGCTCCTGATGCTTCGGAAGCACAGTTTTGTGCGCCAAGCGCTATTTTACCATGTTTCAGAATATCATTAGCACCTGCAAGGTGAATAAATGGTGTACATATAATAACCTGGGCTTTTCCCGAAGGATTTTCTTTAAAGTGTTTATCTAATGATCCTGTAAGTTTTAATCCTTCAGCCAGATCCATATTCATTTTCCAGTTTCCGGCAACAATTTTCTTTCTCATAAATTTTTTTTTAAAGTAATATTTAAAGGTACAAAATTTAACAGTACTTAAATGGAACTTAGATCCTTTAACATTTCCTGTTTTAGCTGTTGGCCAAACCATTCGTTATCAGGAACATTGGCCCATGACCATTTTCCAACTATTATGCCATTACTGATCAGCATATACCCGGGATTGGCTCTTATCATTGTTTTTAAAGTAGTTTCATCTGCAGTATAGTACTGCAAATCAGATTTAAAACTTCTCATCTCATCGCTTCCGGATGCAGTAATAAGATAAAAGTCTATACTGTTTGCTGAACAGTATTTCCCAAGATTAAAACCAGCTGACAGTCTCATTTCATCCGCTTCTGAGATTTTTGTTGATATCATTAATACTGAGAATCCCTTATCTGATAGTATGTTATCAGTAGCATCATCGCCGTTGAGAGCTGTGATACTGAAATCGTGAATGGGGGGCTGGTAGCCTTTTTTAATAAGGATTGATCTGGCATCAATAAATTTCCAGGTAGTATCGTCAGCAGGATAGTTATTGAGATCAAATTCTTTCGTAACTCCATCTTTTTCATAGATAAATGTTGTTTGATATTCATCTACGGGTACTCCTTCGGGTACGACCATTTTGTCTGTGATCCTGGTACCGGTACTGTATGGCATGAAATCAATAACAGGGAGGTACTTGAGATTATAAAAAGAAAACAACACCAACAGAATTATTGCAACTGATATAATGGCCCACTCATAAATTGTTTTCAGGCTGTTTTTAAAATGCTTTATGTTCAGGAAGAGCACAGTTGCAAAAACGAGTATTACAATGTTTTTTCCAAATGTCTGCCAGTTGGTAAGAACGATTGCATCACCGAAGCAGCCACAATCAGTTACCGGATTTTTAATTGCCAGAAAGAGAGTAAGCGGAGTGAAGATCAACATCAGGAGCATGACACCCAGGATACCTGTACGTTGTCTCATCCCTGTAAGAACAGCGAAGCCGGCAATGAATTCGACCGTGCATAAAAAAATGGCAAGGAAGAGTGAGAGTTCATCCAGAAAACCAATATTAAATGCCATGAAGTAGTCGTGAAATTTGTAGGCTGAGCCTAATGGATCTATTGCTTTTACCACTCCTGAGAAAACAAAAACCAAACCAACAATTATTCTGCTAATGATCAGTAATACTTTCATTTTAAATTAACTTCCTTTTAATTAACTCATCTGTTACCCTTGTAAATATCTTTTCAGGAGGCAGTATTTCACCAACATTGTTACTGCAATCTATAACCGACAGATGTTCATCTTCCTGAGCAACTTTAAGATAAAGTTCCCGCACTTTTTTCTGAAAATCAAGACTTTCCTCGTGTATATCCCTGGTACCGTTAAGATAAGTTCTGTCCTCACCGGTTCTAATATCAGATAAATTTTTCTCGGTGAATGTGAAAGGTACATCAAGGAAAATATTGAGATCGGGCCTGGGGATTTCAAAATGCTCAAATTCAAGGGATAATATCCAATCCATGAGTTTGTTCCGGGCTGAAACATCGGCTATTTTAGCACACTGGTATGCAATGTTTGAATAGGTATATCTGTCGAGCAGAACAATTTTGTTTTGTCTGAGCCAGTTTTGTATCATCTCAGAGGCATCTTTTCTGTCGCCAGCGTAAAGCATTGCAACAAGGTAAGGGTCAACATGATTGAGTGCGCCAAATTCTCCTCTTAAGAACCTGGCTATCAGTTCTCCAAAGTAAGGAGCATCGGTTCTCGGAAAGTGCATATACTCGCATACATAACCCTTTGCTGAAAGGAATTCTTTAAGAAGTTTTATTTGTGTTGATTTGCCCGCACCATCAACACCTTCAATGACGAAAAGCCTCATTTATGTATTTGTTTTCTTTCTGCACAAATGTAATAAGCACAGGGCAAAGATAAAAGGGTAAAAGAGTTAAATATTATTATCATTCCAAATGGACTAACTTTTTTAACCTGTTTGCAACAGATCATTGGAGCATGGAAGCAATGCTTATGATTAATAACGAAACCGGCTGATCAGTAAATCTTGTGTTCTCCGCAAAAATCATTAATTTCGGATCTTTAAAATAAGAAATGTTACAAAAGCCAAGATATATTAATGCCGGCGGGGAATTACTCGATCTGAGTGTGCCAAAAGTAATGGGTATATTGAACATAACGCCCGATTCTTTCTATAAAGGCAGTTGTTATATTACTAATGATGAGTTGATAAAAGCTGCAGTTCGTATGGTTGAGGATGGAGCTGATATACTTGATGTCGGCGGTTATTCTTCCCGTCCGGGTGCTGCTGATATCTCTGAAGATGTGGAGAGTAAAAGAGTTCTTTCTGCAATAAAGCTTGTCTCGAGGGAGTTGCCCGATGCCATTATTTCTGTTGATACATTCAGGTCAGGCATTGCGCAACGTGCTGTACTTGAATATGGGGCCCGGATGATTAATGATATATCAGGCGGCGAGGCTGATGCTGGAATGTTTTCAGTTGTCGGAAAACTCAATGTTCCTTATATAATGATGCACATGAAAGGTGATCCTCGCAATATGCAGGATAATCCTGTTTATGATGATGTGGTGGCTGATATATTGAAATGGTTTGGAGACAGGGTTTTCCGCCTCCAGTCAGCAGGAGTGAAAGATGTTATTATTGACCCGGGTTTTGGATTTGGAAAAACACTTTCCCAAAATTTTGAGCTCCTTCAACACCTGGGAGATTTTGCAATTACCGGATTACCTGTTCTTATTGGTGTTTCGAGAAAATCGATGATCTGGAAAACACTGCAGATAACAGCTGATGAGGCTCTTAATGGAACAACTGTACTTAACACCGTTGCTTTGGTAAATGGAGCAGATATCCTGAGGGTTCACGATGTGAAGGAGGCTGTACAGGCAGTTAGGTTGTTTCTTAAAATCAGGGTTAATTCTTAACTTTAAGGGCTTAAGAATGATTCTGTAATTTCTTTAATAGTTGCTATTTTTACCGAATACTTTTATTTTATATGCCCATTCCAATAACCATACTTGATATTATAGATATTTTCCTGGTAGCTGTAATTATTTTCCAGCTTTACAGGCTGATAAGAGGAACTGCTGCATTCAGCATCTTTATAGGTATATTTTTTATTTACCTGTCGTGGCTGATTGTAAAAGCGCTTAACATGGAGCTTATAAGTGCATTACTTGGCCAGGTCATAGGTGTCGGTGTAATTGCCCTTATCATTGTTTTCCAGCAGGAGGTCAGAAAATTCTTACTGGTTTTAGGGAACAGGTATATAACAGGAAGGAGATTTTCTATAGGTCGTTTTTTTTCAATGGAAGGAGAAAAACATGGCAGTCCAAAAGATGCTGAAGAAATCGTAAGGGCTTGTGAAGCAATGTCATCGAAAAAAACGGGTGCTCTTATTGTTATTGGCAGAAAAAGCAGCCTCGATATATATTCAGAGGGTGGTGAGATAATTAATGCCAGGATAAGTGCAGGACTGCTTGAGACAATATTCTTTAAAAATACTCCATTACATGATGGAGCCGTATTGATAGAGAGAGGACATATTCTGGCCGCCAGATGTCCTTTACCCACTACCGAACAGATGACACTGCCCCCACGTTTTGGCATGAGACACAGAGCTGCAGTGGGAATGTCAGAGCATACCGATGCCATGATAGTTGTCGTATCCGAAGAATCGGGTTATATAACTGTTGTGGATGGCGGAGAGATACGTGAGAATTTGTCACCTAATGCACTTAGGAATATTCTTCTTATGGAGAAGATATGGTAGGTCTGAAGTCATTCGCTTGTCATTCAATAGTCTCCCGATAGCTATCGGGACAATTGTAAGACAACCAATGACAATTAATGACGCGCGCAGCGCAAATGACACGAAGTGAATGACAATTAATGACGCGCGCAGCGCAAATGACACGAAGTGAATGGCCACAAATGTAGTCCTCATGGCAAATGAAAACCGGCTTAATATTTACGGATTGGGAATTTTGAACCAATGTCTGCGTTTTTGTTTAACTTTATGCAGTTACTATCTTATGGAGATAAATGCAGCTGATGAAAAATCAAAAAAAGTTATCACCCACTCCTTTATCACTGAGGCAAAAAGCTGAAGAAAAGCTTAAGCGGACCGATCCAATGAGTATTTTCCCTCTTTCAAAAGCTGAAATGATGAAAATAGTTCATGAGATTAATGTTTTTCAGGAGGAGGTTCTTATTCAGAATGAAGAATTGAAGGATGCTGCTGCGCGAGCTGAAGCTGCTGCGGAAAAATTAAGATCATTCGTTACATGTGCACCCATCGGTATTTATATGGCAGATGTAAAAGGGAAATGCACCTTTGTGAATGATTCGTGGTGTAAAATGTCAGGTTTAGTTCCGGAAGAGGCATATGGCGATGGATGGATTAAAGGTATTCATCCCAAGGACAGGGAAGCGTTATCTGAAAGATGGAATAATTTTATTGAAAAAGGTACAGGGTGGGAATGCGAATACCGTTTCTTTAACAGGAAGAGGGAGATCACATGGGTATATGGAATAGCAATGCCCGCACGGGATCTAAAAGGAAACATTACAGGGATCATTGGATGGAACATAGATATTAACAACCATAAACTTATTGAGATTAAGGTTCATGAGAATGAAGAGAAATACCGGTTGCTTTTCGATAATTCACTATTCGCTGTTATGCTTACTATCCCTGATGGACGGATACTATCCGCTAATCCTGCTGCCTGCCGTATGTTTGGTATGACAGAAAAAGAGCTTTGCAGGGCAGGAAGGGATGCAATAATGGATTTATCCGACATTCGGCTTGACGAAGCTCTTAGAGAGCGTTATGCAACAGGTTGTTTCACAGGAGAACTTACAGGTGTCCGAAAAGACGGAACAAGATTTCCTTTACTCGTTTCTTCAGGTATGTTCAATGATAGTGAGGGGAATGTTCGCAACAGCGTAATTATAAGTGATATCGCAAAATCCAAACTTTCTGAAGAGTCTTTGATCAAAAGCGAAGAAAATCTCCGTTCTCTGATAGAAAATACTGATAGCAGTATTTGGTCAATTGATTTAGAATATAGGCTTATTGATGGAAATACTCATTTTAAAAATAGTTTTGAGAAGGGGACAGGCCGCATCCTGAACAAAGGAGATAATGTTTTAGAAGGACTTCCCTCCTTAGTTGAAACAGACTGGATAGAGTATTATAACAGGGGTTTTTCCGGAGAGAGGTTTAGTATAATAACATCTACGGTAGCTCCTCTGCAAAAGGCTTTTCTAAAGTATAGTATTAACCCAATCAGAAATTCTGATGGTACTGTTACCGGACTAACAGTAATTGGCCAGAACATTACAGATATGATAGTTGCAGAAGAAAGGCTGAGAATTTCTTCTGATGAGCTAAGAGAACTTTCAAAGCACCTGCTTGAGGTAAGGGAAGAGGAGAGAACAAGAATTGCCCGCGATCTTCACGATGACCTGGGGCAGAAACTGACGGCTCTTAATATGGATATCGCATGGATTAAGTCCAGGATGGGAGTGCAATCCCGTGCTGTGGAGAACAAAGTGAAACAGATGGGAGAGTTGCTGAATAGTACTATTCAGAGCATACAAAAGATCTCATATGGTCTGCGGCCAAGTATTTTAGATGACCTTGGACTCCTACCGGCACTTGAATCGCAGGTAAATGAGTTCAGTAAAACATCTGGTATAAGTTGTGTTATCTCTGATTTAATACCGGATATTGTTATTGAAAAGCATATTTCACTTGTAATTTTCAGGGTGGTGCAGGAAGCCCTTACAAATATTGCAAGACATTCGGGTGCAACCAAAGTAAAAATAAAAATAAGCCTGATTAATAATATTCTGGAATTCATAGTAAAAGATAATGGTTCAGGAATAGAGCAGGAAAAGATAGATAGCAATAAATCATTCGGATTAATCGGAATGCGGGAAAGGGTAAGGATAGTCGGTGGCGAAGTTTTGATAACCGGAAAACAGGGTGAGGGGACGATGGTTTGCGTTAGGATACCGGTTGAAACAGGCAATAGGCAATAGGCAATAGGCAATGGGCAGTAGTAAACAGGTAATAGTGATATTAAATTTAGAGATAATATGATAATAAAAAGTTACAAAGACCTTATTGTTTGGCAGAAAGGTATGGCACTATCTGAATCTGTTTATAATATTACAAAAAAGTTACCTTCAACTGAGCAATTTGGTTTAATATCTCAATTAAGAAGAGCTTCAGTCTCAATTCCTTCTAACATTGCCGAAGGATATGGAAGACAATCTTCAGGAAACTATAAACAGTTTCTTTCAATTAGTCGAGGCTCTTTATTAGAACTTGAAACTCAGTTAATACTTTGTGAAAGACTGAAATATATTACTACTGAGGATACAGAACAATTATTAAAGGATATAGATTCTTTAGCCAGAATGTTGTCCTCATTAATAACTAAAATAAAATAATTTTACCTCTATTGCCCATTGCCTACTGCCTATTGCCCATTAAGTTTATTACTATGATAAGCATCCTCATCACCGACGACCATCCTATTGTAAGAAGAGGCATAAGACAACTTCTTGAGGATGATGAATATGAGAGATTTGGAGTAATTGAGGAGGCAGGTAACGGAAAGGAGATGTTTGAGAAGCTTCAGTTCTGCGATTATAACGTGGTTATCCTGGATATTTCGTTGCCAGGCCGAAGTGGATTGGAGTTACTTGGCGAAATAGTAAAACATAAACCGGGAATATCGGTTATAATTATGAGCATATACCCTGAAGAACAATATGCTTTAAGAGCTCTTAAACTTGGAGCTTCAGGCTATCTGACAAAAGACAGTGCTCCGGAAGAACTTATTAAAGCAGTTGTTAAAGCCTCAAAAGGCGAAAAGTATATAACTGCTTCTTTGGCAGAAAAGATAACCTTTAATCTGATTTCAGAAAAAGATGTCCCTCTGCACGAAAAACTATCGGTCAGAGAACTTGAGGTTATATCACTTCTGGGAACGGGCAAAACATTGAGTGCTATAGCTGATGAATTGTCGCTAAGTCCCAAAACAATAAGTACCTACAGGGAAAGAATTTTGTCAAAACTAAACCTGAAAACAACCTCCGATATTATACGGTATGCTATAAAAGAGGGACTGTCAGAAGAGATTTAGTCATTCAATAGTCTCCCGATAGCTATCGGGACAATAGTCATTAAGTAGTCATTCAATAGTCATTAAGTAGTCATTCAATTGTCATTCAATTGTCATTCAATTGTATAACAACCAATGACAACAAATGACGGCGCAGCCAAATGACAGAGCAGCGAATGACAATGAATGACGCCCGTAGGGCAAATGACAGCGCAGCGAATGACAATGAATGACGGCGCACCCTTTTGTAAGTATTTCCCCTACTTAAGATTCAGTACATCCCTTACACAAGTGTTTTATTTTCAGTGCTATCTTTATAAAAATAGCTAATCTGCAATCTTATGATTTCACCTGATATGCGGACTCTTATCTTCAGTTTTCTAATAACGGACCTGATTATTACAATAGTCATGGTAGCGCATTGGACACAGAACAAAAAACATTTTTTCGGTACAATATTCTGGGTTATTAATTTTGCATTTCAGTCAATTGCCCTTACTCTGATTGCATTACGCGGTACGGTTCCGGACTTGATGTCGATGGTACTTTCAAACACCCTTGTAATTGCGGGGAATATATTGGGCCTGATGGGCTTGGAGTATTTTGCAGGAATCAGAAGAAGAAATATTCATAACTGGATACTGTTGATAGTATTTGTTTTTATTCATGCCTGGTTTAGCGTTGTAAATCCTGATTTGCCGGTACGTAATCTTAATCTTTCCACTGCCTTCCTGATAATCGGGCTACAGGTGTGCTGGCTCGTCGGCGTAAGAATGAAAGGAGAAATGCGCAGACTTACAATGAGTATTGGAATTATTTTCATGTTTTATAATCTGATCAATATTGGGAGGATTGTTAATTTTTTCACAGCAGAACATCCCGGGAATGACTATTTTGAGTCAAATGGATTCGAAGCATTTGTCATTGTTTTTTACCAGGTTCTGTTCATCCTTCTGACGTATGCACTCATCATGATGTTCAATAAGCGTCTTCGATTAAAAATATCAAAGCAGGATGAGAGATACCTTAAAGCGTTTAACTCGGCTCCTTACGCAATTCTTTTGACCAGTATGAATGATGGAGTAATCCTGGATATAAATGAAGGTTTTTTGAATATTACAGGTTACTCCTGCACTGATGCAATCGGAAAAACTACAAATGAGCTTGGCTTATGGCTTAATGAAGAAGACAGATTGATTGTTGTTAATAAGCTTTTAAAAAGGGAAAAGGTCCATGAAATGGAGTTCAGGTTTCGTATTAAATCGGGTGAGATTATTACCGGACTAATTACCTCAGAGTTAATGACATTAAATGACGAGATAAATATTTTTTCAAGCATAAATAACATAACCGCAAGAAAAAAAACAGAAGAATTATTTAAGGAATCCCAGGCAATCCTTAACGCGGCAATGGACTGCAGTCCATCGGGAATTGCAATTGCCGATGCTCCGGATGGGAGGTTGCGCTATGTAAATAAAGCAGGACTAATGATCCCGGCAAAATCAGAAGAGGAGATTGTAGATGACATAGACATTAATAAATATGTTTCAAGCTGGCACATTAAACATCATGATGGTACAGCTTATAAACCCGAAGAAGTACCACTTGCCAGAGCAATAATGTTTGGCGAAACAAACAGCAGGGAGTTTATTATTTCGCGCGATGATATTGATGACAGAGTTGTTCTGGCAAACGCAGCACCAATATTTGATGATTCAGGAATTATAAAAGCGGGAATAGTTGTCTTCCAGGATATAACAGACTACAAAAAAACTGAGAATCTGCTAAATGAAAAAATTAAAGAACTTGAAAAATTCAATAAAATTATGGTTGGCAGAGAATTGAAAATGGTTGAACTAAAACAGGAGATAAATGAACTTTGTGGTAAACTGAAGTTGCCGGTGAGATATAAAACACCGGAGGCGGTTATTAAGAAAAATGGTCATTAAGTGGCCATTCAATGGTCATTCTATGGTCATTCGATAGTCTCCCGATAGCTATCGGGACAATAGTACAACAACTAATGACAACAAATGACGCGAAGCAAATGACGGCCGAAGGCCAAATGACAGCGAAGCGAATGACGCGCGGAGCGCAAATGACACGAAGTAAATGACGGCCGCAGGCCAAATGACACGAAGCAAATGACACTTTAATAATAGAGGAATCAGTAATATATTAGAAATAAGGGGAGGTAAAGAGATGCATTTTCAAACATCAGATCAGGAAAAACTCGAACTTGGTTTCGGGGGATACACATGTAACTGGGGGCTACATATTGCAGGGCTCTATGAAACTGAAAATGAACGCGATGAAATCATAATGGGATTTCTTCACGAAGGGGATATCAAAAATGATTTGCAGTTATACTGTCCGGCTGAGAGGTCCGCAACAGACTTTTTTGAACGATATTCAGTAAAATTCCCTGATTGTAAAGATCATGTTCATGACCCGGCTCTATTTTCTATAAATAGTGCCAGGGATCTATATTATCCTGACGGAACTTTTTCTCCGATTAGTATGGACAGGGGTCTTAACGCTTATTATGATG
>JFJP01040258.1_pt1 | contig 15669 bp, 14 predicted proteins | sample 431651 | NCBI WGS metagenome assembly JFJP01 (sample SAMN02602958, study PRJNA72255) | Microbial mat metagenome, whole genome shotgun sequencing project. | biome: fresh water; feature: sink hole; material: water; isolation source: purple microbial (photo- and chemosynthetic) mats found in... | reverse complement strand
CACTTCCTGTGTAGCAGGCTCTGCAGCAAGAACTGAAGGAAAAATCCTCAATTATACGATACCTGCTCATTTTTCTTTCAGTAATGCTTCTTGCGTCCTGCGAAGAGACCAACGTTTTGATGATGACGGAGGCAACTTCGGAAGCAGTTACAGCCATCACCCTTTCTGATGATGAGGTGAGGAATCTTGCAAAACGTGTCGCTCTTGATTCAGGCAGCAAACATGCTATTTCTCCAACTGGAAACCCTTACGTTGAGCAATTCCAATAGAGCCAATTCCGGTGAAGCATAAGTTTATTGCTCTCCGTAAACGTGTCCGGTCCTTTTATTCGGGGGCCTGGATGTGTTGAACTGCTGGTTGGAGCTCCTGGATCAGAAGAATCTGCGTCTTCGCAGCTAACACAAAAAAGGCCGCCCCTTGAAAAGAGGCGGCCTTTTTTGCGTTCTTGGTTCTTGCTGGGATCAGCGGATGAACAGCATTTCCTGATAAGAGGGAAGCGGCCACAGGTCGTCAGCCACAACGATTTCAAGTGCGTCGGCATAGCCGCGGACGCTGCTCATGGCTGGCAATACCTTGTCGCACATGTGTTTTGCATGACTCAGGGTGCTGCCGCTCTCATGGGCCAGCAGCTTCTCAAGTTTGTCCACTTCTGTCTGCATATTCCGCAGCTTATTGGTGACATCTTCGAGGGTGACCATTTTGTAATCGTGGCCGATGGCTTTGAGGTTGCTGCAGGTTTCTGCAAGCTGTCCCTGGTAACGCATCGCCGCAGGGAAAATGACCGTGCGCGACATGCGGATCATCAAATTCGCCTCGGTGTTGACTGTCTTCACATACTGTTCCAGATATATTTCCTGGCGCGATCTGAGTTCGGCTTCAGAAAGGATGCCGTACTTGGTGAACAGCTCGATAGACTCCTTGCTGGTAAGTGCTGGCAAGGCATCCGGAGTAGTCCTCAGGTTCGGCAGACCGCGTTTCTTGGCCTCTTTGTGCCAAGCTTCGGAGTAACCATCGCCGTTAAAGATGATGGCGTCATGTTCCTTCATGATTTTCTGGAGAAGCTTTTGTACTCCCTCGTTGAACTGAGTCTTATTCACCTTGCCCAGTTTCTCCAGTTCGGTTGCCACGTAGTCAAGGGATTCGGCCATCATCGCGTTCAGGGCGACCTGTGCCCCGGCGATGGAATGCGAGGAACCGACAGCCCGGAATTCGAAGCGGTTGCCGGTGAATGCGAAGGGGCTGGTGCGGTTTCGGTCGCCTGGATCCATCGGCAGCGGCGGCAACGTATCGACACCGATATTCATGACCCCTTTCTGCTTGGAGCCCTTGATGTCACCTTTCTTGATCTGTTCGAAGACGTCGGCAAGCTGTGCACCGAGGTAGGCGCTCATGATGGCCGGCGGGGCCTCGTTGGCGCCAAGACGATGGTCGTTGGAGGCGGAAGCGACAGTGGCGCGGAGCAGTGCTCCGTATTTATGGAGGGCCCTGATCGCAGCGGCGCAGAAGACCAGGAACTGAGCGTTGGAGTGGGGGGTATCGCCCGGATCGAAGAGGCTGCCCAGTTCGGCATTGCCGATGGAATAGTTCAGGTGCTTGCCTGATCCGTTGATGCCTGCAAAGGGTTTTTCATGCAGCAGGCAGGTCATGCCGTAGCGTTTGGCAACGGCGCGCAGGGTGGTCATGACCATCTGGTTGTGATCAGCAGCAAGGTTGCCCTGCTCAAAAATCGGCGCGATTTCGAACTGACTTGGCGCCACTTCATTGTGTCGGGTCTTGACCGGTACGCCCAGTTTGAAAAGTTCGCGCTCAACTTCCATCATGAATGAGAGAACACGACGGGGAATCACACCGAAGTACTGGTCTTCGAACTCCTGACCTTTGGCGGATGGGGCGCCGAAAAGGGAACGGCCGGCTAGAAGCAGGTCGGGACGGGAGAAGACGAAATTGCGGTCGATCAGGAAGTATTCCTGCTCGGGGCCGGCGAAGGCGGTGATCGGCAATTTGGTGTTGACGCCGAACAGTTTGAGGACTCGCTTGGCCTGCTTGTTCAGGGATTGCAGTGAGCGCAGCAACGGAGTTTTTTTGTCGAGGGCCTCTCCGGTCCAGGAAACGAAGGCGGTGGGGATGCACAGGAAGGTGCCGTTGGGGTTTTCCAGGATAAAGGCCGGGCTGGTGACATCCCATGCTGTATAGCCACGCGCCTCGAAAGTGGCCCGCAAACCACCGGAGGGAAAGGAAGAGGCATCGGGTTCGCCCTGGATAAGCATCTTGCCGGAAAACTCGGCGACGGCTCCGCCCTCGCCATCAGGGACCAGGAAGGCATCGTGTTTCTCAGCGGTCAGGCCGGTCAGGGGGTAGAAGACGTGGGTAAAATGCGTGGCACCTTTCTCGATGGCCCAGTCCTTCATGGCATTGGCTACCACGTCGGCAACGGAGGCGTCAAGCTTTTCACCGAAGGCGATAGTGTTCTTCAGTGATTTGTAGACATGTTTGGGCAGTCGCTCTTTCATGATCTTGTCATTGAAAACATTGGCGCCAAAAATTTCGGTGGGCTTGGTCTCACTGAAATTCAGCGGAGTCTCTGATGGCTTGTAGTTGATGATTGCCGAAATGGCGTTCAGACGGGCCTGGATTCCACTCATAGTGCACTCTCCATAATGGGTTGAATTTCGAACTTCTACAGATATGTATCAGACAAACCAAAAAAACTACAAAATTGTAAAACATCAAGGGCATTTTTTCAACCAGGAAATTGGTACAGGAAAAGATTTTTTTTCGCTGTGCCAGGTGCCTTGGTATTCCCGTTGGAATGCTGGAACGTCCATGCTTCCGACTGATTCTGGCCGGGAATGGAGCTACTTCTCCGCTCCTGAAGGCTGAATTTTCTGTGTCGTCATTCCGAAGCGGTCAGACTCGGCGGCTCGACGCTGATTTCTTCAATTGTCTAGCAAGGGTCAAGCCAGATACTCATTTTTGTGTTTTTTGTAAGTGGCCTTCATAGGCAATTGACTCGGATTTTGCCTTTTTGTTTGTCGTTTCCTCTCTTTTGAGATTGCACCTACTGCAAACCTGTATCACCGGGGCCCGGATTTTCGGTGATCTGGATGACCCGCAGTCGAAGGTTTCTGAGTATGTGAAAAAAGGTGCCAAGGGACTGGAGGTTGCAGAGGGAAAACTCGGACCCAACAGCAGGTATTACGGCAGGAAAAAAGACATTTCACTCCTCTTCAAAGACTATACGCCCAAACTCGCTGACCTTACCCAGACCAGAAGACGTGTCCTGCTTGCTTCTCTGGTTAAACCGGTGATGAAGAAAATTGGTGATATCGGTCTTTTGGGGTTTGCTGGTGCTATTGTGCTGCAGAGTGTGGAGAAAGAGGCTGAGAAAAAACGCTAATCTTGATGCATGGTTCTTGTGAAAAGAACGGGTCACGATCGTGCCCCGTTCTTTTCTTGGCAATGCGCAGTATGGAAGATCCGACGAAATTCCAGAGGTCTATAATCGCAATGCTTGTTCCCGGGCAACTCAACTAATGTTGATGACTTTGTCGGCCAGTTGCATGGCCGTAACAATATCTAACATATTTGTTGTTTCGCCGACTTTTTTAGCCTCAATAAGATCAAAATGGGTAAGGCAGGTACCGCAGACAAGAATGCTGAGTCCATTGCGCTCATAGGCTTGCAGTTCAGTGAGCACCGGAGATGAATCAATGGTCAGTTTAACACCGCTATTGACAAACACCAGTCTCCAGAGATTGTCGCCCATTTCTTTGATGGTTTTAATGAAACTGATCATCAGTTTCTCTCCGAGATCAGCATCTCCCGAACCCATTCGATCACCAGCTACCATGATGAAGATTTTCGCTTTTATTTCTGCCTCGGATTTGGTGCCTGAATCGGCAGTCGGTTGCGGTGTAGCTTCGCTACTCTCTTGACGGCGGGCGACCAAGAGGAAATCGCTGCCTTGGCTGCTCTTTGTAACCGAATAATTTTTTGTGCTGAGGAATCTGGACACATTCTCTTTGGAAGCCTCATTATCTACCATGACGGTCAGTTCAAGAAGATTTTCTTTTTCGACCGCGTCTTTGACCAACAAAACCAAATTTCAATCAAGCCAGTTTGCCTGTCCTCTTTCAGTGAAGAAGCTGTGCGTCTGGACTCGGTTATTCATTAAATACTACTGATTGAGGCGATTTTGGCTGCTCTCAAAAGGGCAGGCTAGTTCGTCAACCTTATACCTGTGGATCTTTTGGCAATATGGGCAGGGAGCGTTTAATTGCACCGTGGCATCCAATACCTTTTTCCCTCTATTGTCTGTGATTACACCATGATTGTCGCAGAGTGAAAAGTCCTCGGTTTCAAAAGATCGGCACTTTTCTGGGCAAGTAAAAGTAAGTTTCATTTGTCAACCAGGCAGGCTCCTCTCTCTGGAAACTATCGCTTCGATCAGATAGTCGTTGATTGTTTTTGGAAAAGTCCTTGGAAAATATCCTTGAGAAGTGATTCATCTAGCCTCCCGGTCAGTTGCTCCTCGTAAGGATCGATTTCTTCTCTGAGTTGTTCGATCTCCTGTTGATGTTTACCGACGATTTGATTGTTCAACACTAAAATTTCCCGCGAATAGCATGTTTCTTGAGGTTGGAAACCATCCTGCCCGCGTCTCTCCAACCACTGATTCGCCGCGTCATGAACTCCCAAAAAGGGGATATATAGGCGATCCCCGATTCGGACAGTTATCACTCTATAGCCGCTGCCCAAATCATATTTTACACAATTTTTCAGCCTGCATTCACCATTTTTGGTCCGTTTGATATAAATATCCTCAGATTGAGGACCAGCGTTTTTGAGATATGTTAGAATTTTCTCAAATTGAGCGGCGGCAATCTCACCCTTTTTGCCAGCTCTGCGTAGTGCAGCAAGCTGCCTGTCGAGAAACTTTGAACAGTGAATAGATCGTATCATTGAGAGTACCAAAGAACAGATTTACATCGATTTATAATTCCTGCAGGTTGATTTCGAGAGACAGAATCTATTGATATATAGAATTGATATTTCTTAGCTATTGAAAACATGTCATTGATCTTTTATGCGGCCCGGGAGAGCCTCCCTGTAGAGAGAACGTGAAACAGTTATACTATTAATAACATTCTCTTGTGCAACTTAAACCGGGACCAACGTTCTGCTTTGGAAGTCGCAATCGTCCCCTTTTTTTATCCTTGTATCGGCTTTTCCTATGATTTCCCTGCTATTTATAATAGATATATTTTATAATATATATAGTTGATCCCAATTTATCAACGTTGTATTGTGGCTTCAACTGATTAAGTCCTGAGTGAGATGTTTTCACAGAGAAGAATCTATGTGTTCGAGACATCGGCTGCAAATTTTTCAACCATTTTTAAAAAACATTTAAGGAGACCGATATGACAAAAGCCAGAGAGTTAGCACAAGACTTCAAAAAGGGCATGGGCACTCTTTCTGCGGCAATGCCGGAAACTATCCCAGCTCTTGTTAATTTTATGGGTGTGGCCGCAAAAGATGGTGCGTTGACGTACAGAGAGAAGGAACTGATTGCGATTGGAGTGGCCCTCTATACACGATGTCCGGAATGTATCGCTGTTCATTGCCAGAAAGCGCTTGAAGCGGGTTGTACTCGTGCCGAAATCCTTGAAGCAGCCGGCATGGCCATCGTATTCGGTGGTGGCCCTGTCCTTGGTTCAAGTGCAACCCTGCTGCTTGAGTGCCTTGACGAATTTGAAAAGAAGTAACATCAAAAATCACCAATCGGCAAAATCAATATTCAAAGATCTTTCTTGTTATAATTATTCACTCTGATTCGGAGGAAAGCCTTCATGTTATGCAAATTTCAGCCTGGCAAGCCCCAATGGTACCTGACTCTTCTCGTTCTGGCCTTTTCATTATTCAACTCGCCTGCATTTGCTGCAGAGCAAACACTGGCTGTTGTGGCAGCTTATGGCGGAAAGGAGGCAATCTTTGCAGAGTTTACCAAGAAAACAGGAATAAAAGTCGAATTCATTGATATGTCTTCAGGTGAGGTTCTAGCCAGAACTGAAGCTGAAGGAGGGAAACCCATGGCCGATCTGTGGTTCGGTGGTGGCGCTGACAGCTTTATTAAGGCGGGACAGAAAGGTCTGCTGGAAATGTATTCATCTCCAGAGGCAGCTACAGTTCCTCCTCAATATAAAGATCCCAAGGGGTATTGGACCGGCGTGTCTCTCGTAATGGCTGGATTCCTCGTCAACACAGAGGTTCTTGCTGAGAAGAAATTACCAGTTCCGCAAACCTGGGCTGATCTCATCAAACCTGAATACAAAGGAGAGGTGCTCGTAGCTGATCCTGCTATCTCCGGTACAACGTATGCCGTTGTTGCGTGTCTCCTCCAGAAAATGGGGGAAGAAGAGGGGTGGAAATATTTTGAGGCACTCAGTAAAAATGTACCGTTTTTCGCCAAACGTGGAGGGGAGCCGCCCAAAAAAGTGGCGGCCGGGGAAATGGCTGTGGGGGTTGCCCCGCTGTCAGGAGAATTCATCAACATGAAGAATAAATTTCCGATTGACACCGTTTTCCCCAAAGACGGTATTCCTTGGGTACCTGCTGGTATGGCTATTTTCAAGAACGCTCAAAATCTGGCCGCTGCCAAAGCCTTTGTCGACTGGGCGCTGACCGTAGAAGGACAAACTATTATTCAGGAAAAAGATCCACGCATCATGGTTCGTCCTGAAATGCCGACCCCAAAGGAAATGCAGGGTTTTTCAACATCTGATCTCATTCCCGTGGATATAATCAAGATCGGCACAGAAAGGCAACAGGTTCTCGACGCCTGGGCTAAACATATGACTGCTAAATAATACACATTGAAGAGGATAGGTTTTGACGGCCCTGGCCTATCCTCTTTATTGTGTGATGGTGGATTCCGATCGTGTCTGATAGAGTCACAAAGCTCCCATTGAAAATGATGAGCTTTGAAAAATCGCAAATTCGATCGGTGCGGTATACAGACCTGTTCATCGCTCTTCTTCTCACCCTACCTGTCCTGATTTTTATCGTCTGGCCGATAGTCGAGGTCATTGTCAAAAGTTTTTTGCCTGAAGGTTTCTTTTCGCTCGAAATATATCGAAATCTGTTTGTGCATAATTCTCGATTGATTTTTGACAGTATATTGAGTGCAATATTGTCTACGGTCTTAACGATTATTTTTGCTTTGGCTATTGCTTTATATGTGGCCTTCTGTTCGGCTCGTTTTAAACGATCTATACTGGTCGCCTTGATGTTGACCATGATCTCACCGCCATTTGTATCATCTCTTGCCTATATCATGCTGTTTGGCAAGCGAGGTTATATAGTTCATCATGTCTTGGGGCTGACCTGGAACCCATATGGCATGCACGGCGTTATTCTCATGCAGGTCCTCAGTAATATTTCTCTTGCTGCCCTGCTCATAATCGGCATGTTTGCCATGCTGGATCCTCGCACGTTAGAGGCATCCCGTGATCTGGGAGGAAAATCATGGCGTACGCTATGCTCGATTGTGCTCCCCTTGTCGATGCCTGGCATCGTTGCTGCCGGTTTTATTGTCCTGATCAAATGCCTGGCTGATTTCGGCACTCCCATCATTATCGGTGGGCGCTTCACACTTTTGGCAACTGAGGCCTATCTTGCAGTTATCGGTCGGGGTAATCTGCCGTTGGCGTCAGCTATTAGCGTAATTATTCTTATCCCCTCGCTGATGGCTTTTTTCTTCTACCGGCACTACATACGTCAAACTCATGGCGTCTCGGTCGCCATGCAAAAGATTGGTGATCGTGGCATAGAAGGTCTGGCTATGGGCAGTTGGGCTTCCAGTACTCTTGGAATGCTGACCTGGTTTTTCCTTTTTCTCATGCTTCTCCAGTATGGCGCAATTTTATTTGCCACGGTGTTTGATTACCGGCAAGGACACTTTATATTCACCTTGGAGCATATTCAGGCAATCCGACTTGGCAAAATGGCCAGTTTCGTTCGCAGCCTCTGCTATTCATTTATTGCGGCTATCGGTGTAAGTCTTTTTGGTGCTCTTCTTTCTTATTATCTGGAGAGTCACAAAGGTGTCAGCTCGAAAGTCGTCGATTTTCTGTCTACCCTGCCGTATATCCTGCCGGGTCCGTTTTTTGGTATCGGCTACATTCTGGCTTTTAATGACGCCCCGCTCGCTCTGACGGGAACCAGCGCAATAGTTGTGCTCAATTGCATGTTCCGGCAATTACCCGTCAGCACCAAGGCAACCAGTGCAGGATTGACCAGAATCGATCCAGAAACAGAGAATGCGGCGACTGATCTCGGTTCGGGCAGACTTCGCTTGCTTTTCCAAATCATTCTGCCACTTCTCAAACCTGCTTTTCTGATGAGTTTTATCAATACGTTTACCGCCACCATGACAACAGTCGGGGCTATTATTTTTCTCATCACACCTCAGGCAAAAGTTGTAACGGTTGAGCTCTTCAATGTTTTACGTGACGGAGATTACGGGCAGGGGGCGGTTCTGGCAAGCATGATCATCATCTCCACTCTCTGTGTGAATCTTGTTTTTACCAGATGGGTAATACGGAGAAACGGATGAACTCAACTGCTTTTCTGAATATTGAAAATCTGTGTAAATCCTTTGCTCATCGATCGGTGGTTTCTGATTTCTGTTTGGCTGTGAACCAAGGAGAATTAGTTTCACTTCTAGGACCGAGTGGTTGCGGAAAAACCACCACTCTCCGTCTTGTCGGAGGTTTCCTTGAACCCGATTCCGGCGAGATCTTTCTTGATGGTATTGCGATACAGAATCTTCTCCCGGAAAATCGACCGGTGTGTACCGTTTTTCAGAGCTATGCTCTTTTCCCTCATATGACAACTCTGGAAAACGTCATGTATGGCTTGCGGTGCAGCGGGCTGGGATTTCAACCTTCTCGCCATAAGGCTCTGGAGATGCTGTCTACTGTTGGCCTTGCAGATCAGGCCAGCCAGAATGTGACACGTCTCAGCGGTGGTCAGCAGCAACGGGTGGCTCTTGCCAGAGTGCTGGTCCTGAATCCCAAGGTACTTCTGCTGGATGAACCATTTTCTAACATGGATGCCAATCTTCGGGTGCAGATGCGCGATGAGGTCAGGAGTTTGCAAAGTCGGTTTAACTTGACAACCATTTTTGTCACCCATGACCGCGAAGAGGCCATGGGATTATCCGACCGAATCGCCGTCATGCAGGATGGCTGTATCGTTCAGTTTGGCACACCTCGTGAAATTTATACTTCGCCTGTCAATCTCTATGTGGCTGAATGTGTTGGGCACGTCAATAAAGTGCATATCGGAGATCGAGTGTTAGCTATCCGCCCTGAACATGTGCAGATAAACAAAGACCGAGGGGAACACAACGGAATAGTTGTCTCAGTATCCTATCTGGGATTCATAACCCGCTACCTCATCGATTATCAGGGTGACCAAATCAGCGTTGATGTAATCAGCGGGCATTCACCCGATCTTCGCCAGGGAGAACAAGTAAGTCTTTCGTTTGGCTCTTCTTTTCCTGTTGTTTAAGGTGCGCAATATCTGTTGTTCTGCTCCCAGGTGTCACCAACTCCTAGTAAATAGCTATAGCTTTCGGTAATTCCATAGATATTACCTGTTTGACATGGACCTCTCCTCTCTCTATTGTTAGGTCGTTCGGTTCAATTAACTATGAGATAAGCGGGAAGGCTGCACTCTGCATGCATATCGCGTTGGAGTTGGCGTTGACGAGAGTTTCATTCAAGAGCTATTCATCATGCTCAATATTCAGAGTTTCCTATGAATGCGTATACATCCAGGGCAGATCCAGGAATTGTGCATCCTGTTACACTTGCAGTATCAACCCAATGGCATGTCTTTCCAGAGAAATTTGATTGGCTTGTGAAAGAAGGCTTCTCTCTGGAATACACGCCCGATTCAAGAAATCTGGACAACTCAACCAAGCATCTGGCCCACTATCTGAGTGAAGGCACCCGGGTTCGACATCATGGATATTTTCCCGGTTATGAAATTGGAGATAAACGACCTGACAGAGCGAAGCAGGCAACACATTTCCATTTTAAAGCTCTTGATGCAATGAAAGGCCTCGGCGATCAGAATATTACCGTGCATGTGGGACTGACTGTCGATATCGAACTGGACCATGATGCAGTGATCGGAAATCTTCGCCGCATAGTTCAATATGGTAAAATGCATGGCATAACGGTCAGCCTTGAAAATTTACGCAGAGGGCCGACCAGTCATCCGGAAACAGTTCTGGAGTGGACACAAAAAACCGGTGCGAAGATCACAATGGATATTGGCCATGCTGTATCATGTGAACGTGTTGTGAATAAAGAACTCAGTGTCCCCCAGATTATTGACATGTTCAGCCAGGATCTCGTTGAAGTTCATTTCTATGAGTCGGAAACCGACAGGCATCATGCGCCTCAGGATATGAAGATACTCGGACCCATTGTGGATAAACTGCTTGCAACACATTGCACATGGTGGACCATCGAACTTGATGCGTACGAGGATATCCTCCGCACACGTGATCTGATTTCAAATCACTTGATCTCAACCAACGCAAAACTGGCGACAATTCCGGTATCGATGCACTCGAACTCATTGATTCCAACTCCAATAGCAATCCCCTCATAATCAGGAAAATATACTGAATCCAAGCACGCTCCTCTAATGGATACCAATACATCCCCAAATGGCATGTTCATTGTAGATAACAGAAAAATTCAGGAGAGATAGAAAATGAAAAGAAAAATGGCCCGATCATTGCTTACAGCATGTGCACTTTCAACATTGATACTTGGCAACTCAGTCTTTGCCGCTGAATTGGAAAAGAAGGTTGTCGTCTATTCAACTCATGGCGAGGACATGCTGGAAGTGGTTGCCGACGAATTTAAGAAAGAAACTGGAGTGCAGGTTGATTTTATCAACCTCAAAGGTGAGCTTGCAGACAGGGTCCGGGCAGAAAAGGCCAATCCTCAGTCTGATATCATGTACGGCGCACCCTCCTCGGTTTTTATCGAATTAAAGGGGGAAAACCTGTTCGAGGCCTCAACACCATCGTGGGCGAAAGAGATCGCTCCGATATTCAAAGATGCTGAAGGTTATTGGTACGGAACTATCCAGACACCGGTCGTCATGTTTTATAATTCGGAAGTTATTTCGAGTGAAAATGCTCCTAAAGATTGGAGTGATCTTGCGAAACCGCAATACAAAGGTCAACTTGTGTTCAGGAATGGCTTGTCTTCATCGGCTCGGGCCACCTATACCGCTTTATTGCAGCAATATGAGCAGAAGAATGATTTGGCAAGCGGCTGGTCTTTCTTGAAAGATGTTGACGCCAATACCAAGCAGTATTTCGGCAGCGGCTCCCTGTTGTTTCAAGCAATCGGCAGGAAGGAAGCAGGCATAAGTTTTGCAGTGCTCAGCGAGATTGTCGACAACAAGATCAAGAATAAAATGCCGCTGGAAATAATTGATGCGGCAAGCGGTTCCCCCGTTATTACAGATGGAATAGCCCTTATCAAAGGAGCCAAAAATCCAAATGCCGCAAGAGCTTTTCTAGATTTCGCCGGAAGTGCAAAAATTCAATCTCTGCTTGCCAATACCTTCAATCGTATGCCAACCCATCCAGCCGCTATCTCAACTTCACCGAAATGGATGGCTGATACAAAAATAAAGGTGATGAATGTTGATTGGGGTACTTTGGCAGCTCAACAATCAGAATGGATGCAAAAGTGGGATACTGAAGTGAAGGATTCCAGCAAAGACAAGAAGTAACGGAAGGGAAAGGAACTGCCGGTAAAGATACCTTCCTAGCCGGCAGTTTCCGCAAGAGAGCTTGAAAGGAAATTGGATGGGAGCTGTTGTTCTTAAAAATATTGAAAAGCTGTATAGCGACACCATTGCTTGCACAGACATAAACCTCTCCATCAATGAAGGAGAGTTTTTTACGTTTTTGGGGCCGTCAGGCTGCGGGAAAACGACCATACTGAGGTTGATTGCCGGATTCGTCCAACCGAGCAAAGGGACAATTCATCTGGGCAACAGAGATATAACAAATCTGGAAGCAGAAAAACGCCAGGTGGGTATGGTCTTTCAGAATTATGCCTTATTTCCCTTTATGACAGTGGCTGAAAATATCGCATATGGACTCAAGATCCAGAAAAAATCAAAGCAGGAACGTGCCGAAAGAGTAGAAAAATACACCGAGATGGTTGGCCTGAGTGGATTTGAACATCGCAATATCTCGGAACTCTCCGGAGGAGAACAGCAGCGTGTTGCTTTGGCACGATCACTGGCTATCGAACCCAAGGTCTTGCTCTTGGATGAACCCCTGTCCAACCTTGATGCAAGGCTTCGCGACAGGATGAGATCTGAGATCAAATCCCTGCAAAAAAAGCTTGGCATAACGACCATATTCGTGACCCATGACCAGACGGAAGCCCTGACTATGTCAGACAGGGTTGCAATATTTGAAAAAGGCCGTTGTATTCAGATCGGTCCTCCTGAAGAAATATACGCATATCCTGCAAACTCGTTTGTTGCCAGATTTGTAGGTGACACCAATCTGTTCGCAGCTGATATTAGAAATGGAAAAGCTTCTCTCTCCGACAATGTGACGATAAACCTCGAAACCCCGGCAGCAGGAAGATTTGTCTCGATACGCCCTCAGGACATTGTCTTTTCGACAGCTGAAGATAATCGGAAAAATGTTTTCCCGGCTAGGGTGGAAAGCATTCAATTTGACGGGATTTCAGTGGAATACAGTGTCAAAGTCGATGATATGAGTTTCCGCCTGGTAATTCTCAACACCTCCACGTTTTGTCACGAAATCACTGTTGGTGCTGATGTCCATATCGCTATCCCTGGTAAAAGCTTAAAAATATTAGAAAATTAGATGCGTCGTTGGTGGATGGCTGTCATGTACAACCAAAAGAAACTGGCTGGAACCCTTGGGGTTGCTCTCTTGCTCTGGTTTCTGATTGGCTATATCCTCTACCCCGCATTGAAGACGGTGGTGGTCAGCCTAACTGAAGACGGCACTATCTCTCTTGTCCACTACAGTAGATTCTTTGCTTCTGAAGCCAATATCTCCCCCCTTGTTAATTCAATCTTCTTGGGTTTCTTGACCGTCATTGTTTGCGGCATTATTGGCACGGCGCTCGCTTTTTTTATCCACTACTTCGATTTTCCAGGGAAAAGTATTATCGATAAACTGCTGCTGCTGCCTTTGATGCTCCCAGGTATCGTTATTGTTTTTGCCTTCGTGCAACTGTATGGCGAGAGTGGTCTGATAACGAAATCCATCGAATGGTTATTTGGTTTGGAAAGCAAGCCATACAATTTCTCCGGCCTGAAAGGAATATTGTTTGTCCATGCCTACACCCAGTATGTCTATTTTTACATCAGTGTATCAATCGCCATAAAACATATCGATTATTCGGTTGTCGAAAGTGCCCGTAATCTTGGTGCTGCAAAAACAAAGATTTTCACCTCGATTATTCTACCCTTTATCAGTCCGGCCTTGATTTCTTCAGCGATCATTACCTTTATTTCTGGAATTGGCTCATTCACTGCTCCCAGTATCATTGGTGGCGGTTATAGAGTGCTGACAACCCAGATACTCTTGTCAAAGGCCAATAACTATATGGAGGTTGCTGCGACGCAGGTGGTCATTCTGACAGGCATCTCCCTGTTCCTTTTCAGTATCTTCAGGAATTATGAAAAAAGGGCGGTTTTCACTTCCTCTGTGAAAGGGGTGGCTATCCAGGCGGTCCCTATCAAAAATCCTCTGGTTCGATTTCTGATGTTATCGACTGCCGGATTGCTTATTGTCACCATACTCCTGCCGGTTTTCGCAATACTGCTTATGTCCTTTGTCAAATCTGAGACATTGATGGTCAACATCTTTCCCCGGCAATTTACCTGTGAAAATTATCTTGAAATATTTACCAGATCAAGGAAATTTGCGCCTTTCCTGAACAGCATCAGTATGGCCTTGCTGGCCTCTCTGCTGGGTTTGGCTATTGCGATTCCTTCGTCATACCTCATCGTAAAAACGAAGCTCAAAATAAAATGGCTGGTTGAAATGTTGGTCATGCTGCCCTGGGCCATGCCGGCCAGTGCCATCGCCATCAATATTATCAATGCCTACAATTCGCCAAACTTTTTCTCAATGAATTCGGTGCTGGTTGGGACATTCATTTTACTGCCACTAGGGTATTTCGTTCGTTCGATACCGCTCATGGTGAAAACCACCAGCATTTCGTTTCAGAACTTGAATGAAACCTACATTGAAGCCTCAAAAAGTCTCGGGGCATCTCAGATCCAGACCTTTAGACAAATTGTTCTGCCTATGATTTCACCAGGACTCATTGCCGGATTTCTCCTGGTATTCGTCCGCAGTATAGGAGAATATACAATCTCGGTATTTCTCTACACACCCTCCAATAAGCCAGTCTCCATTGCCGTAGTAAACGGCATTTTCGAGTACAACATCGGATTGGCGATGGCGTATGGGACACTTTTGATTCTCATCACTACTATTTTGAGTTCGATGATAAGCAAATTCTCGACTGCTTCATATTGAGCATGCCTTTCTTTTGGAATACACATGATTATATACTGCTCACCATTGTTCAGGTGCTGTAATGGGTTACCTCAATTCCTTGAGGGGCCTAATTCCTTGATCCGGTTGGTCATGTCGGTTACCACCTTGACAAATTTGTCTGGTTCCGCGGAGGAAACCCATGCCAAGGCAAAGCGACCAGAGTCGTACCCCAGAATCCAGAATCAGCGAGGTCGAGAGCTGCCTGTAGTCCCGCGACCCCACCTCCGACAATTATTACCGACCAAAATTTTATCTCATTCGGCATGATAGATACTCTTTTTACTGTATTTTCGGAATGATGAGCGAATCAGATACCAGTTCCCACAGGCACTTTACCGTGACATTGAGATCATATTCCCTGTTGAGGGATTTCATGATCTGATCACGGCAGTTGTGGCAGGGTGCAACGACTAACTCGGCTCCTGATTCGGCAATCTGTCGGGCTTTTATCCGACCGAAAAAAACCCGCTCGGCGTTATACGGCATCGCCCAGGCGCCACCACCTGCGCCACAGCAGTATGCCTCAGACCTGTTAGGATAGAGTTCCCGTAGATCGGAACAACAGGCCCTGGTGATCTCGCGACCTTCCTCAAAAGGGGCATATCCAAAGGCCTTGACCGATTTTCGACCGTAATTGCAGGGATCATGGTAGGTGGTGGGTTTTCTATGAAGAGTATTGTCCAACTGGATCTTTCCTTCTTTGATGTACTCTAGCAAAAGCTCGAAGACCGACATCACTTTGAACTCGTTGAAGATTGCGGGAAACCATTTTATCAATCCCGACCTTGTGGCAAAGTAGGCATGGCCACATTCCGGCAGGAGGAGAATTTTACAGTGCAACCTTCGCATATTGTCGACGATGCGTCCTACAACTACCTCCATAGCTGCATCATCGCCGGAGAAGAGTCCCCAGTTTACACCCTCCCCGCCTCCGGGGGGGGTGGGCCACCACTCACCGGCGGCCCTCAAAATACCCCACCCACCATCACATTTTTGACGTTTGC
>JFJP01027605.1_pt1 | contig 15669 bp, 8 predicted proteins | sample 431651 | NCBI WGS metagenome assembly JFJP01 (sample SAMN02602958, study PRJNA72255) | Microbial mat metagenome, whole genome shotgun sequencing project. | biome: fresh water; feature: sink hole; material: water; isolation source: purple microbial (photo- and chemosynthetic) mats found in... | reverse complement strand
AACCAATGAATCCTGACGATAAAGAGACGATCTCTTTGAATCCAAAGCTTTGCCCCACCTCCTCCAACTTCGAGGCTGGTATAAACCTGCTTAAATGTTCAATTGGTATCGGAATTCTCTCCCTCCCCTACTATTTCAACGCAGCTGGTTACCTATTATCCTCTATAATGATGATAATAATCTCAATAATGACCTTTTATGCAACATTAAAGATCATTGAGCTCGCTGAGATAAAGGAGTTAAAAGTGACGAATTTTGAGGAATTATACAGAAATGATGTAGGAAAAACTGTTTTTATTGGTTTTCAAATTTGTATGGCAACAGGGTATATGGGTGTTTGTGTGTGTTATGTTATTTTTTTTCTCAATTTCTTCAATAACATCTTCAATACTTCATCTATGTACTATACGCTCTTATATGCCTTTATCACTTTATGCATAATTATCCCTTTATCAATGATCAGAAATTTTCATTTTTTTGTAAAATACAGCTTTTTGGCAAATATCCTGATTTTTATCGTTTTATCAGCGATTTTCGAATATTGTTTAACAAACCTCAATTTAGAGGAAATGGACAATTTAGCAACTTTTTCTGAATTACCAGGGATTCTCGGGGTTTTTATCTTTGCTTTTGAATCCCCTGGCCAATTATTATCAATAAGAAATTCGATGAAAACCCGAAGTGATTTTAAAATGACTTTTTTAATAGTGAATTTCTTTGTTTTATTCATTTATATCTCCTTGGCAGTGCTTTGTTGTCTCGGCTTCTCACAAAGTCAATTAACACAGAATATCTTAACAGGTTTCGGTGAGATAAATCAATACTATTTAATGCTACAAGGATTTTATGCAATCGCTTTAGTATTAACTTATCCTATACAGTTAAATCCTTTATTAGAAGTATTAGAAAATATACCGAAAATAAAGGTTTTTATTGAAAATAATCAAGGAAATTTCGTTTATAAGAATTGTGTTAGAATTCTCGTTACTCTGATAATCTTTCCATTGGGGATATTCATCACAAATTTAGCGGATTTCATAAGCCTGGTGGGGACTCTTACAGGGCTGGTCATACAGTTTATTATTCCGTTGTGGGCTTATAATAAATATTTTGGAGATAAACTGAATGTTTATGTGAAATGGCTTCATTATTTCATCATTGGGGTTTCAGTTGTTGGAACTGTTTGTGCTTCTTATTATAATTTAGTCACTTTAATTGAAGATTTTTAAGGAAATTCAAATAAAAATAAAAAAAATTTAAAGGTAAATTGAATGAATGAAGCATTTTTTTTCATTATATTACAAATAAAAAAATTAATTTTTTCTTGAAAACTTTGAATTTAATTAAAAAAATCAAAAAAACTGAATTTTTTCTTATTTGAAAAAAATTTTAAATTTAAACACAAAAATTAAAAAAACCAACCAAAACCCTGCAAAAATGGAAGAAGTAACAAATAATTATCCAAAACAGCCCTCTTATCTATCTTCATAAACAAGCTAGCTAATTCCGAGTCTAATTTCAAGGTTTTTATCAGAATCCGTCCCCCCTTACCTCTTGAAATCTCAGCCAAAAAACCGATTCCTACAGTAAATTTCCCCTTTAAAACCCATTATTTTCTTAAAAAACCAGTGAATAAAATTCAAGATAAAAGTGACTGCTGATAAAAAGCAGATCCTCCTTCACGAATATTACGGTTATGAGCATTTAAAAGCAGATTCGATAGCAGAATTAGACTCAAACCCCAATAATTCCTATAAATTTTCCTTTGATTTTATTCATGATGAGAATAGTTCTCAGCAATTCGTTTATCAACATTCTGCAAAACCATCAGTTCTTTCAATTTTACAAGGGTTTAATTCAACGATAATGGCCTATGGTCAGACAGGCACTGGCAAAACCTTTACAATGGAAGGAGGTATTACTGAGAGTTCCCATGGTATTCTCCCTCGATCAATCGATGAGATTTTCAAATATATCACAATAAACCAAGATAAATACAGTTTTTTTACAAAGGTTTCTTATTTGCAAATATACAATGAAACTATACAGGATTTATTAACAGCAGATAAAACAAATTTATTAATAAGAGAAGATCGTAAAAAAGGAGTATTTGTAGAGGGTTTAAGTGAATGGACTGTTGGGTCTCCTGATGAGGTTTATAGCTTAATAAAGAAAGGAAGTCAAATGAGGACTACAGGAGCCACTAAAATGAACGATTTATCGAGCAGATCCCATGCAATTTTCACAGTAATTCTTGAAAAAATCAGCTCAAAAGAGACTGAATCTCATAGAATCTCTGAGATTATCAGTGGAAAGCTTAATTTCGTTGATTTGGCTGGATCAGAAAGAGTGAGAATGACTGGAGCGACTGGGAAAAGACTAGAAGAAACTAAGAAAATTAATCAATCACTTTCGGCTTTGGGCAATGTTATTTCAGCTTTAACTGACCCTAAGGCTAATAAGTCTCATATTCCTTATAGAGATTCAAAAGTCTTGTGAATTTTATTTCATTTGATTAATTATATTTTATATAAAGATCACACGTATATTAGAGGATTCTTTGGGTGGGAACTGTAAAACTGTGCTAATAGCAATGATTTCTCCATTAATTGACTCATTTTTCGAATCAGTACTTCACTTTTTCTTTATAATTTTTTATATTCTTTTTAGTTATGTTCATTAAAATTCGCAAATCGAGCCAAAAACATCAAGAATACTGCTGTTATTAATCAGGGATTTGACCAAAAAGCCTTAAAAGAATCAAACATGCAGAAACAAAACATAATTGAGATAAAAGCATCGCAGCTTGAGGAAATCGCTGATTATAAATTGCAAATCGAGCAATATCAGCAATTATTGATGAAACAAAAGGATATAATGATCACAATGGCTGATAGATTGAAGGAAAAAGAAGAGAATATTCAACATTTACAAGAGGAATTAGACACTTTTGATAAATTGCATCAAGAGTTCAAAGAAGCTTTAAATAAAGAAAATCTGAAGGTTCAATTCTTTGAAAAGCTTCTTCGAAGCAATAATATAGAGTATGAAGAAAAAAACAGAGGTTTTATAACAGAAACAGCTGAATTAGAATCAAAAGCCTCGTTTAAACAAGAAAACAATAGGAATTCTCAAGTATCACTTGTTCAGATAATAGAAATAAAAAGTAAATTTTCAATGGATTTTTTGAGAAATTTATTGATAAAAAAGAACTTGTTGATCATGTTATTTATGATCTTTCAACCCCAAATGACCCTCAACAATTGCAGAATGTGGCGAACGATATACTATCTTTACAGAAATTAGTGGGTAAATTGCTTGATTTAGAACAGAAAAACAGAAAGAATAATCATAATCTGCCTTTGAATAACATTACAAACCTCATGAATAATAACAATCCTTTATTTAAAAAGTCAGTTTTTTTCAATTTTTAATCAATTTTTATCAATTTTGAATATTTTAATGTATTTATTTTAGAAAACAGACACATTCGATAAGTCCGCTTAATATCAATAGAAAAGATATATCTTTTGAACCAAATCAGAAGCTTTTAAACACAATGAAAATCGGAAAGGAGGCTTTAAACTTTAAATCAAAGGAGAATATTTTCAATGCAATTCCTCTGAGAGGTGAAATCAACATAAACGACATTATGAACACATAATTTCTTATATATTTGTGAATACTTCAAAAAATTTATATGTAATTTTTTTAAGTTGTAAAAAAATTTCATAAAAATTAAAAAAAAAATTATTCAATAATTTTACAGTTAACTTGTTTTTTTAAAATAAAATGGGCAATTGTTCAACGATTTGCGGTACTTTCGAGCCGACTAACAACCACGAGATCCTAAAGAAAATAAACAACACAGAGGAGATCAATCAGACATTCAAGCCCTGTCCTCCCGAGCTCCCTCTAAAACTCTTAAAAAACCATCTTTCTGATGATGATAACAAAGAAAATAACAAGACAAGAAAATTATCCGAGCGAAAATTTAAAGAATATCAGGAAAACAACGATTTCCAATACATCACTCATAACAATGTGCTTCAAGAGACTTCAAATACAGTAAATACATTGAGCCAAAAGCCGAGCAAAAGACCTGAATCTGCGATTAACGGCAAAGCCCCTATAAAGAATAAACTGATAAAAGAGACTTTAACAAGCGACAAACGGAAATATATACCATCAGTGACTTTAGATAATGGAGCTGTTTATTCAGGCGAATGGAAAAAAGGTGTGAGAGATGGTAAAGGAAGTCAAATCTGGCCTGATGGTTCCAAATATGAGGGTGAATGGATAGAAGATAAAGCCAATGGAAAGGGGAAATTATTACATGGAGATGGAGATATTTATGAAGGTGAATGGCTTAATGATAAAGCAACAGGGTATGGAACCTATTATCATGTGAATGGGGCTAAATACATAGGTGATTGGAAAGAAGATAAACAGCATGGAAAAGGATTAGAAACATGGCCTGATGGGGCAAAATATGATGGAGATTACGAAGATGGGAAGAAACATGGAAGAGGATGTTTGAGTTTTGCTGATGGTTCACTTTATCAAGGTTACTTTGATAATAATGATATACATGGGTTTGGGAAGTATGTTTGGGTGGATGGAAGACAATATGAAGGATTTTGGAAAAGGAACAAAATGCATGGAAAAGGAAAAACTAGTTGGCCTGATGGGAGATCGTTTGAGGGGGATTATGAAGAGGATAAGAAAGAAGGATTCGGGGTGTTTATTTGGCCGGATGGAAGGAAGTATCAGGGAGAGTGGAAGGATGGGAAACAGCATGGAAAAGCGATTTATAGGAATCAAAAGGGTGAGGAAAGACAGGGGGAATGGTTTGAAGGAAAAAAAACCAGATGGCTTGATTCAAATATAGAGAAATAAATAGCGATATTTAATTGTTTTTGGTTTTTGGAGAGAAAAAAATATTTTCTTCTAAAATCAATTTTTTAAAAAAATTATTTATTTATTTTGAAATAAAATTTGTTAAAAAAAAAAGCCTTAACCCAAAAAGTCTAAACTTGAAAGCCAATTGAATGAATTTCATTAATTCAAAGGCTCGCTGCCGCTTTTTACTCAATGAAAACGTATTTTTTCTCGTTTTAAAATCTTCCAAACATTAAAAAAAAATTATTAGACCGAACTTTCAGAATCCACATTTGACTCACAATTCAAAAAAAGCCCAAATATCGAAGATGGCATTCCTCAATTTCTAAGACAATATTTTCATTCTTTCAAATACACTCAGATGACAGGTGATCAGGTGATCAAAAATGAGCTTGAAATAAGTTTTCTGACAGATTTTTTGAAAAGACTTAGCCAGAAAATAATCAACCTCATAAAAGATTATCAAGAAAATATAGAGAGTATCAAGAATTATGAAAAGCAGTTGATTGAGTTGTTAGAAATGGCTCATGATTTTTTCTCATTTGAAATTTATTCAGAATTTTTTAAGAAGTATAATGTTTTTTTCACAAATGAACTGTTTGAACTCTTGCTTTATACTGATAATTGGAGCCTGATAACACAAATTTTATTTTGTTTGAGAATAGAAAATGAATATATTCCGAAACAAGCAATATTTAACTTAAGCTTAAGAAACAGGTATATTTTGCCCTATCTAGAACGCTTCTTCTTCTTTTCAAACAAAAAAGAATATGAAAAATCTTTTCCATTTTATAAGATTCTGATGAATGTTGATGGAAATTTCTCATTATTTGATGCTGAAGAAACCTTTTATGCAGAATTAAAACAGCAAAATGATAATGAAAAAATTATAATAGAAATTAAGCATTTAAACTCCATCTACAAAAAAGAAAAACCCAGTTTTTTGATTTTGTCTGAGATTCTAAAAGAAAAAAAATGCGAGGATCTTCTGATTTCTGACCTGGAAACTTTCATTAATCTCCTTTATACAATCAAATTTCTGAAAATAAATGAAGAACATCAAAATAGGGTAAATTTTTTGATTTGTCAAATTATTCTTAAAAGTTTGAGAGAATTTGGAACTTATAGTTATGATTCTGAAAAAAAAACTGAGATTCCGAATATTAATAATTATATTTGTCTATTCCTTTTGATGCAACCTACGCTCATCCTTGATGTCGTTCTCTTGAAAAAACTATATCAAAGTTATGATTTACTTGAAATGGGATATAGTGATGAAACAACTGTTTTCAAAAATGAAGAGGAATTCTACTTAAATTTTTCAAAGAAAATATGTGAGGATTCAATTAAGATTAGTCAAAAATATCCTGATAATTCAGAGCTAAGGTTTCTAATATTGAAAATGTTTCTAAAAAGCACGGTCTATTTTTATAATAAAAATGAAAAAAGGAAATTCAATCAAAATATATATTCTTTCACAAAAACTACTTTTGAAAATTTTTTTTTGAATAATGAGATGTTTCAAAAAGACCCCATTTCCCAATTAAGCAATATTCCTCAAGCAAATATTTTCTCAACTTGTTTAAGTCTCTTTGACATAATGAGTTCTGAGTTGGAAAAAAATTACTCTGATTTCAATGAGATTAGAATTAGAATCATATTTCAAATAATTGAAAAAATCTTTATTAACGAAAATAAAGACAGATTAACACAATATCCCAACTTTCACATTTTTGAATCCTGTTTGATAAATTTGAATTTAAAATACTTTGAAAAAAATATCTCGACATTAGTCGTAGCAAATCTCTCAAAAATCCTGAATACAGTAAAGTCTTCTCATCATAATGAATTACACATTTTTTTTCAATTTATCCTTAGCACTTGCATAAATGATTTGACAAAAATAACAGAAGAAGAAAAAAATTGTTATTTTGAGATCGTTGAAGAATTATTTCTCAAAAGAAACGTTGGTTATAATGATAACATTTTAGGAGAAAAATACAAAGAATGGCTCACAGAAAGATTGAAAATATATAACTCTCATGAAGAACTTGAAAAAAACTTTTATGATAAGGAAAGATGCATTAATTATTTCAAAATTTACCTCAATCAATCTGTTAATTTGAGCTTGACTCCTTTCAGTGATATTTGGAATTTGAACCTGTTAAAATCCTTATTGAAACCTTATTTTTTGGAATTCATGGAGAATTTTCACGAGCATTTTATAAAAAAAGATATAATTGATCTCGATAAAAATCTAAAGAGATTTCTGACCACAAATAGTGAAAATAAAGGATTATTTAAAATTTACATTAATTATATGATCCTCAAATATCGGAATCTCGCAAAGGGGACCATAAAACTAATAAGCAATTTGAAAAAAGTTTTTAATTATTTTGAAAGTGATCAAGATGAATTTTTGGTTAGTAGCAAATGTCTTTTAGATATTTATGGTCATCCTTTTATGATTGGTTTCAGTGAAAAATGCATAAATGAGGTCAAAAGTTTCTTTGCTTTTTCAGGAAAAGAAAAAAATATCATATCTTCTAGACTTCATATTTTGAATTTAATTTTACAAAATTTTGATTCTTTTGAAAAATCTTTGAAGAGAATAATTGCAATTTGCAAGGAACATCATATTTTGTTGATTGATTTACTGTGTTTTAAAAAGAAATTAACGTGTAACTATAGTGGCAAGAAAAAAAAGATAGAAATCGCAAATTTCTTAACAACTTCTTTGCATGTTGTGCATGATGTTTCTATAATTGAAGATTTATTTAATCTTTCCAAAATGAAAACTTTGTTTTTCTTTCTGAAAAAATGTCCAAACCTCGAAATTTTAGACAAATCCACTCAACAACAGATACTGACAAAATTTTTAGAAGCAGCCCAAAAGTTTGAAAGCATTATTTTTGAATTTATATCTGTATTTGCAAAGGAATATACAAAAAGTCAAATAAATGAATATAATTTTTATAGCAAAAATTATCTATTTGATAGCGAGAAATTAAAAACAGAAAATGAATTTAATGAAGTTTATTCAATTTTTTTGAGTTTAAAAAGCTCGAACTCTCATTATAAATGCTATTTGAAGAATTATAAGCTAATAAATAGAGTTTTATGTTTTTGGCTGCATTTTTATGAATATAAAGAAGATTTTATTAACACAGAATTTTTTGAAAAAGAAAAAATTGATTTTTTTTTTAAAAAATCAGTAAAGAATATAGTATCTAATTTCATTGAAAATGACAATGAAATTCTTGAGAAAATTGAATATATTCAATATGTTGTTCATAACATGATTTTAAATGGTCTGATTAATCGATTTAATTCTGCCTACAAACTTCGACTTTATGCCACAAAAAAAAAACTTCTAGACAAATGCACAAAATTTCAAAATACGATTACAAAATTTCACAATTATCACAAATTTAATGATGAAGTTTGCAAAAAAAAGCCTGTTTCTGATGTTGATCATTTCTTAGAAATTTTAACATATTTTATCACAAAAACTTTTTCAACTTTTTCAACAGAACAACAAATTAGAAATATTGTTGAATTAATGAATTATGATTATAAATTCTCTATTCTTGTTGATAAATTCGATAAAAGATTGCCATTTTATCGCAATTTGTTTCTTAGCATCATAGAATTTCAAAAGTGCATAAAAAATCTTAGCTTCATGCAATTACTAACGAACGAGATTGAATGCTGGACTTTCAAAGAAGGGTATATAGGAAGAAAATATAAAAAGAACTATGTAAAACTTTATTCATTATTTGCTGAATTATGCATCTATTACAAAATAAATGTTAAGTCTTATTATTCTGAAGACGATAATAATCTCTTTCAAATTATGAGTTATATTTTTCAAACTCAAATGGAAAGTGAAGACAATAACAATTTTAGAGAAAGAGATAGAAAACAAATGATCATTATTCTCTCTGATCAGTTGCAGACAATTCTTGATGAATTTAGTGATCAAAAAGTAATATTGAAGGACTGTGATGAAATAGCAAAATCTTATGATGAATTCCTAAACAAACAGATGTCAATAACGATTAAATTCCATATTGATCTTGAGAAGCTGAGTCCTACTGAAAAAATGAAATTAATCTTATATTTTCTGAATGCTATTGGCTGCTTATCTCTATATATTTCCATTCAACCATCAAAAAACGAAGGTCTTGCAAATCTCTTTTCTTCATTTGTTTTTCGCAAATCTTTTTTAAACTTTCTAGTGAGTTTTATCGAAAAAATTCCATTGAATGAAGATTTAATTTGCAAAAAAAATATCTTTTTGATGATTTACTCTTTAATGGACAATTATGGAGATGGAATCATCGATCATTATGTTGATTGTGATAGAATTGACTTTTATGAAAAAAATATGGATATTTTCACTCGACTATTGAAGAAGTATTTTAGTTCAGAAAATTCAGATGTGGAGGATACAATCCCCCTCCACACTTTAAGGATCATTATGTGCATTTTAGGCTCATTGGATATGAATGAAAATAAATCTGTTAAACTTTATAATTCATGCAAAAATATTATTTTATGGATTGCTAAATTGAGTTTTTTTGAAAGAAAGGAGAGATTCGCACAATCTCTATTTCTGAATTATTTGATTCTTTTCGAAAACTTTATCGTTCATGCTGACGAGAAACAGAATTTACAAAAAATCAGTTTGGAGCTTAAAATCAAAGATTTGTTTTATGACAGATTTTTAAACACAATGAAAAAACAAATTAAAAGTGAGGATGTTCTTACAAATGAAACACTAGTTACAGAATTCAGTTTAAACAGCAAATTATTTTATGAAGTTTTCAACAATTTATGCGAGTTTTCTGAGGATAAAAAATCAATTAATTTGCGCAAAGGAGTCGGTATTTGAAATTTTTTTTCATTATTTATTATTTTATTTATTAGAAATGGACAAATTTCATACTATACAAATTAAGGAGCCAATCCTGTCAATGGAAATCAGGATTATAATAGATTTTCTTTTGGATCACATTGTTCAGACCGTGAGTTATACAATAAAACATTTTTCCAAAAATATCGAAGAAAAAATCCCGGAAAAACATTTCTGGATGACACCCACCTTCTGCACAGAACTTTTGAAAAACCTCATAAAGCGATATCCACCGCTTTTAGTTTATCTTTTGGAATATAAAATTGCAAATGAAATTATTCTAGAAAATTTCAGTTCATTCACATTCTTGTTTGAAATGTTTCAAAAAAAAATAAAAATCCAGAATGGAAAACATTTTTTAGATTTTATTGATTTCTTATTCATAACATACCCCTATAATAGTGGGATTTCTCAAGAATTATTGATTCAGTTTATTTCATATAATTATTATTTCAAGAATGTGGAAGACGAAGGCCAAAGTAAACATTTAATTTCCTCTTCTGATTTATGGAAATCAAACATATTTCAGAGATGCATAAAAGAATTTAGAATGCTTTTAGATTCCAAACAAATTTTCACAGATTTCAATTTATTTTTACAATTTTATCATTTACAAATGGTTTTGATCGTCTTGCTTAACACTCCAAATCTTCAACAATTTTCAAGTTCAAAGGAATCTCAAATTCTTGATCAATTTATCAGTAGAGAATTGTTTGATATATGTTTAATGACAATCAAAGAATGCCAACAATTTTGCCATTATCCTTTGTTGAATATAAATGGTGTTTTTATCACTTTCTTCAAAAAAGTTTACAATAGATGTGTGAAAATTGTCATAGCTCAAAAAAAAACATCAGCATACCAAAAGAAAGATATGCAATATTTGAAGTCTCCAAAAATATAAATTTTCGATTTTTAATTTTATTTTATTTTTATAGATTTTATAATCATCAAAATTTCAAAGAAATTCTCTCTAAAATAATTGATAATCGAAAAGAATCCGCAGTTCGGAATCCTTCCTCATTAGATGAACACTTATTCATAAACTTTAAAGATTATTTTTCAAATTCCGACAATAAATCAATAGAATTCACCGAATCCGAATCCGACAAAAATTCAATGATTGAAAGACTAATTTGCAATCCTGAAAATTTTCAGGACCACTATGCAAAAATTCAAAAGAATTATAAAGAGAATATATATATTTCTTCTCCGGGATTCAGTTCTTCAGAAAAATTATCTTATGAATGGATAAACACAATTTCTGAAAATCCATCTTTATTTGGACTCCAGAATAAAAAACCCTTTAACAATGGAATCAACGGATCATTTTATCAATATCTGCTAGATTTTATGAATCTCCCAAATTATGATAATAATACATCCTCTTCTCTTTATAATAGGATGCTGGAATCAGCAAAGAAAAATCAAAATATGGAAAATTCTATTAATAATATCTTTCAATTTATTGAAAGTTTCACCAATCCTTCATTAATTCCAAAAGAAGAAGGTCAGAAAGATAAAAATAATGAAGAAAACAAGGATGAAACAGATAACTTTGAATTGAAAATTCCAAGCGAAGAAAACATTAAAAATGAAATTGAAGTAGAAAAACAGGAAGAACAAGAAGAAGAAAAAAAAGAAGACAAGAACAATGATCAGAACAACGAAAAGACCAAAAAAATTGAATCTGAAGAACAAAAGGTTGTCATTCCAATTGAAGAAAATATTAAAGAAGAAATAAAAAAATCATATGATTTGGTTGCTAATGGTTTTCCCAAAGAAGCATTGAGCCTTTATGGGATTGATGTAGAACATTTCAATAGTTTGATTGAAGAATTAAAAAAAGAAGCTCTGGAGATCGGGAAACATAATTATGAAATAAAAGAAGAAGCTTTGAAAAAAAATAAAAAATTATTAAACAAATTAAAAATTATGACAATTAAAGAAAATGCAGCTTTGAACCATATTTTTAAAGAAAAAGGCAACAACCTTAAAGAAAACATTTCTGAACAGGAATGGGAAGTTTTTTGTTCTGGTATGAATGAATTAAATGAAAATGATCGAGATTTCTTTTTAAGAACTATGCCATATGAATTAATTAGAGAGCTTCCTTCTGATTTACGCAAAGAAACCAAAGGATTACGAAAAAAATTCACAGAATTTTATAAGAATAGAGTCGTGCCAAATGAAAATGCTGATAGTTGTTCTTCCAGCTTGTTGACTATTGCAGAAGAGGATAAAAATACGAATCCTGATGATGCTTTTGAAAACACTCAATCCTTTGCAGACGAACTAGTTTCAGGAAATAATGAATATATTTTTTGCAATTATGAAAAGAATGAAGAATTAGAAGAAATATTTAATAATCTCAATTTTTATGACAATCTACCAAATATAGATGAGGAATTGCTGTTGAAATTAATTAGTTTTTTTATGTATGGAATACAAGATGAATCAAGTGTTTTAGCTTTCAAAATGCTTTTTAAAAGTTTGTGCATCGATCCAAGAAATTCATATAAAATTTATGATTCATTGTTCTTTTTGCTATATTTTTACCAAGAATATAAAGAGGGTTTGAACAAAGATTGCAATAAGATTGATGGCGCAATCTTCAAAAAATATATAATAACTGAAAGATTCTCAATTTCTGGAGAAATAATTTCATTAGAAAACGATGATCTTTCACTCAAAATTATCGGTGTGTTTAAATATTTTTTGGAGAAAAAAGTCGGTCTTCCTTTGTTCATTAAAAGTTATATTTACGGATGCAATCCAATTCTTTTTGAAAATTCATCTTATGTTTCTCTTCAATTAATTCAAAATATAAGGAATATATTTTGTCATGCAAAATTCGAAGCAAAAAAGGAAAATATTATCTCAAAAATAATGATTTTTTATGCTGAAAAATCTAAAATAGATGAAATGAAGGGGTTCATTGTAAATTTGATGGATGTTATTAAATTTAAAAAAGATTGCAAAGAACCAATAAATTTAAAATATCCCAAATTAATTTATGATTCTTCACCAGAGAAAATGGCCAGTATTTTTACAAAATCTATGGATTTGGAGCAAATTAATGAATCTTATGAAATCATTGAAAAATTGTTATCTACGGACATTGAAACATTAATAAACATAATTTTATCTTGCTTAAATAAAGAATTCGAAAACGCCGCAAGGAGTTTAAAAACACTAAAAACTCAGTTATTAGATTTCCAAAAAGAAGAATCAATAATATCTGATATATCTTCCTTGAAGGATATGAGCAAAAGAGATAGCCTATGGAGTTCTTTTTATTGTAAATGTGAAGAAAATTATTCCTTAATAAGGAAATTAAGGCATATCTCAAAAGTAATTTTGAAGAAATTAAAAACAAGCATTTATCAATATGCGAAATTTGAAAGCAAAAAGAGAATAAATATTGATCACAAAAAAGAAAATCTTTTAATATATAATGAACTTCGAAGAAAGGAATTCAAATTAATTGTAAAACATATTTTGAAGGAAACCAATGAAAAAATACATCAAAACGAGATCATATTAAACTCCTTCAAAGATTACTTTGAGCTTGCGTTTTTAACTTTAAACATTGTTGGAACAGATTTTTCTGAAGAAGATTGGTATCCCAAAACCATCTATTTAAACTTTAGAAAATATTTTGTGATTTTCATTGAACTCTACCGGTTTTTGAACCCTTTGGATGAGCAAGAATTCAGTAGTCAGAAAGAAATCGATAGTCCAGATCTGCATGGCCTCCCCAAACTATCCAAAATGCAAACAAGAGCTCCAGAAGAAGACATTGAACAGTTCAAATTTAAAAATGATAAAATATTTGCTGCTTTTGAAAGTAAATCAGATGTTGACATTAGTCTGAACAATATTTTAAATATGGCTTATGGAACTTTTTCATATTTTGTCGAGCAATTCTTAAAAAATAAAATAAAGAGATGTTCTCCTATTACAATGAATTTTTTTTATTACATTAAAAAAGCACCGAATGATAGAAGCATTAGCACAAATATCAAATTTTTTTATTTGAAGTAAATTTTTTATTTATAAACAAATTTGAAAATTTTTAAATTTAGCTTTGTTTCTAAAAAACAAGCCTCTCAAAAATGTCCTAATCGTTGTGAAGAAATATGTTTTTATTTTTATTTAAATGAATAAAGTTTTTTGTGAAGTTGATCTTGAGAGAGACGCCATCTGGAGAAGCACATTGGAAAATTTATTAAAAAAAACTCCAGCAGAATTAACAATGTGTAATCTAAAGATAGGTTTCATGAAAGAAAAAGGAATAGATTCAGGTTTTGAATTTTTATTAATTATCTTAAGCAAAATTAATTTTATTTGTTTTGGTGGTTTAACGAGAGAATGGCTTTCTCTTCTGGTCAAGGAAGTGTTTAATCCTGACATGGGCTTGTTTAAAGCTTCAGAAAATAAAATAGGTTATCAGCCTAATCCATTGTCATTTGTAATTCCAGATCATTTGCTTCATTTTAGAATGCTTGGAAGATTGATAGCAAAAGCTATAATAGAAAATTGGAATATTGAAGTATATTTTGTGAAATCTTTCTTAAAGCACATTTTGCGTAAAAACATTAAAAAAATGTCCTCTATTCCTTTTTTAAAATAATAATAGAAAAAACTCTTTACATAAATGACTTGGAAGATGTTGATGCTGCATTGTATAAGAGTATGAATTGGGTTCTAGAAAATTCAATTGAGGATATGGGCTTTGCCTTTAGGTTTTAAAAAAACACAATATCTAGCTTTTTCTAAATAATGATTTTTTTATAAATCAGTTATGAAAGAAAAGAATTCGATAATCTAAAAATGATCGAACTTAAAGAAAATGGAAATCAAATTGAAGTCTCAGAATCAAATAAAAAAGAGTTTGTCAAAGCTATGTGTTATGCAAAAATGGCGAAAGAAATAGAAATGCAAACCGAAGCAATGATGCATGGGATAACAGAAATAATCCCTCTCAAAGAATTATCAATTTTAAATGAGCAGGATTTAGGTGTCAGATTAGCGGGTGTTCCTCACATAAATGGTTTATATATTATCTTATTTTTAAAATGCATTTTGATTTTGGTTTAGTTGACGAAATGCAAAAATATGCCTATTATAGCTCATATGATAAAAATCACAATATTCCGAAATGGCTCTTTGAAATACTTCGTGAATATGACGAAAATATGAAAGCTAAATTTTTATTTTATACATTGGGTTCAAAATTTAATCTGAAGCTATTTGTAAATCTTAGTATTTTTAGGTTGCTTTAGAGTACCAATAGGTGGTTTTAAATGTTTTCCGTTGAAAATTGATAACAGTTCAGATGTGAATTCTTTGCCAATCGCACATACCTGTTTTAATCAAATTGATATACCTGAATACTCATCGAAAAAAATTCTTCAAGAGAAATTAACTTTAGCAATAACTGAAGGTGGTGGTTCTGGATTTTTCATTGGATAGAGACAGAAATCAATTAAACAATTAAAAAAAAAAAAAGAAATTTTTTTAACAAATAATAAAAAAAAATTCAACAATTTCTGTTTTATCTTCTTTCGAAATGGCAACAAAAATTTCAATTGAAAATTTAAAGAAAAGATTAAAAAAGGTTTTTTAAAATGAATGAAATTTCCCCATTAATGTCAGGCTCTCTTATTTAATAATTAAATCTATTTTCTTTTGTTTATTTTTTAAAAAGATCCTCATTAAAAACATAATGTTAAAAAATAAGAAAAAAAACTCCATAAAAAGATTTTAAAGCCTTTCATGAAAACGAGAATTTCAAGAAATAAAATAAACTTCTTTCAATTTTTTAATTAAATAAATTTTATTTC
>JFJP01002090.1_pt1 | contig 15671 bp, 16 predicted proteins | sample 431651 | NCBI WGS metagenome assembly JFJP01 (sample SAMN02602958, study PRJNA72255) | Microbial mat metagenome, whole genome shotgun sequencing project. | biome: fresh water; feature: sink hole; material: water; isolation source: purple microbial (photo- and chemosynthetic) mats found in... | reverse complement strand
GACATCAACGACACAGTGACCGAGGAAGCCGTCGCCTTGTTCCGGCCGCATCTGATCCTGGCGCCTTATTTGCGCCGGGCGATTCCGGAATCGGTCTGGCGAAACCACCTTTGTCTGATCGTGCATCCCGGCATCGTCGGCGATCGCGGTCCATCGGCGCTCGACTGGGCGATCCTGAACGGCGCTGCCGAGTGGGGCGTGACGCTGCTGCAGGCGGAAGCGGAAATGGATGCCGGCCCGGTCTGGGCAGCGGAAACCTTTGCCATGCGGCCGGCGATGAAGTCCAGCCTGTATCGCAATGAAGTCACCGAAGCGGCGGTGCGCGCGGTATTCAGCGCCATCGATCGCTTGCCGGATTACGCCGCCGGTGGCTGGCAGCCGCAAGCGCAAGTCTTGCGGCCGATGCATCCGCTAATGAAGCAAGCCGACCGCCACATCGATTGGCGGCATGACGACATCCATCGCGTGCTGGCCAAACTGCGTTGCGGCGATGGTTTTCCGGGCGTGCGTGATCGATTGTTCGATCAGGAATGTCAGTTGTTCAATGCCAAAGCTTTCCCGGCAGTGATGGCTGGCGTTGCTACGCCGGGCGACATTCTTGGCCGCGCCGGCGAGGGCATCGTGCGGGCGACGCTGGATGGCGCGGTCTGGATTGGCCATGTCAAACGGATCGATGGCGGAATCAAACTGCCGACCTGCATCGCCTTCCCGGAAGCATCTGAGCTGCCTGAACTTGAAACAACATCGGACGCAACATCGGACGCGATCGAATATCGGGAAGCCGGCGCGGTCGGCTATTTAAGCTTCGATTTCTATAACGGCGCGATGGGCACAGCGGCATGCGAAAGGCTCCTCGCCGCGTATCTGGCGGCTACGCAGCGGCCGACCAAGGTCATCGTGCTGCAAGGTGGCGCGGACTTCTTCAGCAACGGCCTCGACCTCAACCGGATCGAAGCTGCCGCCAGCGCGCCCGACGAATCCTGGCGCAACATCAACGCGATGGACGATTTATGCCAGGCGATCATCGAAACCCAAAGCCATCTGACGGTCAGCGCATTGCGCGGCAATGCCGGCGCTGGCGGCGCATTCCTGGCCCTGGCCGCCGATTTCGTCTGGGCCCGGCGCGGCATTGTGCTCAACCCGCATTACAAGAACATGGGCAACCTGCACGGCTCGGAATTCTGGAGCTATCTACTGCCACGTCGAGTCGGTACGGCCGCTGCAAAAGACATCATGCGGCGGCGCCTGCCGATGGGCGCCGTCGAAGCGGCCGCAATCGGCTTTGTCGATGCAGGTTTTGGCGACGAGGGTTTGGGTGATGTGGGTTTGGGTCAAACTCTGGCCGATTTTGAACAGCTAGTCGGACAGCGGGCCGAAGCCCTCGCGGCCAGCGGCGATTTCGCCGATCGGATCGCCGCCAAGCGCCAGCGGCGGGCGGCGGATGAAAGCCTGAAACCTCTGGCGGTTTACCGCGCCGAAGAACTCAAGCAGATGCAGCGGAATTTCTACGGTTTCGACCCCAGCTACCACGTCGCCCGCCACAATTTCGTCGCCAAAACATTGCATTCCTGGACGCCGCGACATCTGGCGATACATCGAGAACTGGGTTGGGTGGTGCCCGAGTTGGACTCGTAAACAAATCATCCTTGGCAAGCCCAAGCGAAGAGCCGATCCAGTTGGCGGGTACTATCTGCCCCCGCCCATTCAACAGAAGCAAAAGCCGTATGCAAAAGGAAGCAAAAACAGAAGCCAAAGATCAGCGCCGGTACGCCATCGTGGCGTCGGTGCAGCTACCCGGCGTCAGCGATGTCGAGTTCGCGGCGTCACTGACTGAACTGCGCGAGCTCGCCAAAACACTTGGATTTACGGTTACCCGCGCGTTCATGCAAAAACGCAACGGTTTTGACAGGGTGGCTTATTTCGGCATTGGCAAGCGGCAGGAAATCCGCCGCTTCGTGAATATCCTGGCTGACGACGATACGTTGCTTGGCGATGCTCAGGACCAGGACGCGGTGAAGGACTCGGGCGACAAGGACTTGGGCGACAAGGACGCACTCAACTACGAGGCCGTCGCCGTCTCGCCGGTTCCGATTGAAGCGCTGTTCATTGATCACGAGATATCACCTTCGCAGGCGCGCAACCTGGAAAAGGAGGTGGGCTGCCAGGTGATGGATCGCACCATGGTGATTCTGGAGATATTTCACCGCCACGCACGTTCCCCCGCCGCCCGCGCGCAGGTGGAAATCGCCCGTTTGGGCTACATGGCGCCGCGCCTGCGTGAGGCGGCGAAACTGGCGGGTCCGCAAGGGAGGCAGCGCAGCGGCACCGGTGGGCGTGGCGCCGGCGAGTCGCACACCGAGCTGGATAAACGCAAAAATCGCGACCGCATCTCTGATCTGCAGAAAGAAATCGTTGCGCTGGAACTTGAGCGCAAGACGCAGCGGGCTCGGCGTTTGAGCAACCAGGCACTCGCCAGCGTGGCGCTGGTTGGCTACACCAACGCCGGCAAGTCGACGCTGATGCGCGCGCTCACCGGCAGCGAGGTGCTGGTGGCCGACAAACTCTTCGCCACACTGGATACCACCGTGCGCAGCCTGCATCCAGAAAGCATCCCGCGCGTGTTGGTCAGCGATACGGTGGGCTTCATCAAGAATCTGCCGCACGGGCTGGTCGCATCGTTCAAGTCAACGCTGGAGGAGGCGCTGGATGCCTCGCTGCTGCTGCATGTCATCGATGCCAGCGATGCCGGCTTTGAACGTCAACTGGAAACCACCAACCAGGTGCTGAACGAGATCGGCGCGCAGGACGTGCCGCGCATCCGCGTGTTCAACAAGATCGATAAAGTCGGCGAGCATCCCGGCGATCATCATGGCGTTCATCATGACAATATGGCGGCGCAAGCTGAACGCGAAGCCGAACTTCTGGCTCGCTATCCCGATTGCATCGTGATGAGCGCTCGCCGGCCGGACGACGTCGCGAAATTGCACCGGGCGATCGTTGCGTTTTTCCAGCGCGATCTGGTCGAGACCGAGCTTTTCCTACCCTGGTCTGCTCAGCAACTGCGTGGTGAGTTATTTGCCAGCTGCGAGGTGCTGGCGGAGCGGGCTGAAGATGATGGCGCGTTCTTTCGTGTGCGCGGCGATCAAGTCGCCCTGGATAGCCTGCGCGAGCGGATCGGGTGCTCGACCTGATCGAGCGCCGCCCTACATCCATCAACGAAAAAAATTCAACGCGACATCGGCCCACGCCAGACCGGTTCTTGTTGCCCGGCGTTGCGGTTGATTCTGCGCGAAAGCACAAACAGCAAATCAGACAGGCGATTGAGGTATTGGCCAAGTTTGGGTGACAGCAGTTCTGTTTCCGCCAGCAGGATCAGGCGGCGCTCGGCGCGTCGGCAGACGGTGCGACAGACATGGGCCTGGGCGGCGGCGGGGGTGCCGCCGGGGAGGACGAATTCGGTCAGCGGCGGCAGTCCGGCGTTGAGGCGGGCCAGGGTCTGGTCAAGGTTGAGGACGTGTTCTTCCAGAATTTGCGAGACCTCTGGCCAGGCCAGTTCAGCGCCCAGGTTGAACAGGTCGTGCTGGATTTCGCGCAGCAGGACGCGGTTTTCCTCTGACATGGCGGTGTCGATGAGAACGCCGATCTGGCTGTTCAATTCATCCACCGTGCCGATCGCTTCGATGCGCGGCGCAAACTTGGGCAGGCGCGTGCCGTCGGCGAGGCCGGTGGTGCCGTCGTCGCCGGTGCGGGTGACGATTTCGCCAAGCCGAATGAACCCGTTATTCGCGGTATTTGCCACATCGGGGAGTGGCGTCACTTCCTCGGCCGGGCGCGCTTCGCCATTCGGCAACTGTATCCGGCACTCGCGGAAGATGCGCGATTTGCAGGTGCGGCAGATTTCGCTATCCAGCCGAGGGTAGATGCCTGCGATGGCGTCCGGTTTTTGGCTGAACACGTTACTGGCGCCGATGTCTGCTTCGTAGCCGCCCTTTTTCAGCATGCTGCAGGTGGCTTCCCGGACACCACAGAGATACAGCGCACCGCCGAGTTTGCGTCGGCGCACGGCTTCATGCGCCAGCATTTCGGCGCCAGCCAGGTCGATGTTGTTGATGCCTTTGGAGAACAGCAACAGGCTTTTCTGGCTTGGCACATGTTCATCGACGGCGACGAAGATTTGTTGAATGTGTTCGATCGCGCCAAAGAAGATCGAGCCTTCCAGGCGCAGCAGTTTGAGTTGCGGGCAATCCGGTTCGGCGCCGGTTTCAACGATGAATTTTCGGCGCGGGTTGTCGACATCGCGCGCATCAGGCACCAGCGAGCGGATAGCGGGCTTGGAGGTGCGCGACAGGTAGAAGATCAGCGAAGTGACGATGCCGATGAAAATGCCCTTTTCGAGATCGATCACGGTGCCGAAGAAGCTGACCCCCAGCACGACGGCTTCCTCGCGGTGCGCTTTGAGGATGGCGCTAATGTGGTGGAAGTCGATCAGGTTCCAGGCGACCAGGAACAGCACGGCGGCCATTGACGGAATCGGCAGGTGCGCCGCCAGCGGCGCGACCAGGAACAACACGATAAGCAGGATCAGTGACGAAAACACCGCCGCCAGTGGTGTGCGGGCGCCGGATTCGTAGTTGACGCCGCTGCGGTTGAACGAGCCGCTGGAGGCGTAGCTGGAGAAGAAGCTGCCGAACAGATTCGATAAACCCTGGCCGATGAATTCCTGATTGCCGTTGATGTGCTGCTCGGATTTGATCGCGATCGAGCGCGAGATGGATACCGCCTCGGTCAGCGCCAGCACGGTTACTGCCAATGCCGAGAAGAAAGTGACTTTCAGGGTGGCGAGCGAGAAGTCCGGCATCGACAGCGGCGGCAGGCTGGCGGAGAGGGCGCCGACCGTCTTGATCTGGGTGATCGCATTGCCGAAGGTGCGATCCAGCATGGCCGCGACGATACCGCCGATCACCATGGCTACGATCATGTAGGGCACCTGTTTCAGGTATTTGCGCGCCAGCAAGCCGGAGATCAACGACACCACGGCGACAGTGACGATGTACGGGTTGATGTCGCCGATCTGGATCAGCAGTTGGCGCACCACTTCATACGCCGGCGCGCCGCGTTCGATGTCGAGGCCGAAGAAATTCTTCACCTGGCTGGCGGCGATCAGCAAGGCCGCGCCGGCGGTGAAGCCGATCACCACGGTATGCGAGATGAAATTCACCAGCGCACCCATCTTGGCCAGGCCCATCAGCAACTGGAACAGGCCGGTGAGGAAGGTGAGGGTGAGCACCATGCCGATGAATTCGGGCGAACCCGGCTCGGCATACGGCGACACAGACGCGAAGACGACGATGGAAATCGCGGTGGTCGGGCCGGAAACCAGATGCCAGCTGGAACCGAACAGGGCGGCGATGATGGTCGGCACCATGGCCGCATAGAGGCCGTATTCCGGCGGCAGGCCAGCGATGGTGGCGAAAGCGACCGCCTGCGGCAGCACGATCAAGGCGCCGGTGAAGCCGGCGATGCCGTCGGCCTTGAGGCTGTCGCGATTGACCCGGTGTTGCCATTTCAGGAACGGCAAAAACTGATAGAGCCAAAGGTTACAGGCGAGGAAGTTGTCGAAACGTTCGAGTTTCAGGTTTTTCAGGAAAGACATTTCTTGTCCAGACATTCAAGGTAGGCCAGCGCGTCCGGCGGCTGGTTGTTGCGTTGTGCTTGCCAGATCATTTCCGCCAGGCAATCCATGACTTCATGTTGTGCGGCGTGTTCGTCGCCCAGCTGTTCGGCGAGCGCGAGATAGCGCATTTTGACGCCGGCGGGCTGGTCGATGGAAAGTTGTTCACTGATCGAAAGGTGCATGGAAAGGTGCAGAAAAGGATTCGTTTCGCCCGCTTCAGGCCGCCATTCCTGGTGTTGGTAACGCTCGGGTTGCGCCAGGATGGCGTGGTATTCAGGGTGCCGGGTGATATGTTCGACGGCAATTTTCTCAAGATCGGTCAGCGTCTGCCTGCTATTAAATTTATGCCAGGCACTGAAGAAGAAGTCTCGCACCTGGTCGCGGCTGGGATTGAACATGGTGGCTTGTTCGTTTTCAGCAGGCGTAGCCAAGCGCCAGCACGGTGCTGTATTGCAGCAGCCGGTTGGCGCCATCGAAATGGGCGATCTCGCCGTTGCCATAAAAACCGATGAATGGCAGGCCGGGATAACGTTCGGCGAGGATTTTCTGATCGCGATCCTCGCCGCCATAGAACATCGGACCGCGTCCCATGCAGGGAAACATCAGCCCGAACTGGGGTTTTTCCGTTGTGTTCGCGGTCATTCGGGTCAGCATCGCTGCCATGTCGTCGGCCGCAGCTTTCGGCTTGCGCAGCGCCCAGAACATGTGTGTGCCGGTTTGCAGCTGGTTGGCGATGGTGACCGATTGATCATCGCTGTTCACCGCGATCACCGGCAGCAGATGGAATCGGCCTTCGGCGACGGCATTGACCGGATCACCATAAGGAATGCCGGCCATCAGCAGATGCGTCGGGATGCGCTCCGGTGCGCGCACGCTGAGCGGCAGTTCATGCGCCAGGCTGACCAGCGCCTTGATGCCGCCAATAATCTGCACATCATGGCCGGCAACCTTGTCGAGGCGGGCTGGGTGGGTCAGCGGATAAATGCCCTGGGAAAAATCGACCCTCAGTTGCGCGCCTTGGACTGATAGACCGCAACGGCCATCGGTCTGCACACGACCACTCTGCCAGACCGAAAACGGGCCCTGGCCGGTGGCATCGCCGGAGACACCGCCAAAACGGGGCGGGCCGGACTGCAGCCAGGTGAAGTCGAGCGCGTTGGGGGCGCAGTAAGTCAGCACGGGCGCCGCGTCGGCCTGGATGGTTTGCAGGCTGGCGCCATCGCCCAGCACCAGCGCGGCGGCGGCGGGGGCGTCGAGCACCCAGTCGGTTTCGTTGAACAGGCCGGCGGCCGTGCAACCGACGACCTGGGTGCACTGGCCGGCGCGCGCGGCGGCGGCGATCGCGGCTTGCGGTTCATGCGCAAAATCACTGCTCAGGTACAACACGACCGATTGCGCGATGTCGAGTTCGGCTTTTTGCATCGCCATGCGCACGGCTTGCGCGGCCAGTTCGACATCGACGCGGCGTCCCTGCGCGAGGCCAGACGCGGCTTTCATTCCCCAGTCCTCATGCCGTCTTGTCCTTGAAGTCGCACAGGTCGCGAATCACGCAAGCGGCGCATTCCGGCTTGCGCGCCTTGCAGACATAGCGGCCGAGCAGAATCAGCCAGTGATGCGCATCCAGCTTGAATTCGGCCGGCACATGGCGCAGAAGTTTGGCTTCGACTTCCTCCACGTTCTTTCCCGGCGCCAGGCCGGTGCGGTTGGCGACGCGGAAAATATGCGTATCGACGGCAATGGTCGGCTCACCAAACGCAGTGTTGAGTATCACGTTCGCGGTCTTGCGGCCGACACCGGGCAGCGCTTCCAGCGATTCACGGTCGTGCGGCACCTCGCCGGCGTGCTTGTCGAGCAGGATCTGGCAGGTGGCGATGACGTTTTTCGCCTTGGTCGGATACAAGCCGATGCTGCGGATGTGCTGCTTCAGGCCATCCTCGCCGAGAGAGAGCATTTTTTCCGGCGTATCGGCCACCGGGAACAACGTGGCGGTGGCGATATTGACGCTCTTGTCGGTAGCTTGCGCCGACAGCATCACGGCAATCAGCAACTCGAACGCAGAGCGATGGACCAGTTCGGTCGTCGGGTGTGGATTCGCCGCTTGCAGGCGTTGAAAGATTTCACGGCGTCGCTGGGCGTTCATTGCTGATTCTGGCGCGGCGCGATCAGCCGTTGTCGCGCATCATCAGACGGTTGCGCAAGGCGATCAGCAGGCCGAGGCCGATGAAGGCGCCGGGCGGCAGAATGGCCAGCAGAAAGCCGTTGTAATCGTGGGCGAGGGGAATCACCCAGCCTTTGGCAACTGGGCCCAACGCCAGATCAATGCCGGAGAACAGCGTGCCTTTGCCGATCGCTTCTCTTACGCCGCCCAGCACCACCAGCACGGCGGTGAGACCGAGGCCCATCATGGTGGCATCGAGGACGGAATGCGAAGTGGAGCGCTTCGAGGCAAAGGCTTCGACGCGCGCCAGCACAATGCAGTTGGTGGTGATCAGCGGCAGGAAAACGCCGAGCACGATGTACAGCGCCGGCACCCAGGCGTGCATGGCCAGCTCAACCATGGTCACCAGCACGGCGATGATCAGCACAAAAGCAGGGATGCGAATTTCGTGCGGGATGAAATTGCGTACCAGCGCTACCGACCCACTCGACATCGCCATCACCAGCGTGGTCGCCAGGCCCAGCGAGAGCGCGTTGACCACGTTGTTGCTGATCGCCAACAACGGGCATAGACCCAGCAGTTGCACGACGCCGGGGTTCTGCGTCCACAGGCCTTTGACGATGATGTCGCGCGATTCCTGTGACAGGAAACCCGCGCGCGGCGCGGCAAGTTCTGGCGCTGATCCGGGTGTTGATAGTGGCGCTGAGTTTGGCAACGTGGCAGCTTCAGGGCTGGACATGGCGTTTCTCCGGTTGCGGTGCGAGCAGTTCGGCCTGGTGCGCGGCGAAGTAATGCAATGCCTTGTTGACGGCTTTGATCACCGCGCGCGGCGTGATCGTGGCGCCGGCCAGGTAATCGAAAACGCCACCGTCCTTGCGCACTTTCCAGTCCGCGTCGGCCGGCGCGCCCAGGCTCTTGCCGACGAACTGGTTGATCCAGGCGTTGCGCGCAATCTCGATGTAATCGCCGAGACCCGGCGTTTCCTTGTGCGCGGTGACGCGCACGCCGGCGATGCTTCCATTGGCATGAATGCCGATCAGCAGACGAATCTGGCCGGAATAACCGTCCGGCGCGATGGCTTCGAGGACGACCGCACTGACGACGCCGTTCTTGCGCGCGACGTAAGCCTGGCCGGGACGCTTGAGGCCGAGTAGCGCATCGGCTGGCAACACGCGGGCCTCGCCGATCAGGTCGTTGTCGAAGCTGCCGGCAGGCAGGGTTTGCGAGACCAGCGCAAGTTTTTCGGTCTGTTCGCTGCGCTCGATGGTCGGGCGCGTCAGCGTGAATGCGCCGGAAAGCAGGCCGGCGCCGACCACCGAAAACACCAGCAGCGTCAGCGCTGTCGACAGGGTTTCGCGTATGGCCGGAGTCATGACTTGCGGCCTTTGCTGTGGCCGGGGTGATGCCCAAACACGCGCGGCTGCGTGTAGGTATCGATGAACGGCACACACACATTCATCAGCAGTACCGCGAAGGCGACGCCATCCGGATAGCCGCCAAAGGCGCGGATGATCGCCGTCAACAAGCCGGCCATGCCGGCGTAGATCAACTTGCCGCGCGGCGTTGAGGCGGCGGTGACCGGGTCGGTGGCGATGAAGAACGCACCCAGCATGGCGCCACCGGAGAACAGGTGCAGCAGCGGGCTGGCGTGTTGCGTCGGGTCGATCAGGTGCAGCACGCCGGCGGTCGCGGCCAGGCCGGCCAGGAAGGCCAGCGGGATGTGCCAGGTGATCAGCTTGAGGCTGAGCAGCAGCAGACCGCCGGCGAGGTACATCAGTGCGACGATTTCGTGCCCCTGACCTCCGGCCCAGCCGAAGATCGGCTGGCTGAGGATGGATTCACTCGGTGTACCCAGGCGGGCCTGGGTTTTCCAGGTATCCAGCACGGTCGCCGAGGTATACGCGTCGGCGCTGATCGAGCCCTGCCCGGCGAATACCACATCGAAAGCGTCCAGCAAGGTCAGCGCGTGGTCGGCGAGGCCGACGGGCGCCGCCCATTGCGTCATGTTGACCGGGAAACTGACGATCAACGCCGCGTAACCAATCATCGCCGGGTTGAACAGGTTCTGGCCGAGGCCGCCATAAAGTTGCTTGGCCACCACAATCGCGAACAGCATGCCGATGGCATACAGCCACCAGGGCGCCAGCGTCGGCAGCGACAGCGCCAACAACCAGGCGGTCAGCAGCGCGGAGTTGTCACTCAGAAAGGGTTTTAGCGGCAGGCCGCGCATCAACAGCAGCAAGGCTTCGAAAACGATTGCGAAGGCGCTGCAAAGAAACAGGCTGACCCAGATGCCGGGGCCGAACAGCCAGGCATGCGCGACGATGCCGGGAATCAGCGCCAGCATCACCTTGAGCATGATCGCCGAGGTGGAATTGCGACCGAGGATGTAGGGCGAACCGATCATTCTTTAGTTTCCGTCGTGGCTTCGACCGTGGCGCGGCGCGCCTCGATTTCGTCGATTTCCTTCTGTACTCGGGGCGGCAGGTTTTCGGTGTTCTTCGGTGCGACGCTTTCCTTCGCCTTTTGAGCGCGCTCCAGCGCCGCTTGCAGGATGGCCTTCTTCTTTTCGGCGTCCGGATCAGCCGGTGCAGTCGGGTCGGCGTTACTGCTTGCGGCGGCCTTGCTCTTTTCCGCCGCTTTGGCGAACTTCTCGGCCTTCTCCTGCTTTTCACGTTCCAGTCGGAAGGCCTTGAATTCATGCCGGCTGCGGGCCAGGTCGGCAGCGCGTTTCTCGCGTTCGCGCTCCCAGATTTCGCTCTTCGCGAAGCGGAAGTAATCGACCAGCGGAATGTGGCTCGGGCAGACGTAGGAACAGCAGCCGCATTCGATGCAGTCGAACAGGTTGTAGCCCTGGGCGCGGCCGAAATCTTTCGCGCGGCTGTACCAGTACATCTCGAACGGTTGCAGGTCGGCTGGGCAGGCGCGGGCGCAGGCGCCGCAACGGATGCAGGGCAGTTCGATCGGCTTGATCGGGAAAAACTTCGGATTCTTGACGATCAGGCAGTTCACCGCCTTGGTCACTGGCGCGGCCAGATCCATCAGATCGAAGCCCATCATCGGGCCGCCGATGATTTCACCGCTCGCACCGGGCAGCATGCCGCCGCCGGCCGAAATCAGATCGGCCAGCGGTGTACCGATGCGCACTTCAAAATTGCCCGGCTGGGCGACATGGCCGGTCAGCGTGACCACCCGGGAAATCAACGGCTCGCCGATTTCCACCGCGCGGTAAAGGCTGTAGGCGGTGCCGACGTTGAACACCTGGATGCCGACATCGGTGGAGCGGCCGCCGGTCGGGGTTTCGACGCCGGTCAGCGTGTAGGTCAGTTGCTTGCCGCCGCCGCCGGGATACATCGTTGGCACTGCGACAACTTCAATCTCTGCCGGTGCAGCCGCTCGCATCGCCGCCAGCGCCTCCGGCTTGTTGTCTTCGATGCCGATCAGCACCGTCTGGCAGCCCAGTGCATGCCGCATGATTTCGATGCCGCGCAGCATTTCCGGTGCGCGTTCGCGCATCAATCGGTCATCGCAGGTAATCCACGGCTCGCATTCGGCGCCATTGAGAATCAGCGTGTGGATTTTCTGCGCGCCCGGATTCAGCTTGATGTAGCTCGGAAACACGGCGCCGCCAAGCCCGGCCAGGCCCATGTCGCGCATTCGGTTGCGCAGCGCGGAAGGGTCGAGCGAACGCCAGTCGAGCGGCTGATATGCGATGGCCTGATCTTCGCCATCGGCTTCGATCACCACCGCCAAATCAAACAGGCCGGAAGGATGCGGCACCGCGCAGGCCTCGATGGCGACGACGCGGCCCGAGGTGGGCGCATGCACTGCGGTCGAGACATAGCCTTCTGCCGCGCCGATCATCTGACCTCGCAATACCCGGTCGCCAACCGCCACCACCGGCCGCGCCGGTTCGCCAATATGCTGCCGCATCGGTACGACGTAACGCGCTGACAAAGGCATGGTGCGAATCGGCGTGGCGTTGGATTCGGCCTTGTGGACGTCCGGATGCACGCCGCCGTTGAAGGTGTACAACTTTTGATTCATGGCTACAGACTTACGCCGCGCGTTTCATCATGTGGATCGGATAACGCCATTTCCAGTTCACCACGTCTTCCTTGATCACCTGCATGCTGATGCAATCGACCGGGCAAGGCGGCAGGCAGAGTTCGCAGCCGGTGCATTGCGAGGCGACGATGACATGCATCTGCTTCGCCGCGCCGATGATGGCATCAACCGGGCAGGCCTGAATGCACAGCGTGCAGCCGATACAGGTGTTCTCGTCGATGATGGCGACTGACTTGGGTTTCGCTTCCAGGCCTTCGCCGAGCGGCTTCGGTTCGACACCCAGCAATTCAGCCAGGCGGTTGACGCCATCGGCGCCGCCCGGCGGGCACTGATTGATATCCGCCTCGCCTTTGGCGATGGCTTCGGCATAGGGTTTGCAACCGGGAAAACCGCATTGGCCGCACTGCGTCTGCGGCAGGATCGCATCGATTTTTTCGACCAGCGGATCATCCTGGACGCGGAATTTAATCGAAGCCCAGCCGAGGATGCCGCCAAGCACCAGGCCAATTGCCGCCATCACCAGAATCGCGCTGATCACTATCGAATCAATCCAGCGAAGCCCATGAATGCCAGACTCATCAAGCCGGCGGTGATCATCGCGATACTGACGCCGCGAAACGGCTTCGGCACATCGGCGGCTTCCAGTCGTTCACGCATGGCTGCAAACAGCACCAGCACCAGGCTGAAGCCGAGCGCGCCGCCGAGGCCATAGAACAGCGATTCGAGGAAATTGTGCTGTTCCTGCACATTCAGCAACGGAATGCCCAATACGGCGCAATTGGTGGTGATCAACGGCAGATAAATACCGAGTACGCGAAACAGCACCGGCGAGGATTTCTTGATGAACATCTCGGTAAACCCGACGATGCCGGCAATCACCACGATGAATGACAGGGTGCGCAGGTAGGCCAGATCCTGGCCAAGCAGATAGGTATCGACAAGGTAACTCGCACCGGAAGCCAAAGTCAGCACGAAGGTGGTTGCCGCGCCCATGCCGATGGCGGTTTCCAGCTTGCGTGACACGCCCATGAACGGACACAGGCCGAGAATCTTTGACATCACGATGTTGTTCACGAACACCGTGCCGATCAGGATGAGTAGGTAATTTTCCAATGGGGGTTTGATCAGGGGCGAGAAATTTCGCTGCGATTATCCGCTACCCCATGGGGCGCGGACAACGCCGGAGTCAGTCCAGCAACTCGTGGGCCCCATCGCAGTAGGGCGGGTTGGCCGTGTGCTTGCAAGTGCACAGCCAGACCTGGGTCAAAGTTTCTACCTTGAACGGCATCGGTTTGAAATCGGTGCCGGCATGGGAGCCATCACAATAGGGCTGTTTTTTCGATCTACCGCAACTGCACCACCAATATTCTCCGGCTTCCAGGTTGGCCTCGATGGGATCCTTGCCGGCGACAACAGGTTCACTCATGTTTGCATCCTCTCGTTAATACCCGACTGAATTTGTCGGGTAGCGGATATTACAAGGGATGCGCGGCTTCGTCAGGTCTCAAAATCTGACAATGCGGTGATGTATATCCGTTAACACGGAAATATCATGAACGCTCGCGCATCGATCAAGCGTTGTTGAGCCAAGCCTGGCGTTTGCATACACTGCTAGCATTGCATTCAAGAGGGGCTGGCCCATGGCAACGCTGATGATCCGAAATCTGGACGAAACCACAAAGACCAATCTTCGCTTACAAGCTGCGCGCCACGGCATTTCGATGGAAGAAGAAGCGCGACAACTTTTGCGCAAAGCGGTTAACCCGTCCGTGCCCAACGAAGGCCTGGGCACGCGTCTACAACGTCGCTTCGGCGCGCTCGGTGGTTTGGAAATGGAAACGTCACGGATGCCTGACCGACTCCTGCCTGACTTCGCCGAGGTTGACGGGCAATGATTTTGCTCGACACCAACGTACTGTCTGAATTGATGCGCCCTCAGCCCAATCCTGCCGTGGTTGCCTGGGTCAATGCTCAGTCGAGCGGGGCGCATGTGAGCGCAATCACTCAGGCCGAAATCAGTCTCGGCATTGCGCTGCTGCCGGATGGAAAACGGCGCGACGCACTCGCCGTCGCTGCCCGACAGATGTTCGAAGAAGATTTAGCGGCGCGCTGCTTGCCGTTCGACTCGGTGGCAGCCGAGCACTTCGCCCGCCTCGTCGCTGAGCGTCGCCGTATCGGCCGTCCTATTACCACCCAAGATGCCCAAATCGCTGCCGTTGCCCTGGCGAATAACATGCCGCTGGCGACGCGCAATACCGATGACTTCAAGGCCATCCCCGGCTTGGCGCTCGTCGATCCCTGGAACGATGGTTGAAACTGAATCTGGCTATTGTCCGCGTCGCAGGAACATCCGTTTGTTGCGCAACCGTTGTTGGGAAGGCAAATCAAACGACAACAAACGACAACCCGGCCGATAACTTGGATAAATATCTCAGACAAATACGGCCGGACCGTTGGTGGGTTGAGAACTGCTGATCGGTTCGATGTGATTCGAGACGGGCTTGCTTTCCGAGCCTGGCTTTTCGGCCTGCCGGGCTCGTTTCTTGCTGTACATGAGTCTGTCCGCAACCTCCAGCAGCTGCTCATTGGTTGTGCCGTCGCCCGGGAACATCGCGATGCCGATGCTCAAGCCGACCTCAACCCGTTGCGCATCAAGCTGAAATGGCTTGGCCATCGCTTCGATGAGTTTCTCCTCGACAACTTTGACTTCGTGTTGTTCGGTGACATGTTCAATCAGGATGACAAATTCGTCGCCACCGAAGCGAGCCAGGCGATCGACCTCGCGCAATGAGGCGCCCAGGCGTCCAGCCACCAACTTGAGCAAATGATCGCCTGCGGCATGTCCGAGACGATCATTGATCGCTTTGAAGCCGTTCAAATCCATGAACAGAAGACTGACGGTTGCTCAGGCCGGTCAGCGCATCGAAACGGGCGAGTTGATACAAGCGTTTCTCCGCCAGAAAGCGTTGTTGTTCATTGATTGCATATATCCGGGCGAATGCCAGGCAAACGAAAAGCGTGAATAGCGCCGCGAGACCGAAAATGAGCAGCAAGTTTTGGTCGAAATCCGCAAAGCCCAGCTGCCATTCGCTGTGCAGAACCATCGGCTGGGTTTCGCTGTTCAGCTTCATTTCATACTCGAAACGCGGAAACAGCCACGCCTGCAGCGAATCCTGCCGGGCTGGTTTTTGATGCTGCAAGTGCCCAGCCGGATCGGCGCGGTCAAAATCCGCGTGGTAGAGCAACATCGAGCGCCCTTCGCGCATGTCAGCTTGCGGCAGAAGCTGATCAGCCAGCACGACCAGAACGATGCACGAGGTAGGCGCGCGGTCCTTCGACCAGATTGAAGGGATGCGTCGCCAGCGGTTTTCCCACACGTTCGGATTGCGCCAGCGAGTTTCTTAACAGCGTGTTCGACTCGATATCAAGGCCGAGAATCTTGCGCGACTCGGCTGGCATTGGTTCCAGATAAATGATGGGTGTGTGAAATTGAGCCGGGCTAACCGTAGTCCACTCGCGATCGCTGTCAAAGCCGAAACCGCGAACCTTGAATTCCGGGTATCCAGCCGCCTGCATTTCGTTGATCACAAGCGGCAGATCGGCGGCCGCGACCCTCACCGCCGCTTCGCCCATCAGGATATGCGGATAACGGTGCAATACCCGGCGCAGATAGGTTGAGGTACGTTGGCGATCCAGTTGATCGGACATGCCGACAACCGCTGCGAAACCCTCGGCGACCGATTCGGTGACATGCACGCGATGGCTGATGTG
>JFJP01002057.1_pt1 | contig 15672 bp, 24 predicted proteins | sample 431651 | NCBI WGS metagenome assembly JFJP01 (sample SAMN02602958, study PRJNA72255) | Microbial mat metagenome, whole genome shotgun sequencing project. | biome: fresh water; feature: sink hole; material: water; isolation source: purple microbial (photo- and chemosynthetic) mats found in... | reverse complement strand
CCTTCGCCCGAGCAGCTACGTTAGCAATCCAGGCAGGCGCTGTCGGATCGTTACGTTCCTCGAATTGAAATGGCACTTGGCCATCGTGGTTTTCCATCCCTGAGTTGTATCAGGGGGAACCTCTTTATCTTGGGCGAAAAGCGCACCGGTTGCGCGCATTTCGATTTTTTCTCAAGAGCTATTTCGCAAAAAATACGCTGATCGAATCACGAAGCGCGTGTGAAACACCGTTACTCAACAATGAACCTATAAATGGCAATTATTGCTGGCCTGACTCCTGAAATACGACAATTTTATTCGGTTGAGAGCCTGAGAAACAACCTCAGCAGCTTCCGTCTGTGGGTAACCATAGGCGCCAGTCGAGATCGACGGGAAGGCAATGCTGGACAGGCCATGCTGCATGGCCAACGCCAAGGAGTTTAGATAGCAGCAAGCGAGAAGTTCCGCCTCTTTCCCGCCATGACGACCATAGACAGGTCCAACCGTATGAATGACGAACTTGGCGGCCAGATTGCCACCCGGCGTCATCACCGCGTTGCCGGTTGGCAACCCGTCCGGGTGGGAGGTGGCTCGCAACAGCCGGCATGCCTCGGTCAGCTTCGGCCCGCCGGTACGATGGATTGCACCGTCAACGCCCCCTCCTCCCATCAGCGAGCTATTGGCAGCATTCACAATGGCATCGACCGCATGTTGTGTCAGGTCCCCGACATGGAGCGTGACTTTGCCATCAAGATAAGAGAATTGGGCCGAGCTCATCTTAGCCACTCGGCGCCGTCAATGGCTTGCCGTTGTCCGAAGCCCTGATGTTGAGCAGGAACGGGACAGCAGTTTCAGCCCACACTTCGGCCGTCGGGTAATTGCTAGCCTCTTTGCCGAAGCAACTGCGCAGCATATCGGTGTCGATGATGCCAGGATTAAGGGGAATAGCAGCCATGCCTTTAGGCAGGTCTTGTGCCAGCGATCGCGTCAAACCCTCGATCGCCCATTTGGTCGCGCAATAGGGCGCCACACCAGCATCTGTTTCCCGCCCCCAGCCCGAACTGAAATTCACGATCACCCCAGACTTGCGCCTGACCATCGCCGGAACGAAATGCCTGATGACGTTGGCCACGCCCTTGATGTTCGCATCGATGACCTCGTCGAATTCCTTCCAGGAAACTTCCCAGAGCGGAGATACCGGATTCATCAGGGCCGCATTGTTGATGAGCAGGTCCGGTACGCCGACTTCTGCGATTACCTGTACCGCCCACTTGGACACCAAGGCATCCCGGGTGACATCGACGACGCTGAATCGATGCGGGTCGCCCAGTTCGACTTGCAAACTGGCGACAGCTTTCTTTGACCGGCCACAGCCGATGACGGTGTGCCCCAGTTCGGCAAATTTCAGGGCCATCGCGCGCCCTAATCCGCGACTAACCCCTGTAATGACAATGATCCGCTGTTTCGACATGCAATCCCCCTGTAACCAGGCCGTATACTCGAACGCAAGGATACCCAGAATGAAGACCTGTTATCGCGACATCCCTTCCTACATCACGAAGGACGGATCAGAGATCCGGGAACTACTTCATCCTGACCACCACAGCGTTCAGAACCAAAGTCTCGCCGAAGCCATCATCCCCATAGGAACGCGCACCCTGCTGCACCGGCATCGCCAGACCGAAGAGATTTATCACGTCGCGGCAGGGAACGGACGAATGACCCTGGGGGAGGAGACTTTCGAGGTCGGTCCGGGCGACTCGATTCTGATCCCGCCGGAAACAGCTCACCGCATCGAAGCAATCGGCACCGAAGCCTTGCGCATCCTGTGTTGCTGCAGCCCGGCGTATTCCCACGAAGATACGGAACTCCTCGAGGCAAAATGAGCGCCAAGATGCTTCCCCGCGCGCCCTTACTGCTTTAACTCGGATCGAAGTCGATCTTAGCGGCAAACCCCGCATTACCGGGCAGGCACTTGATCACGTCGGCAGCAGCCATCAGCGCCTCGTTTTCGCCACCCTTGACGGTGAGGTGATCCGTATCCGGCATGGGGGCGCCGACCGAAAGCGGGATGATGCTGGCCTTGCCTTGTCCCCTTACATCGGCGAAATCGGCGACCAGATAGTACTTGCGGAACATCTCCGCGCCGTCATCTGCCGTTCTTGTGAGTTTCAGCGTGGCATTGATCATTTGGTCACTCCCCGTGCTTTCCCTAGAATCCGAGACTCTCTCGTTAAACTCACAGTTATTCAAGCATGATCGCCAGCATCAAGGATTTTTTCATCCAGTTCATCGAACCCGGCATCGCCACAAGTACCGCAGGAACTCAGTTCTTGCAGGTCGCGACGGCGGCCTTGCTGCTGGAGATGATGCGCATGGACAGCGAACTCAAGGACGAGGAACGACAGGCCATCGCCAGTACCCTGCAAAGCCAGTTCAACCTCGGCAAGGAGCAAATCGAAGCCCTGATGGCGCTGGCGGAACAGGAGGCGCACGAGGCTAACGACTACTACCAGTTCACCTCGTTGATCAACAAACATTGCGATCATTCCCAGAAAGTGCAGATCATCGAGAACCTCTGGCATGTGGCGATGATCGATGGCCATCTCGACGCCCACGAACTGCACCTGATGCGCAAACTGGCGGACCTGCTTTACATCGGCCATGCCGACTATGTCGCCGCCAAGCAGCGGGCCCGCGAGTCGGCCAAGCTGCCGGCGTAATCACGTCCCGCGCACTGACCAGCGCTTTCGATGCACCGAAACCCCTATTTCCTGATTCACCTGTGCGTCTTGCTCTGGGGCTTCACTGCCATCCTCGGCAAGCTGATCACCCTGAGCGCCATCCCGCTGGTGTTCTGGCGCGTCCTGATCGTCAGCCTCTGTCTATTTTTCTGGCTGCCAATATGGCGGCAGATGATCAGAATGACCCGACGCGATCTCGGTATCACGGTACTCAACGGCGCGGTGATCACCGTGCATTGGCTGTTCTTCTACGGCGCCATCAAGGCAGCCAATGCATCGGTGGCCGCTACCTGCCTGGCACTGGCGCCGGTGTTCCTGTCGATCATCGAGCCCCTCTGGCGGAAACAGGCCTTCGTCGCCCGCGATCTGCTGATTGCCGTGATTGCCTTGCCTGGCGTCGCCCTGGTGGTCGGCGGCATTCCCTCCGGGATGATGGCTGGCTTGTTCTATGGGGTGATGGCAGCACTGCTCGCCGCTATCTTTAGCTTGATCAGCAAAGGTCTGGCCGTGCGAGTGCCGGCGCTCTGTCTCACCACAGTGCAAATGACTACTGGAACCCTGTTGCTGGGTCTGCTGATTCCATTCTGGCCCTTGTTCGGTGACGGTTTCAGCCTGCCACAGCAGCAGGACCTGGTCTGGTTGGTCATCCTGGCCATCGCCTGCACACTGGTGCCCTTCACGCTCACCAACGTCGCTCTCCGGAAAATCAGTGCATTCAGTGTGCAACTGGCCGTCAATCTGGAGCCGGTCTATACGATCCTGCTCGCTGCGATCCTACTGGGTGAAGGCGCCGACCTGGGCTGGACGTTTTATGCCGGCGTACCCCTGATCCTGGGTGCAGTGTTATGGCATGTCCGGCTGCATCGCCCAGTGACTGAACCGATCAAACACTCTCCTGCCGCTTGACCTGATCGGTTTCAACGATCACCTCATCTACCGGCGACTCATCAAGGACATCAGACTTGGGAGCGCACTGGACACCACACCGACCGCTCTTGCAGCTACCCGGGGCGGCAACTTCGATGCCTTCCTCGCCCATGTTCTTCAATAGAAGATAAATGGCAGCGACGGCGACGGCCAGGACGACAAGGGCGATAACGATTACAAACATGATGGGATGCGGGGTCTGGTCAAAGTCATCGATATGCTACCGCTCCTTGGCTTGGTGTTTGCTTGATATTGGATTTTGTTTGCGGGATTTCAACCATGACCATCACCACTACCTTGTCTATGGGACTTCAAGGCATCCAGGCCGGTATGCAGCGGGTCAATATTGCCGGCGGCCGCATTGCCGTTCATGCGGCCGCCGCGGAAGTTCTTGCCAGCAATGCCGTTGAACAGATGTCCGGTCGTCATCAGGTAGGGTTGTCCGCGCAAGTGGTGAAAACTGCGGACCAGATGCTCGGCACCCTGATCGACCTGAAGGCCTGACACAAACATTCTTGCTTCAAGGTTCATGCTGGCACTCTACCCTGACGACATTTCTATCCGTATAGAGTCAGCTCAGGTGCTAACGTTCCACGGTATTGACTGCTGTTATCGAACTACGTAAGAACGGTCAGGCAACAGCCTTAGTTTGCGGAATAGCTTCGTCGGGAATATCAAGGTTCTGGCTGAAAAACATAACCTCATTTCCTACATAGCGACGTTGTGCTGTGTAATTCAAACCATAACTCAGCGATCTGCTTAGCTGATACATTGTGCAAATCTCTTCGGCATTGTCATATGACACCACCCATGGCCATTTGAATTTTTTGCTCTGGATTGTCTTGGCAATCGCGACGTGGTCATCATGTTTATAGTAGTTTCGATACAAGCCTTTGCCTTTGACGTAATAAGGCGGGTCAAGGTAGATCAAGGATTTTTTCGGCAACAACTCTGCACATCGATTCAAGATGTGTAGCGAGTCCTCGCAATACACCGAAATGTCGTCAGCGCGCTTGGCAATCTCAACAATACGTGCAGCCACGATCTCCTTTTTGAATCGTGCATCCAACTTGTATTCGCCGTCCTGATTCTTACCTCCGATAACACCCGCATTGAGAATCCCGGAACGATTCGTTCGGTTCATAAACAATGTTGCAAAACCCTTCTCAACAATACTGACTTTGCGCTCCTCGCGGAGAACTGACCGCCACTTGAACCACTCTTCGATAGTGATGGGAGTGGTGTCAAGCAACTTCAGAAGTGCTCGGGAATACCGAGTCACGGAAATCCAAAAAGCGTAAACCGCAGGATCGGCATCGTTGATATGGATATGGCTGGCATGACCATGAAAAAGTAAATCGAGCGCAACACCTGACCCACCTGCATACGGCTCCAGATAATGACCCCCTGCAAGGTCGTTAAACTCCATCACGTTCGCTATGAATGGAGCGAATGGGGCTTTTCCTCCGGGATATCGCAAGGGGCTATACAGTCTGTTTGAGAACATCGCTACACTTTCCTCAGCTTCACTTCCAACACGGTCAGCTTGGACACATCGACGGCAAACCCGTTTTTCATGACACCATGGATAGCAGTCCTGAATTTTTCCAAAAATTCGTTGCTGGCAGCTGGATAACTTTCGACCCAGTGCCTCCATGGGTTGTATGGCTTCGCACCCGAGGACACCAACTTTTGGAAGTCGTCAGCTTTGTAAAACCGCTTAAAAACCTCTCTTGGCTTTTGTTCTCCCTGATACGCGGAGACAAGCACTTGCACATCAACTTCATCCCCGTTTATTGCGAACTCGTTGATCACTTCTCGAGACGAATTGGTAAATACCTCCCGAGTGAACTGCAAATCGTTCTTCCAGAACGGGTGACTCGCGGGAAGGTTGTAAAGGTACTCGAAAATCAATTGATCCGGCGGCAAAGGCCCGGGCAATAGGACAACAGTCTTGTGGCTCTTACCTTTGAGCGACTGCGTCTGATCGGCATCCAGACAGATGATGCTTCTTTGGGCGAATTCGGGAATTCCCTTTTGAACCAATTGCAAATAATTGGAGCAACCAAGAGTTATCTCCGGCATCGGGTTCGTGAACTTCCTTACCGGCTGTCTGTTCAGCAAAGCTGAAAAAAAATCCGCAGCCTCTTTATCTTCGAAATAGACATTTATCTTCGGTAAAGTCGCTCCAGAAGCTGTGGCGATAGTCTTTGTGTTGATGTCCGCGCTAATTTGCGGCCATGACCAATCCTGAATCACCTGAACATCACCATAAGTGTTGCTGAGGTAAACCGTCTTGTATTTCCTTCTGAACTGCCTACTCTGCTCGAAAGCGTATTCGATCAAAACTGGCGAGTGTGATGTCATGACTACCTGGAGATTGAGGCTTTTGCATTCACGGTCAAGCATCTTCAGTAGATTGACCTGAGCGGTCGGAAAAAGCCCTGCATCTGCTTCGTCTATCAACAACAAGCCACCTTTGTAATCGGGATATTCTTCTTTCAGCTTTCTAAAAGACATCAATGCCAAGATTATCTGACCTGCATTGTCTTCGCCAGCAGAAACGGATTCATGGTCGTAGTTTTCGCCATGAGCCACGGCAGAACTGATTGTTCCATCCGTACCAGTGGCGTGGGAAGAGCTGCGATTGAGAAGCTCATTAGTTAGCTTGATGAATTCCTGTTTGTGCTTTTTCAGGTATTCAAAGTCACTGACTTCGTAATTTCTGGCTGCGATCGGGTAAAGGCGCGTCAAGCTGAGAAAAATTACTGGATGCGTGAAATTTCTGCTCGTATTCCCGGTTGCCGTGCTGTTGTTCCTAACCACGGGTCTGGGAGACTTGCCTCGCTTCATCAACTCCAGTTTCGCTGTCGCCGCTTCATCGATATATCCATCGTGCAGTTCGATATTGACAGTCATGGACCCGGGAACATCGAACTTATCAGAGATTCTGAAGTGCTCGCTGTATTGAGACTTAAACGATCCACCAGCTATTTGCCGAAATGAAAGCACGTCATCTTTGGCGTAATCTTTTTCGAAACTGAATATTTGTGCCGCGATACCAAGTATGGACGACTTAGACGTGCCGTTCTTTCCACAAACCACCGTTATATGGTCGCCAAATTCGACTTCCACGTTACTCAGTGCGCGGAATTTTTCAATTATCAGCTTCTTAAGTTGCGTTTTGGACATTGCAGCCAGTTTCTAATTTTTATCCACTCAAATTCAAGGGGTGGATCCGGTTTTTGGTGAAATTCAGTGTTGACTACGGTGCGCCGGCGACTTTCTCGTTTTTACTGACATAACAGCATCGAATCTGTATTTGGGAAGAGCAATCGATGTTGTTGGCGTAACTCAGTGACCTGATAGTTGTCGTTTCCCCCGCAATTGTCCTGCAATGGCCAAAATTCTCCAAGGAATACTGGAATTCTCAACACCTTGGACATGCGGAGCAGAAGTGCTGTCAGTTATTCTGGCTGTCCGATTCACTGGCTGAATTTAACCCGCAGTTTCGTCCCCACACTCCAGTCCCCAATCACCATGGAGATACCAGTCCTCACCCAGCAACTCTATCGGATGCTGGGTCCGATCGGATCCGTTGCCGCACCCAGGTCATCAAAGGAGCAATATTTGTCACAGCCCCAACAGATACGTTCAGGATGCTTCGGGTTGCGCGGGAATTTCTTGGCCACAATCAGCGGGATAGTTCCCTGCGCAGCGTTGGTAACCAAGCATCCCTTGTGACAGGTCCATTACTGAACCGAATCCTGACAGGATTACCGTCTTGGATGACATCGGCGCCGAACGCGTCGGCTCCCCTCAATTGGCAAGCTTTAGAGGGAGCCCTTTCATGCTGGGCAATCAAGTCTGCTTCATCGATGAGCGAGATTACTGGCGCCTCAAGCAGACGACTACCTTCCAGCAAACTGGCCTTCGCGAACCCACCCACCGTGAGTACCTTTGCTGCTTCAAAACGATTGAAACGGAAATCGCCCAACTGGAGGAAACGCTCAGCATGCGGGTGATAGCGCAGGTAGCGCGCCACCAGAAGGGCATCAGCCTCAATAGGCTGGACTTCACCCATCAGGGATACCCTTGCCATCTCCCCTTCGCCCAGGGGTTTGGCGATCATCAGGCTCGCACGCGGATTGGCTGCCAGATTGTGGCTGTGCTCGGCTAGTCCCGAAATCAGGAAAATCGGGAGATGGTGCTCGTCGGTGACGAAGGGAACAGCGCTGGCGAAAGGAAATCCTTCCAGCGTGGTCGAGTGCGTGGCCAAGGCTGCTTCCTGTGCGGAATGCAGCAAATCGATCAGGAGTTCGAGACGCGAGAGCATCGGGGAATTCTAACGGTGAGACAGCGACCCGACCGGCCGGAAGGCTGATGCATTACCAGGGCAATTCACCCTGCGTCAGCGGGGGAGCGAGATCCTCATGCGCCGCTGACGTGAGATTGCCAACGCGCACGCCCAACAATCTCAAGCGCTTGTCGAGACTGACGCGTTTGAGGCACTCTCCCGCCGTCTTGCGAATAAGTCCGGGATCATCCGTCGCCATAGGCAAGCTCGTATCCCGCGTCACGGTCGAGAAATCTTCGTAGCGCAGCTTGAGTCCGATGGTCCGGCCCCGATAGCCCTTGCGCTTCAGGTCTTCCGAAACCCGGATGCACAACGAGGTGAACACCTCGGTGAGCATTGCCTTGTCCTGCTTTGGGTGCAGATCACGCTCGAAGGTGGTTTCACGGCTGATCGACTTGGGTTCCGAGTAGGTCACGACCGGCCGGCCATCTATGCCACGGGCGGCGTCGTGCAACCAGGCGGCGTAGGCGTGTCCGAAGTTGGCTTGCAGGGCCTCTGGTGCGGTATCCGCCAACTCACCGATGGTAACGATCCCCAGACTGGCAAGTTTCTCAGTGGCCTTGGGACCGATGCCATTGACCTTCTTTACCGACAATGGCCAGATCCGTGTCGGAAGGTCTCCCATACCCAGGAGGGTGATGCCGTCCGGCTTTTGCAGGTCGGAACAAATCTTGGACAGGAGCTTGTTGGGCGTGATGCCGATCGAGCAAGTCAGCCCGGTGGCTTCCTTCACTGTCTGCTTGATGCGTTGGGCGAGCGGCAGGGACGCCTCCGGAATATCAGTGAGGTCAATGTAGATTTCGTCGATACCCCGATCCTCGATCAGGGGCGCAATCGTCGCCACCGCCGCCTTGAAACGTCTCGAGTAATGCCGATAGGCATCGAAATCGACAGGCAGGATGATGGCATCCGGCGCCAGCTTCGCCGCCTTCATGGTTCCCATCCCGGAGAAGACACCGAGTGCCCGGGCTTCGTAGGTCGAGGTGGTCAGCACGCCCCGGCCGACGTAGTCCCGCAAGCGTGCGAATTGCCGCGTGCCATCGTCTAGCGTGACGGGTTGCTGCGAACGGCGTCCGCCAATAACCACCGGCAACCCCTTGAGTTCTGGATAGCGCAGCAACTCGACTGACGCATAGAAGGCGTCCATGTCGAGGTGTGCGATGCGACGTTCCACCATACCGGCTACCGGTGCGTCAGGTGACGACCCAGCTGGTCATGCTCTGTCCTGCCCAATATTGTTGTCAGGACGGGGATGAAACAGCGTGGGGTTGTCCTCGCCCATTTGCCGCAGTCGCCCTGCCCGGTCTTCGAGCTTGCTCACCCAACTGGCAGTCAGTCCCGGCGTACGCGAGACCTCGATCAATCGATCCGGATCGGGACGATGCTCGGCCCACAGGGTCAGCAAATCGGCAATCGAAATGGGCTCCACATTGCGCTCGATCCGCTCGAAGCCGACATTTGGTTCGACGGCACCCTCTTCCAGTACCCGGAAGTACCAGCCGGTAATGCGCTGCTCGGCGATGAACTGCGCCATGCCCTCGACCCCGAAGCGGTGGTCGATCTTCCAGCAGGGCGCGCGCGGTTGGGAAACCTGGATCGTGCTGTCGCCGAACCGGAAGACGTCGCCGATGGCCAGGGTGGCCTCGTCCCAATCAGCAACGGAGAGGTTCTCGCCAATCGAACCGGGAACCAGGAGATTGGCTGCGTCTGGAAATGCGAAGGCAAGCCTTGCATAGCTGGCAACGGCGTACTGGTGCAGGGCTTTCTCCGGGCCGCCATGCACCCGCCGGTCAGCCTGGGCATCCCCGGCCAAGCCATCCTTGCCGACCCAGACCGGCATGACCACTTCCTGCTTGAAGATCCCGGTCGGCTGGTTGTCCGGGGGGAGCGGCCGAATGCCGCCAAGGAAGATTTGGATCATCGGGGATTTGTATTCTCGTCGGCTTCCTGCATTTCCTGCAGAAGAAACCGTGTGAAAGGCTTGATATCGCCGTCGACGCTGGCGCTTTCGAGTGCCTCCATGTAGATATTCCGCCGCTTCACGCGCACCACCGTCCAAGGATAGCCGCCGGAGGCCAGCATGGCATTCAGCAGGAAACGACCGATGCGCCCGTTGCCATCGAAATACGGGTGGATGAACACGAACAGGTGATGCCCGAGCACGGCCCTCACGGCAGGTTCCGGCTCTTGCGACAGCAGGTCGAACAAGGACTGCATGGCGTCCACCAAGGCCTCTTTGGGCAAAGGGGTGTGCATCGAGTTCCGGATATAGACCGGACCGCTGCGATAGCCCGCCAGTTGGTGCGGTTCGAGAATGCCCAAGGTGACGGCCGGCGCAAAGAGTTCGCCATACCAGCGATGGTGATCGACATGCACGACTTCCCCGGGGTTCTTGCCGGCCAATATCGGGACGAGGCTCGCTTTCACCGCCTCGAAGGCTTGGAAGTAGCCCCGCGCCGCCAAGGCATCGCGGTCCTGTTTGTCTTCGCGATTACCCTCAGGATGCCAGCCCGACCGGGCGACACGCTCGATCAATGCGTCATTGACCTGGTAGCCTTCGATCGACAGGGAGTTGTAGGCATCCGCACGGTAACGATCGGCGACGTTGCGCAAATACGTTTCGGCGGATGCCGGCAACCCGGGCACCGGTGGAAATAGCGACAGGACATCGTCTCGCCATCCCGCCCAGAGCGACTGGAGTCGCATGACATAGGGCGACCGTTCCCGGGTAGAACCCAGCCTTGGCGCGGAGATCTCGAATGGATTGCTTTCGCGGATCACGTACTTTGCCTGCCGCATCGTCGTCAGAATGCGATCCGCCTCGTGGGGTCGGCCAGTGAACCGCAATGCGCCAGCCAACCGGCCAGCGGCAGCCGGCATACCTTCCCCCGCCAGCAACAGGATCAGCAGATCCGCCGGATCGCGCAGCAGTCCCAAGGCAATTTCGGCTTCGCGTGACAGGGTGCGGAAGGCTTGTGGCCCAAGCTTGCACAAGGTCTCTGGCAGTGGAAATAACTGAAGGTCGTCGACGACGTCACGTTTCTTGGGTAGGGCTTTTTCGTCGGGGTAGATCAGCAGGGAGGTGCCATGGGGAAGGTCGAGCACGGACGTGCCACCCTCCCGCGCGATGGCCGTCACTTGCCGCGGGATGACCGTACTGCGGGCGTGCAGTAGCAGCGAGGCTTCGGCGTTCAGGCAATAGTGCTTGCCAAAGCGTTTGCCCAAGTAGCCTGCAAGGAAGGACCAGAAGCTGGCATACCAGGCCGTCGAATCGCCTTCGCGATCCATCGGGTTGGCACACAGATACCAGCCCTTCATGACCGGACGCAGAAAACCCTCCTCGACCAGCAGGGCACGTTCTGCATCCTTGAGGTCGGTCGATTCGATCACGCCTCGCTGCTTATCTTGCAGTCGCTTGAGTGATTTCAGCGCCAAGGCGAGTTTCTGGTTGGGTTTCATGCTGTCGTTTTACTTTGTTAAAGCACCGTAATATTACTTTGTTTTAGATGCTTTAACAGCTGATCGGCTAAGCATTTCCAGTCTGGGAACAAGACATCCATGAAGCCGAACCGGCTCGTGTCGCGCATCCGCATCGGATACGGGGTAACGATAAGATCGGTCGTATTCTTGCTGGAGCGCACGGGCACGGAAGCCATCACGGCTCGATGTCGAATACGGCGATTTCGGGACGCGAAGCGAAGCGGATTTTAGCGACCGACGTTCCCAAGCCACGGGATACAGTCGTAGTTGCCAAATCCGTCGAGTCCCAAGAAGCACTCATCGATGCTATAGATTTCTTGGTCGGAAGAATATTGTCCCAACACTGACATCACTCGATTGCTCATGTCAGCATAGAGCGCATAGTTGCTGGAGAGGGCAATGATCCCGTGCTTCCTGGCAAGTTCCTTCATCTGGAACCAGGGGGTTCCCATCTTTACGCCGAGCGCCTTGACTTCATTGCTTCGCTCCACGGCGCATCCGTCGTTGTTGGAAAGTACAACAACGGGACGACGCTCTATCTTGGGATTGAACACCCGCTCGCAGGAGACGTAGAAGTTATTTCCGTCGATCAGAGCAATGGGCATCACACCACCTTGTGGACAGCCCAGCACACGACTCCCCACACTGCCAGTTCCTGTTCTGACCCGACGAGAATATCCCCATGCCCCGGACCATTCGAACGTAGCAGCACTCCCTCGGGCACACGACATATCTGCTTGACCATGAACTGACCATCGACCACCGCGATGACAACGCTACGGTCACCTGGTTCCCGGGAACGATCGACGACCAGAAGGTCTCCGTCATGGATGCCAAACCCAACCATCGAGTTACCCTGCACCCGCACGAAGAAGGTGGCCTCCTCTTGCTCGATCAGGTGTTCATCAAGGCTGAGTCGGGTTTCGACGTAATCAGTTGCTGGCGAGGGAAACCCTGCCGGTACCGGATTCACCAGCAGGGGACAGCCGGGCACATAGACCACTCCGGTTTCGGGAAACACCGGGCCACCGTGTCCTGCAGATTGGCCACGGGGCGCAAGGACTCCGCAGGCCATGGTCAGTGCCGATAACGTCGGATGAGGCCGACCAGGACGCCGAAGATTTCCAGCTTGCCCTTCGGCTGAATCACCGCATAGGCTGAATTGTGGGGCTTGAGCACCTTCTGCCCTCGTTCGGTGGCGAGCTCCTTGAGCGTGTAGTCGTTGTCAACGATAGCCACGACAAAGTCCCCATCCCTGGCCTCGGCAGACCGCTCAACCACCGCCAGATCCCCCTCATTGATACCGGCGTCACTCATCGAGTCACCTTTGACCGGTATCAGGACCGTCTGCGCAGGATCACGCACGACATACTCGTCGATCAGGAAGGGTTCGGCCGGGACCGCTTCAACAGCGACTGGATTGCCGGCCTGGACGCTGGCACCAACCAGTGCGCGCTCGAAAAATCGCGGGTTCGGCACCCACGCATCACCGTCGGGGGTACGGGTGACATAACCTTCCCCGGCTAGGCGCTCGATGAACTTCTTCGCTGCCGGAGTCGAGAATCCCATCAACTCCCCAATGCGCGCCAGAGACGGTATCCGGCGCGTCTCGGCGTAGTAGCTGCGAAGCTTGGCAAGGTGTTCGGGATCGCGGTTGAGGGAGCTCATGAATGTTTGCGCGTGGTTTATATCTATTAACCATCCTAGTTAATAAATATAAACCTGTCAATGCGCCCCATTCTTCGGGACTGAATCAACGGGTTGTGTTTCATAGGCCGAGAAAACCTCGCCGACGCGCTTGATGAAGCCGGAAGCGATGATGCAGATGACGATGTAGGCAATGAGATCGGTGGGCATGTCATGTCTCCGGGAAGTGATCGTGACGACATGATGCGGCCCATACTAGCTCATCAGATGATCCAGGCTAAACGCAGCATATTTACAGAACATTGCGCCTCGAAAACCTGCAAAGACCCTAGAAATAAGGTGTTTTCACCGCCATAACAGCGGGAAACCACTATTCAGGCACCCTGTAGGCTTGCAATCGGAATAATGTGTTCCGCATCCATCAACCATCTGGAGTCACCATGGCAACCAAGAAAGCCCCGGCCGCCAAGGCCAAAGCCCCCGCCAAGAAACCTGCTGCTGCCAAAGCACCGGCCAAGAAGCCCGCTGCTGCGAAGCCTGTCGCTGCCAAGCCAGCAGAGATGAAGCCGATCAAGGCAGCTCTGAACAAGACCACTCTGGTTGCCCATCTAGCCGAGAACTCGTGCGTCGAGCCCAAGGCCGTCAAGGCGGTGCTGGCCGCCCTCGAAGCCACCACCCTGGCCTCGATGAGCAAGAAGGGCATCGGCGAATTCACCCTGCCCGGCCTCCTGAAAGTCGTCGCTTTGAAGGTTCCAGCCAAGGCCAAGCGTTTCGGCAAGAACCCCTTCACCGGTCAGGAACAATGGTTCCCGGCCAAGCCCGCCTCGGTCAAGGTCAAGGTTCGCCCCCTGAAGAAGCTCAAGGACGCCGTCCTCTAATTCGCTGCCGAACGAAATGGGGCATGGCGCAGGCCATGCCCTGTTTTTTTATGTAAGCGGGAACAGAAAGGGGTTGGATCAGTTGTTTCCTGCCATTTCCCCGTCCCTTCGCTCCTAAAGTAAGCCGCTCAAAGCTCATACACAGGAGGGACCATGTCTTCACTTCATGTTGCCGATCATGTTCGCTGCCGGATGATCACCCCGGATGGCCCGTTGTCCATCACCGGCGAGATCGTCAAGATTTTCCCGGCAGGCCAAAGTCATTGGCTGCATGTCCGCCAGGGAGACGGTGCCGTGCGCATGGTCTACGAGGCCACGACGCAGATTGATGCTCTCGAGCTTGAGGCCACCTGAGACATTCAAGCATCTCCATGAACATCAACGTCGGCACAGACTTCCCGATTGGCCTTGGAACTCACCGCCATCGGGTCGAGTTTCTGTATCGAACGACCACGCCCCTCCTCGCCTATCTCAACCCGTGGGGTGGCGATCATGTACTGGTCATCAGGGATGGGCAAATTCTCGGTGTTGTCCAAAGGGACAAGCGTCCGATCTCGACGAAGCTACGGGAACGCATTGCCTTGTATCGCGGGAAACAACCCACTGAGGCTAGCGCTGACCACCTATCCGGCGATCCTGCACTTGCTGACTGCTGCGCGTAGTCAGCCCCTAATCCGTCGGATCAACCTAGAAACACCTACCAACTTGTCAATTCAGTTCTTTCGTATATCCGTCACTTCGAACACCCATGCCCACAGACCATCCGAGTCACGTAACCGGAAATGCGACAGGTATCCCGTGGCAATGAGTTGCCGACGTGCACTACTCCACATACCCAGACCAAGACCGAGCGCTTCCCGGATATTTTCCGAACCCAGCTTCCAACGGTCAGGGCGATTTACACAGTAAGCCGCGATGATCCGTGCAGTCGGGGAGAGTCGCGAGTCCTCAAGGACACGATCAACAGCGCCGTCAGATTGGCTAATGGGCTCCCTGATGTAGGCCTGCTTCTTCATGTAACGATCCCTGCCTCCCGATGCATATCCTCATTAGTGGCAGTCTTGGCATGCTTGATATACATGATGGCTTTGACCAGATGACTTGCCTCTCGTCGGATGTCGGCTAACTGAGTCTCGGTTTCTTCCACCTTATCCTTTGCCCAGTCAGGTGACAGGGTTAGCAATTTCGACAAGGTATAGCCATAGACATCTTTCGGCTTGGTGATCTGTCGCCTGACAGATCGCCTACCGCCTTTAGATGACGATCCATACCATCTGACCTCGCACCAGTCAGCTCGAATGGAGTTACCCGTAAGAATGCACCGAACTTGGAGCCTACTTTTGCTTTCCCATCCAGGTAGCTTCGGTTCCATTGCTTTCACATGCTTCCAGTAAGCATCAACGACTGCTTCACCTCGGTCTTGCAGTTGCTTGATGCGCATCTCAAGTAGTTCAATCGCATCCTCGTGGTGGCGTACCTGAACAGTGGCATCAGCCATGTGTATTAGCTCCCTTTACCTTGTGCAATCGGATAGCTGATTGCACCAGAAGATGTCGCCCAGCATCGATCAGAGCTAGTCGCTGTCGTATTCATAGGAGCAATCCACCCCCGGATTGCTCCTCCTGAAATCGACTCCTTTCGATCAATACCTGCCCAGTCG
>JFJP01033513.1_pt1 | contig 15673 bp, 26 predicted proteins | sample 431651 | NCBI WGS metagenome assembly JFJP01 (sample SAMN02602958, study PRJNA72255) | Microbial mat metagenome, whole genome shotgun sequencing project. | biome: fresh water; feature: sink hole; material: water; isolation source: purple microbial (photo- and chemosynthetic) mats found in... | reverse complement strand
TCCTTCGCAAAAAAACTGAGCGCCTCGGAATCCGCATCCAGCACCGTCTGGCCGGTATAAACCTCATCGGCCTCGCGGCTGTTGCCGCTCTCATAATCCTCGGCCTCCAGCCCCAGTGCGTCGGCCTTCAGGCGCAGATTAATATCCTTACTCACCACCGTGCAGCGCACATCCGGCTGAGCCTTCATCACATCCATCGCCATCTTCAGAATCAAATCGTCCGCCGAAAGGCCGACCGAAAACGGATTTTCCTTATCGGCAAAAATCACTTTGATTGTACCGCCGTGCTCCAGCGTCACCCCGTCGGAAAGCCGCCCCTGCTTGCGCAGCTCGTCCAGCGACCGGGAAACGGTACGGGCATTGCGCCCGCGCTCGCTGAGCTCGCGTTTAAACTGATCAATCTCCTCCAGCACCTTCAGAGGAATAATCACATGGCAACCTTTGAAGTGGCGGATGGCGGTGGGATCGTGCAGAAGGACGTTGGTATCCAGAATAAAATTTTGCATACCGGAGAATACGACAACCCGCCCCCCGGCAAAAGTCCGTTTTCCGGAGTTTGGAAACTTTTTTCCCAAGGTCTGGAAAAACGAAGGTTTATTGCGGCGGAGTCCGCCTTCGGCGCGACGGCCCATTTCTGCCAATGCAGAAATGGTGCCGGAGGAGGGACTCGAACCCTCACGATATTACTCGGCAGATTTTGAGTCTGCTGCGTCTACCAATTTCGCCACTCCGGCTTCGTGAGAAGCGCAGAACATAGAAAAAGCCCCTGCTGTTTGCAAGCAAGGGCTTTCGATTTCACCGTCAAACTTTTACTGAGCAGTGACTTCGTCGTAGAAACGTAGGAACTGATCCTTGTCGGCGCTTTCACGCAGCTTCATCGCTTCGCGCGGGTGCTGGTTCATCTGCCCGGCGATCATGTACGGGATGCTGTAGCCCCAGTCGATGGTCTGGCGCAGCGGATGTGTCCACTTCTCGACCGCTTCGATGATCGGGCGCTGTTTGAATTTCGGATTGCGCAGGAAGCCGAGCAGCAGTTCGGTCGGGCAGTTGCCCGCGCCGCGACCGAGACCGTCGATGGTCGAGTCGAGCATCGTCGCGCCGTGGATGGCGGCGAAGATGGTGTTGACGTAGGCCATCTGCTGATTGTTGTGCGCGTGAATGCCCACCTGCTTGCCCTCGCCCATCGCCGCGATGTAGCGGCGGAGCAGGTCGCCGATCTGTTCAAAGTAGAGCGAGCCGAAACTGTCCACGAGATACACCATATCGGTTTCGCTACGGCCGATCATCTCGAGACCTTTGTTCAGTTCGAATTCCGGCACGGTGGAAATCGCCATCAGGTTGACTGAGGTTTCATAGCCTTTGTCCTTGGCATCTTTGACCATGTCGAGCGCGGCGGGAATCTGGTGGATGTAGCAGGCGACGCGCACGAGATCGATCAGACTCTTTTCGCGCGGAACAATGTCGCTCTCGTTCGTGCGGCCCACGTCGGCCATGACGCTGAACTTGAGCCCTTTTTCCACACCGTCAAAGAAGCGGTTTAAATCGTCTTCGTCACACGACTTCCACAAACCGTACTCTTCCGGGCTGAACAGTTTCTTGTCGGCTTTATAACCGAGCTCCATGTAATCCACGCCGGAGGCAACCAGCGCCTTATGGATGCCAAAAACAAATTCGTCGCTGAACCGGTGGTCGTTCATCAGTCCGCCGTCGCGGATGGTGCAGTCGAGCACCTTCAGTTGCGGCCAGAAATCCACCCACCCTGCACTTGTATCCTGCTGCTTCGTCATTTTTTTCTCCTTTAAAATCTCTCCGCTCTTCACCGCGCCCACTTTTTCGGCCATCCGTTTGAGTGCTTCGTCACGTTCGCCGGTCTGGAGCGATTCAGAATACTGAACCCCGCCAATCTTCTGCCGCCAGTAGTAGATTCCACTGCGGACTTTCAGGTTCCGTATTCCCGTTCCTTCAAATGTGTTCATATGCGCATCACCAAACTGATGCGCATATGATGCGTTTTAATGGAAATATGTCAACCTTGTGTTCAATTTAATTGAAACGGAGAATCTCTCACAATCGCCTTCGTTGAAGGTTGCGTCGAGTCAAGAAGGTGCCTGGTCAGCCGGAACGGCCAGATCGCCTGTAGGAAACAATTGAAAACTCATCGGTCTCTTCGATGGTTTTCTCCAGTTCGAAACCGTCCAGCCATCGGCAGTTGAAGAAGGTATCCCCCTCGACCTCTTTTTTCACCGTGGTCACCAGAAGCTGATCGCACTGCGGAATCATCAGGTCATAAATCGCCGCGCCGCCGCAGACAATCGCATCAGCCGGAACGTCAACGGGATTAAAAACTGCGGTTGCCCCTTCGAAACGTGCGTCCGAATTGCGGGTCAGCACAAAAAGTTCGCGCCCCTTCAGCGACGGAAGCCCTTCAAAGGTGGTGCGGCCGACAACGATCTTGCGGCCCATCGTGGTGCGCTTGAAAAACTGCAAATCGCCTTTGCAGCGCCACGGCAGCCCCCCGTCTAACCCAATGACTCCGTTTGCAGACCTGGCAACAATCGCAATCATTAAACCGCCACCTCGCCTTTGAGAGCGGGATAGCATTCATAGCCTTCAAGCGTGGCGTGATGCCACTCCCACTCGAAAATCGAGTCGTAGCCGTCCAGCTTCAGCGTCGGCGGAGCATAGGGTTCGCGACTCATCTGCTCATCCAGCTGCGCCAGATGATTTACATAAATATGGGCATCGCCAAGAAAGCCAATCAGTTTGCCGGCTTTCAGTCCGCACTCTTTAGCGATCAGCTCCAACAGCAGGGCGTATGAAGCAATATTGAAAGGGATTCCGAGAAAAATGTCGCACGACCGCTGATTCCAGAGCAGATCCAGCACTCCATCGTTGCAGAGCAGCTGATAGGAATAATGACACGGGAGCAGCGCCATCTGATCGAGCTGCTGCGGATTCCAGGCATTCACCAGAATGCGGCGGCTGTTCGGATTCGTCTTCAGGGTCGCAATCGCATGGGCCAGCTGATCGATGCCGCCGTCCAACTTTCCGGCTCCGAATTCATAACGGCCGTTAAAGTTACGCCACTGGAAACCGTAGATCGGGCCGAGATCCTTTTCTGCAACCATCGCTTTGCGGGCGGCCTCGTCGTGACCGTAAGACACTTTCGCCGGCGTGCACCACTCGTTCCAGATTTTGCAACCGCGCTCCTGAAACCACGATTTGTCGGTCACGCCCTTAATAAATCCCTCCAACTCAACCCGGATGGTCTTCCACGCCATCTTTTTGGTCGTGAGCAGTGGAAACCCGTTGGCCATGTCGTAATCAATCATACAGCCGCTGACAGAAATTGTATCCGTAGCCGTCCGGTTGGTTTTCCTTTTCCCCTCCCGGAGGACTTTTTCAACAACCTGTTTGTATACCTGATCAATATTCATGTTTCAGTTGCTTCATCGTTCGCGTTTCCCAGAAGAGGAAAGGAAAATAGCACGCTTGGCCGATGGTTTAAAATTCCAAACATTGGAAGATTGCACCACAGATGGACGCGAATCTTCGCGAATGTTTCCAACCATTGGAAGCCGGAGCGCTGATTTTTCCAACCGTTGGAAAAATCAGGGGAGCGTGAGGATTTCGGGAGTATGGCCGACAGCGACGGTGTGTTCGAAGTGGGCTGAAAACGTTCCGTCTTTGGTGACGACCGTCCATTTGTCTTCGAGGATTTCTACTTTTGCTCCACCGATGTTGACCATGGGTTCGATGGCCAGCGTCATGCCGGCCTTAAGAACCGGTCCGCGTCCGGGTTTTCCAAAGTTTGGAATCTGCGGATCTTCATGCAGGTCGCGTCCGACACCGTGGCCGACAAATTCGCGTACAACCGAAAATCCGGCGGCCTCGACGACGGTCTGAATGGCGTGGGAGATGTCGCCAAGCCGGTTGCCGACGACCGCTTTGGCGACCCCTGCCATCAGCGAGGCTTTGGTGACTTCCAGCAAACGCTGCTGTTCCGCACTGATTTCACCGACCGCTACGGTGATGGCGGTGTCGCCGATGAAGCCGTCGATACGAATGCCGGTGTCGATGCTGACGATATCGCCTGCGCGGATAACGCGCTTGCCGGGGATTCCGTGGACCACCTCGTCATTGACGGAGACGCAAATCTGTCCTGGAAATCCGTGGTAGCCGTAGAAGGCGCTGGTTCCGCCGTGCTTGCGGATGAGTTCGCCTGCGGCGTTGCCAAGGTCGAGTGTGGTGATGCCGGGGCGAACCATGGCGGCCAGCTCGTCGCGGACGCGGGCAGTAATACGATTGACACGACGCATGGCGTCGAGTTCGAGGGGGCTTTTGATTACGATCATTGGAAGCCTTACGCCGTGAGTACTTTCAGAACCAGCGCGTCGGTTTCCGCCGCCAGACCGCCTGCGGCGATGTCACGGATGAGGCCTTTTTTCTGATAGTAAGCAATGAGCGGCGCGGTTTGCTTTTCGTAAACTTCAAGGCGTTTGAGAATGGTGGCTTCGCTATCATCAGCGCGCTGATATACTTCGCCGCCGTCCAGATCGCACACGCCTTCTTTTTTCGGCGGCTTGTTGGTGACGTGGTAAACTGCTCCGCAGGTTTTACAGATGCGGCGGCTGGTGAGCCGCTTGAGCAGTATTTCACGCTCAACAACGAGGTTGAAGACGTGCTTGACGGTTCCGCCCTGTTTCTTGAACAGCAGGTCAAGCCCTTCGGCCTGTTCAATGGTGCGCGGGAAGCCGTCGAACATGAAACGGTTTTCCGCCGGATCGCGCGATATCCTCTCTTCAATGATGCGCAGGATGACGGAGTCGGGAACCAGCTGTCCGGCTTCCATAAAGGCTTTGGCTTCAAGTCCGACCGCCAGTCCGGCCTGAATGGCGGCACGAAGCATATCGCCGGTGGAGACGTGGATGTAGGTGGTCTGCTTTTTTAGAAAATCAGCCAGTGTACCTTTGCCCGCGCCGGGTCCGCCGAGGAGGATGATTGCTTCCATGACCTACCTTCTTCCGGATTTGAGTTTCCCTTTTTTCAAGAAGCCATCGTAGTGGCGCATGAGCAGGTGTGACTCAATCTGACGCATGGTGTCGAGCATGACACCGACGATAATCAGCAAACTGGTGCCGCCGAAGAAGGATGAAATCAGGTACGGGATGGCGAACTGATTTCCCATGATGGTCGGCAGGACGGCAATCAGGGTCAGGAAGAGCGCGCCAGCCAGCGTGATGCGGGTCATGGTGCGATCCAGAAATTCTGCGGTTGGTTTTCCGGGACGGATTCCAGGAACGTAGCCACCGTGTTTTTTGAGGTCGTCAGCAATCTGGACGGGATTGAACTGCGTGGCGACCCAAAAGTAGGAGAAGAAGAGGATCATGAGGCCGAAACTGATCATGTAGAGACTGGTTCCGTAGCCGAGCGCCGCGCCGATCTGTTTGGCGGCGGGCCATGGCATCATGTTGAACAGTTTGGCCGGAAACATCAGGATGGCCTGAGCGAAAATGATGGGCATCACACCGGCATAGTTAACGCGCAAGGGCATAAAGGTGTGCTGTCCGCCGTAGACTTTGTTGCCGACAACCCGCTTGGCGTATTGCACGGGAATTTTCTGCTGGGCCTGCGTGACCGCGATAACCAGTGCGATGACGGCGAGCACCATGATAAGCATGGCCGCCGCCATGAAGGGCGAATGACGAACGACACCGTCAACCGGTTTGAACATGCTGATCATTGCACCCACCGCAGCCGGCATGCGGCTGACGATGTTGACGGTGATAATCATAGATATCCCGTTGCCGATACCGCGCTCGGTGATTTGTTCGCCGAGCCACATCATCATGAGTGTACCGGTGACCAGTGTCATGGCGGTGAGCAGTTCGAAACCAAATCCGGGGATGCGGACAACCTCGGCGGGGAAATAGAGATGTCCGCTTTCAAGAGCGCGGGCGATCAGGAACCCCTGAAAAGCGCAGAGCGCGACCGTGAGGTAGCGGGTGTACTGGGTGATTTTTGCGCGACCGGATTCGCCTTCGCGAGCCAGTTTTTCGAGCGCAGGCACCACCGCAGTCATCAGCTGAATGATAATTGAGGCGCTGATGTAGGGCATGATACCGAGTGCACCGACCGCGCAGTTTTCCACTGCGCCGCCGCTGAACAGGTTAAACATATCCAGAAACCCTGTTCCCTGCCCGGCAGAGGACTTAATATAGCCGGTGATCATGCCGAAGTCGACACCTGCAATCGGAATGCTGGAAACCAGGCGGCACAGGAATACCACACCCAAGGTAAAGAGTATCCGCTGGCGCAGTTCCTGAATCTTAAAGCTGTTGACGAAGGCGGAAAGCATCGTTTACCCCACTAGAATTTTGGTCAGACGATTTCACAGCTGCCACCGGCAGCCTCGATCTTTTCTTTGGCCGCGGCACTGAACGCGTTGGCTTTAACCGCGATTTTCTTCGCGATTTCACCGTTGCCAAGGACTTTGACACCATCCCAGTTGCCTTTGACCATTCCGGTCTGACGGAGCAAATCAATTGTGACTTCCGTTCCGGCTTCGAAGGCGTTGAGCGCGGCGATGTTAATCGGCGCAAACACCTGACGGTTGACGTTGTTGAAGCCGCGCTTGGGAATACGGCGGGCCATGGGCATCTGGCCCCCTTCGAAAAGAGGCTTGTGCTTATGACCTGAGCGGGCGTAGGCCCCTTTGTGTCCGCGTCCGGAGGTTTTACCTTTTCCGGATGCCCGTCCGCGACCTACGCGCATTTTCCGATGAGTGGAGCCTTCGGCTGGCTTAAGTGAATGCAATTCCATTTTAAAAACCTCTTACTTTATTTTCCGCGGGCAGCCAGCACGGATTCGCGTGAGCGAAGGCTGGCAAGAGCGGCCATGGTGGCTTTGGTTACGTTCAATCGGTTGCTGCTGCCGAGCGACTTGGCGAGCACATCGCGAACACCGGCCAGTTCGAGCACCGCACGGCAGGAGCCGCCGGCAATGACCCCGGTACCTTCGGATGCCGGACGCAGGAGAACCTGCGCCCCGCCGAACTCACCCCGCGCTTCATGCGGAATGGTGGTGCCTTTCATTACAATCGGCTTCATGGCTTTTTTAGCCGTTTCGCCGCCTTTGCGAATCGCATCGGCCACTTCGTTGGCTTTGCCGAGACCGTAACCGACTTTTCCGGATCCGTCGCCGACGATAACCAGCGCTCCGAAGCTGAAACGGCGCCCGCCTTTGACCACTTTTGAATTGCGGTTAATGTGAACGACGCGTTCTTCGAACTCGGATTTCACTTTGAAATCTGACTTGAACGACGCGTTCTTCGAACTCGGATTTCACTTTGAAATCTGACTTTCCACTGAACTCGGATTTCACTTTTCTATCTGCTGATTTTTCAGTCACTTCAAGCAACTCCTAATTTAAAACTAAAACTGAAGGCCGGCTTCGCGCGCACTGTCGGCGAGCGCACGCAGGCGCGATCCGAAAGCAAAACCGCCGCGGTCGAAAACAACCTTGGAAACGCCCTGAGCCTTGGCGGCTTCGGCCGCTTTGGCGCCGAGCGCCTTGGCGGTATCGACCGTGCACTTGTCGCCCAGCGATGAAGCCGAGCAAATGGTTTTTTGCGCGTCGTCGTCGATGACCTGCACGTAAATATAACGGTTGGAAACATACACAGCCATGCGCGGACGCTCGGCAGTTCCCTGCACCTTGTTCCGCAGACGGAGATGTCTGCGCTTCCGATAATCTGATTTGTTTTTGACCTTCATGATTAAGCCACTGCCTTACCTTCTTTACGCCGAACCTGTTCGCCTTTGTAACGCACCCCTTTACCCTTGTAGGGTTCAGCGGGAGCAAACGCACGAATGCGCGAGGCGACCTGACCGACCAGAGCCTTTTCGTGCCCTGATACTTTTACTTCCGTTGTCCCGGTGACTTCGATTTTGATGCCTTCGGGGATTGCATATTTGATTTCGTGCGAGAAACCGAGCGACAGCACCAGAACTTTTCCCTGCAACACCGCTTTGTAGCCGACGCCTTGGATTTCGAGCTCTTTGACGTAACCGCTCTGCACGCCGAGAACCATGTTCTTAAGCGTATTGCGAATGGTTCCGTGCAATGCACGGGCTTCTTTCGTTTCCTCTTTACGTTCGACCGCTACTTGACCGCCGGCAACCGTCACGCCGATCTGCGAAGGAATCTGCAGCGTACTCTGGCCTTTGGCGCCTTTAACCGTCGCGACATTTCCGCTGAGCGTCACTTCTACGCCCGCCGGAACCGTCAGAGGAATTTTTCCTATTCTAGACATCGTTACAACCTCAATTTGAAATTACCACACATAGCAAAGCACTTCGCCGCCGACATGAGCCTTGCGGGCCTGACTGTCGCTGAGCATACCCGATGAGGTGCTCAAAATCGCCGTGCCGATACCGCCCAGCACGCGCGGCACATCATCGGCCCCCACATAGTGGTGGCAACTCGGACGACTGACACGCCGCAGGCCTTGAATAACCGGCTTCTGGTTATCCTGATATTTAAGATGGAGCACCAGGGTCGGCTTTCCTTCCACTTTTTCCGTGGTGTAGTCCTTGATGTATCCTTCCTGCTTCAGGATGCGGGCCAGCTCACTCTTCATTTTCGAGTGGGGCATAGTCCTTGATGTATCCTTCCTGCTTCAGGATGCGGGCCAGCTCACTCTTCATTTTCGAGTGGGGCATCTGCACCTTGACATGCGCGGCCATATTGGCATTGCGGATACGAGTCAGCATATCAGAAATAGGATCGCTCAATATCATTGCTGTTCACCTTTGTTTTTGGCGTTTTCGAACGGCATGCCCAGAAGGCGGAGCAACTCGTAGGCTTCCGCGTTGGTTTTGGCCGTCGTGACAAATGTCACATCCATGCCGTGCACTTTACGGACATGATCCGGATTAATTTCCGGGAAAATGGTTTGCTCTTTCAGTCCGAGAGAGTAGTTCCCCTGTCCGTCAAATGATTTTGGCGGGATGCCGCGAAAGTCGCGAATACGCGGCAGTGCGATGTTGATCAGGCGGTCGAGAAATTCATACATCCGGTCGCCGCGCAACGTGACTTTACCAGCCAGCGAAACGCCTTCGCGGAGTTTGAAGTTTGACACGCTCTTCCGGGCTTTGATCGTTACCGGACGTTGCCCGGTGATTTTTCCCAAATCGTCCAGAACCGCCTGCAACGCATCACGGTCATGCTGCATGCCGACCGATACGTTGATGTTGATTTTGGAAAGCGACGGAATCTGCATGCAGTTGCCGTAGTTGAACTTCTTCTGAAGTTCCGGTACCACCAGTTCACGATATTTTTTCTTCATTGCCGGTATCATGGATACTTACTCTCTCTGATAAATGGATTTAGTTATTCTGACTTTTTCAGATTCGAGATGTGAATCGAAGCTTCTTTTTCAACCACGCCGCCTTGCGGATTGTCCTGCGTTTTGCGCATGTGCTTCTTCACAAAATTAAGTCCTTCGACCAGAGCCCGTTCCGTGCCCGGGAGCACCTGGAGAACCTTGCCGGTCTTGCCCTTGTCATCACCGCAGACGGCTTTGACCAAATCACCTTTTTTAATACGCGCTGCCATACAAAACGTTCCTCTCCTTAAATCACTTCCGGTGCCAGCGAAACAACTTTCATGAAGTTGCCGTCGCGCAGCTCACGGGCCACCGGGCCGAAAATGCGCGTTCCACGCGGATTTTTGGCCGCATCAATGATCACGGCCGCGTTGTGGTCGAACCGCAGGACAGAACCGTCACGGCGGCGGATCGGGGCTGTGGTGCGAACGACAACCGCTTCGCAGACATCGCCTTTTTTGACAACTCCGCCCGGCTGAGCTTCTTTCACCGCCACTTTGATCACTTCACCGACTTTGGCGTATCTGCGTTTCGTCTTTAAAACCCGGATACACTGCACGCTGCGCGCGCCGGTATTATCCGCGACATCCAGTCTGGTCTGTACTGAAATCATTTTTTCACCCTGCCTTATTTCGACAAAATTTCCAAAAGCCGCCAATGTTTCAACCGGCTGATCGGCCGGGTTTCCATTACACGGACCACGTCACCAACTTTGGCTTCGTTCTTTTCATCATGCGCATGAATTTTATTCGTCACGCGCAGTTCTTTACCCAATAACGGGTGCCGGACACGGCGCTCAATGACCACGGCAATGGTTTTATTCCCCACTGCACTGCAAACGCGACCTTCGCGCACTTTCCGATGACCTCTTGACTCCATCTTTTACCCCTCGGCTTTCGCCGCCTGATTCATAACTGTTTTGATGCGCGCTACCAAGCGACGCACGGCACGGATGCGCAGCGGATTTTCCAGCTGACCGGAAACCTGCTGAAGGCGCAGTGTAAACAGCTCCTTCTTTGCATCCTCCAGCTGCTGTTGCAGCTCAGCGGTTGTATTATCCGTAAGTTTTTTTGATTTTTTCATTCCGATACTCTCAATTATTTGGCGGCGTGACGGGTCACGAAGCGAACCCGTATAGGCAACTTAGTGGCTGCGAGCCGCATGGCGATACGCGCCTGCTGCTCGGTCACACCGTCGAGTTCGAAGAGCATGCGTCCGGGACGAACCACAGCCACCCAACCCTCGACACCACCTTTTCCTTTACCCATTCGAACTTCCAGCGGTTTTTTAGTAAACGGCTTGTCCGGGTAAATTCGAAGCCAAAGTTTCCCTTTGCGTTTCAGATTGCGGTTGATCGCCACACGGCAGGCCTCAATCTGAATGTTTGTGATCCATGCGCGCTCCAGCGCCTGCAGACCGTATTCACCGAAGGCCAGCGTCCGCTCCAGCGCCTGCAGACCGTATTCACCGAAGGCCAGCGTCGTGCCGGCTTTGGCCATACCGCCGCGGGAGCCCTTCTGGACTTTCCGATATTTAACTCGTTTTGGCATTAAAGGCATTGGTCAATACTCCTAAGCTTGCGCCTTTTCATCCTTCTTACAAATCCACACCTTGATACCGATCGCACCAGCCACGGTACGGGCAGTTGCCGTTCCGTAGTCAATGTCGGCCCGTAACGTATGAAGCGGAACTCTGCCTTCCTTGTAGCTTTCCGTACGGGAAATCTCGGCACCGCCCAAGCGTCCACCAGCCAGCACTTTAATGCCGTCCGCACCGGTATCCATAGCCATCTGAATCGCACGCTTCATTGCTCTGCGGTGTGAAACACGTCGTTCCAGCTGCAGCGCAATTCCTTCGGCGACCAGTTTGGCATCGATGTCGGGGTTCTTCACTTCATCAATCTCAATGTAAACTTCTTTTTTGGTCATCTTCCCAAGCTGCTCGCGCAGCTTTTCGATGTCCTCGCCCTTGCGGCCAATCACCAACCCCGGACGGGCTGTGCGAATAGTCACGCGGACACGGTTGGCATAGCGCTCAATAAAGACGTTCGAAATCGAAGCATCTTTAAGGCGTTTATGTACGGCTTCGCGGATAGCGATATCCTCTTGAAGCAGATCAGCAAACTCTTTTTTGCCGGCGAACCAGCGCGAGCGCCAGTTCTTATTTACCGCAATCCGGAGTCCGATAGGATTAACTTTCTGTCCCAAAACGATTCCCTTTCCTTATTTACGATCCGTTACAACCACTGTGATATGAGACGTGCGCTTACGAATCGGCGACGCTGAACCGCGGGCACGCGGGCGAGACCGCTTGAGTGCCGGCCCCTCATCCACATAGGCATCTTTTACAAAAAGCTTGTCTGCAGAGATGCCTTCGTTGCTCTCCGCATTCGCAACAGCTGATTTGAGTGTTTTCCCAACCTCAGTCGCCGCTTTCATTGCGTTAAAGCTTGTAATACGAAGAGCTTCTGCAATCGAAAGCCCCTGGATCTCAGACGCCAGATAGCGTGCCTTGATCGGTGACATTCTCACGTATTTCGTTGTTGCTGAAACTTCCATGTTTTTACTCTCAATTTGCTGCCGCTTTCTGAACGCAAAGGCGGCAACTATACGTCATTCCATTTTCAAATCCAGAACTTCTATAAAAAAAAACGTTATTTCGAAACGGTCTTGTCGGTCGCGATACCATGCGACTTGAAAGAACGGGTCGGAGCAAACTCTCCGAGGCGGTGACCCACCATGTTTTCCGTCACAAAGACTGCAACGAACACCTTGCCGTTATGTACGGAAAAGTTGTGGCCGACGAATTCCGGCACGATCATCGAGGCGCGAGCCCAGGTCTTGACCGGTTTTTTTCTGCCTGACACTTCCATCTGCGCAATCTTCTTGAGCAGCTTGACGTCAACGAAAGGACCTTTTTTAAGTGAACGAGCCATAACTTACTTCTTTCTCCGTGCAATGATGTACTTTTTTAAGTGAACGAGCCATAACTTACTTCTTTCTCCGTGCAATGATGTACTTATTCGAAGCCAGTTTGTGTTTGCGGGTGCGCTTGCCTTTGGCCAGCGTGCCCCACGGCGACTGCGGATGACCGCCGCCTGACGTACGGCCTTCGCCACCACCCATCGGATGGTCAACCGGGTTCATCGCCACACCGCGAACGGTCGGTCGGACGCCCAGCCAGCGTTTGCGTCCCGCTTTACCGCTGGCAATATTTTCATGGTCGGCATTGCCGACCTGGCCAATGGTTGCGTAGCAATTGATGCGCACGCGGCGGATTTCGCCCGACGGCATCTTCAAGTTGGCAAATTCGCCTTCGCGGGACATCAACTGGGCGCTGGTTCCTGCGGAGCGGGCGATCTGTCCGCCGCCGCCGACTTTCAGTTCAATGTTATGAACCGTCATACCCAGCGGAATTTTTTCAAGAGGAAGTGCATTGCCTACAGCCGGTTCAGCATCAGGCCCGGACAGCACGACCGTGCCGACTTTGAGATCGACCGGAGCAATCATGTAGCGTTTTTCACCGTCTGCGTAGTTCAGCAACGCAATGCGTGCGGAACGGTTCGGATCGTATTCGATCGCCACCACGGTGGCGGGAATGCCGAATTTATTGCGCTTGAAATCAATCAGACGGTAACGGCGTTTGTGTCCGCCGCCGCGATGACGGGTCGAAATACGCCCCGCGCTGTTGCGTCCGCCAGTGCTCTTTTTCGCGCGAATCAGAGACCGTTCCGGCGTCGATTTTGTGATTTCTTCAAACGCAGACGTCACGGTGTGACGGCGGCTCGGCGTTGTCGGTTTATATGTTTTTAAAGCCATGACTCGAACTCCTTACACCAAATCAATTTTGCTGCCTTCGGCCAGCGTCACAATAGCGCGCTTCCATCCGGCGGTACGGCCGGAACTGGAGGTGCGCTCACGTTTCTTTTTGCCCAGCCGCTTCATGGTGTTGACCGCGGTCACCTTCACCTTGAACAGCTCTTCCACCGCCTGTTTAATCTCCGCCTTGTTGGAGGCAGGGCTGACGTTGAAAATATATTTGTTTTCCGTTTCGGAAAGGCGGGTGCCCTTTTCCGTCAGCATGACCTTCTGAATTACCTGATATACATCTTTCATTACAAATTCCTCTCTAAGCCAGGCGCTGTTCGAGTTGTTCCACACCCGCCTTGGTGATCACAATCTGCGGATAGCGGACGATCTGATACGTGTTCACATTCGCGGCGCAAGCCACTTCAATGTCCTGCAGATTGCGGGCCGCTAAAGCGATGTTCGCGTCCAGCGTATCCAGAATCAGCAGGGTTTTGCCCTTGATGTCCAAAGCCTTCAGGAGCGCGCAGATTTCCTTGGTGCGCGGAGTCGCCAGCTTGATATCATCCAGAACCATGACCTGACCGGCTTCAGCCCGTTCGCCAAAGGCGCGAGCGAAGGCCAGACGGGCCACTTTGCGCGGAACCTGTTTGCGCACTTTGTGCGGATGCGGACCGAATGCCACACCCCCGCCGCGCCATACAGGCGACTGACGGTAACCAGCACGGGCACGGCCTGTGCCCTTCTGCTTCCAAGGCTTTTTACCGGAACCGGCAACTTCACCCTTGCGCTGCGTGTTGGCTGAACCCTGATGCTGATGAGCCTGATGGGTTGTGACCGCCTGAAAAACCGCCTGCGCGCCTTTATCAGCGACAGTGAATTTTTCGCTGAGGGTCACTTCGCCCAGCTTTTTCCCTTTGCAATCTTTTAGCGTCAACGTACTCATGATCATCCTCTCAAATTACTTCCTCTTGAGCGCTTCGCGCACAACCAGTGTTGTGCCGTTGGCTCCGGGCACCGCGCCCTTAACCAGAATCAGGTTTTCAGCCGCACGGACTTGAACGACCTTCAGACTCTGGGCGGTAACATTCGTGTCGCCCATCTGACCGGCCATCTTCTTGCCTTTTAAAACGCGACCCGGCTTTTCTTTCATACCGATCGAACCGGTTGTGCGATGAAAGTGCGAACCGTGGGTGGCGCGTCCACCGCCGAAGTTGTGCCGCTTCATAACGCCCTGAAAGCCCTTACCTTTGGTAACGCCCAGTACGTCGACAAAATTAACGCCTTCGAAAAGGGCTGCGGTCAGGGTGTCACCCGCCTTGGCCGCGTCATCCGCTTCCACGCGGACTTCACGCAGTTCACGCATCATGCCGAGGCCGGCTTTTTTAAAGTGACCCGCCAGCGGCTTAACAACCCGCTCCGGCTTCTGCGTACCGAATCCAAGTTGAACGGCTTCATAGCCGTCCGTCGCGGCGGTTTTGCGCTGAACCACACTGCACGGACCTGCTTCAATCACCGTTACCGGGATCAGCTGACCTGCTTCGTCGAAGATCTGGGTCATACCCAGTTTTTTTCCTAATAGACTCTTCATGATTTCACTCAGATTTTAATGGTGATGTCCACGCCCGCCGGCAGGTTGAGCTTTTTGAGCTCATCCACTGTTTTGATCGTCGGGTCAATAATGTCCAGAAGACGCTTATGCGTTCTGATTTCAAACTGTTCCATTGATTTCTTATTCACAAACGGACTGCGATTGACGGTGAACCGTTCAATGCGGGTCGGCATGGGAATAGGGCCTGCCACGCGGGCGCCGGTGCGTTTGGCGGTCTCGACAATTTCCTTTGACGAGGCGTCCAGCACCCGGTGGTCAAAAGATTTTAAACGTATGCGTATGCGCTGATTATTCATAATTTCTCTCTGCTACTTTGACGAGGCGTCCAGCACCCGGTGGTCAAAAGATTTTAAACGTATGCGTATGCGCTGATTATTCATAATTTCTCTCTGCTACCGGTTTAGGATGGTCTCCTGTATGGACTCCGGAACCGCTTCAAAACGGTACGGCTCCATCGTGTAACTGGCCCGGCCTTTGGTTAACGAACGCAACGTTGTAGCATAACCGAACATTTCCGCCAAAGGAACATCCACATGCACAAGTTGCACCGCATCGCGGGCCTCGATCTCGCGGATCCGTCCGCGACGACCGTTTAAATCGTTCATCACATCTCCCAGATTCTCATCTGGAACAATAATTTCAAGCTTCATAATCGGTTCCAACAGCGTCGGGGAAGCATTCCCAACCGCCGCACGCAATGCCATAACGGCTGCTGTACGGAAAGCGATTTCAGATGAATCCGTCGGATGGGCACTGCCTCCGGAAACCGTAACCTCAACATCAACCAACGGACAGTTGCCAAGCACGCCAGTCATCAACGCATCGCCGAGACCGTCTTTAATGGCATCATGAAACTCCGCCGGAATA
>JFJP01030208.1_pt1 | contig 15673 bp, 6 predicted proteins | sample 431651 | NCBI WGS metagenome assembly JFJP01 (sample SAMN02602958, study PRJNA72255) | Microbial mat metagenome, whole genome shotgun sequencing project. | biome: fresh water; feature: sink hole; material: water; isolation source: purple microbial (photo- and chemosynthetic) mats found in... | reverse complement strand
TACAGGCACTGAGCTTGCTCGTCGCCGGCTTCCGTGCCGGCGTCCGCGTGGGTCAGCAACTCCGGAAATAAATATGGGTAATGGTCAGATGAATGGAGAGGGGGAGTGCCATAACAGGCTGTTGTGCAAGCTCCCTCCCCCCTTGCGGCGGAGGGCCAGGGTGGGGGGGGTGAACGGTTGCGTTCAGTCTAGTTGTGCATAAATATTCTTATGGTTCCCTTGCTATTAGGCATCTTATCTGCTGGACTCCATAGATCATTCCAAATGCACTTTAACGGCCAAGCGTTGCACGAATTGGAATTTAATTATTTTAAGATCAATTGGTTAGGAGTCGATAAGATGCGCATAGGGCACGAGTGGATAGGCATAGCGGTTCGCGGAGTTTGGGGACTCAGTTTGGCGTTGCTGGTGTTTTTCGCTGGCGATGCGGTTCCGCAACGAGCTTGGGCAAGCCGTGTACCGCTATCGAGCGCACCCGCCGTAGGCATTCCGCGTATTGCTGCGACTAACACTCACGGCCAGCACGTCGGTCATCTCCTCTCCACTACGGGTCAACGGCAAGCTGCGCTCTGGCCACTGGACGGTATGGTCACGCAACTTGGCACCTTGGGCGGGGCGTCCAGCGAAGCGCTGGCGCTGAATGACGCCGGGGAAGTGGTTGGGATCGCGCAGAACGCCCTGGGTGCCTGGCGGGGGTTCCGGTGGACCGGGACCGACGGGATGCAGGAGCTGGGAACGCTGGGCGGGCGGGACAGCCGGGCGGTGGCGATCAATGCGGTCGGGCAGATCGTCGGGGCGGCGCAGACCGTGGATGGCGCCTGGCATGCGGTAGTGTGGGATCCCCAGGGTCTGATCGACTTGGGAACGCTGGGCGGGCCGGGTAGCCGGGCGCTGGCGATCAACGATGTTGGGCAGGTGGTCGGGGAAGCGCAGACGGCCGATGGAGCCTGGCATGCGTTTATCTGGGCCGCGCAGCCGGGCTTGCAGGATTTGGGGACGCTGGGCGGGCGGCACAGCCGGGCGTGGGATGTTGGGGCCGCCGGGCAGGCGGTCGGCGAAGCGCACACCCCGGCGGGGACGGCTCATGCGTTTGTCTGGGAACGAACCACGGGACTGCGGGATTTGGGGACGCGGGGCGGGGCGGGCAGCCGGGCGGTGGCGATCACGGCGGCGGGGCGGATTCTCGGCGAGGCGCAGGATGCGGCCGGGCGTTGGCAACCGGTCGTCTGGGCTGATCAAGACCCGGCGGAGCCGGGGCGGCGCTGGTTACCATGGAATGCCGCGGCGTTGTCCTCTCCAGCGGTGCCAGTGGTCGCCGTCACGGCCGCCGATGCGGTCAGCACGGCGTTTGTCGCCGCCTTGTACCCGCGGTTTTATGGCCGGGAAGGTCAAAGCGCCGACATCGACTCCTGGGCCATGCAAATCGATGACTGCCGCCTGACGCCGGCGCAAGTGGTGGCGGCGCTGGCCGCCGATCCGGAACTGACTGACATTGCCGCGCCAGTCGCCCGGCTCTATACCGCCACGTTTCTGCGCAGTCCCGAAAGAGCGGGTCTGGACTTCTGGGTGTACGAATATCGCGCGGGCCGCCAGACCCTGGCATCGATCGCCGAGTTTTTCGCCAGCTCGCCGGAGCTGATCGCGCGCTACGGCGAGCTGTCGAATCGGGAATTTGTCACGGTGATTTATCAGAACGTCATGGGTCGGGAACCGGATGTGGCGGGTCTGGAGTTCTGGGTCGCGCAGATGGAAAGCGGGATGACCCGTGGCGTCGTGTTGCTGTTGTTCTCGGACTCGCCGGAATACCGGGAGCGCACCGCGCGGGATGTGGAGATCTTTCTGCTGTATTACGGCCTGACCGACCGGATGCCGACGACGGCGGAGCTGGCGGCCGGTCAGACGGAATCCCTGGACGCGCTGATTACCGAGCTGTTGCAGTCCAGCGACTACCGGGGGGCAACGGTTCCGGTTCCGGTCTGCGGCGACAATCAGCCGCCAGCGGTGAATGCAGGACTGGATCAGACGCTCACCCTGCCGGCCACGGCTAATTTAAGCGGGACGGTGACCGATGACGGGTTGCCCAATCCGCCGGCCACCGTGACAGTGACCTGGAGCCCACTCAGCGGGCCAGGGACGGTGACGTTTGGCAATGGCCATGCGGCCGACACCACGGCCACGTTCTCGGCGGCGGGAGCCTACGTTCTGCGCCTCACCGCCAATGACAGCGCCCTGAACGGAACCGATGAAGTGACGATCACGGTCAATCCGGCGGGCGGCGGCGAGGGTTTGCCGCCCGATCCCAGTACGGTCGCGCCGCCGGTCGATCCGACAGTGGCTACGCCAATCTCTGACGCTACGGAATTCCTTTACACCGGCGCCAATCCGATTCAAACCGGGGTCACGCCGGGGACGATTGACCCGGCGCGGGTCGCGGTGTTGCGCGGCCAGGTGCTGGACAAGAGCAATGCGCTGTTGTCGGGTGTGACGATCACGATTCTGAACCATCCTGAATTCGGCCAGACCTTGAGCCGCGCCGATGGGGCGTTCGATTTGGCAGTGAATGGCGGCGGTCTGCTGACCGTGATCTATCAGAAAACCGGCTATCTACCTGCACAGCGCCAGATCAACGCGCCCTGGCAAGATTATGTGATCGTGGACGAGGTGGTGCTGGTCGCCAAGGATGCGAAGGTCACCACGATTAATTTGAGCAATGCTACAACCCTGCAGGCGGCTCAGGGCAGTGTAGTGACCGATCAGGACGGCGTCCGACAACCGGCGCTGTTGCTTCCGGCTGGCGTTACGGCGTCCAAGGTCATGCCGGATGGCAGTACACAACCGCTATCGACTTTAAGTCTGCGGTTTAGCGAATACACGGTGGGCGCGAATGGCCCGCAGACGATGCCAGCCTCGTTGCCGGCGAATGTGGGCTACACCTATGCGCTGGAGTTGAGCGCTGATGAGGCTACCACCAAGCTGAACGGCAAGGATGTGCTGTTCAATCAACCGGTGCCGTTCTATGTGGATAACTTCCTGAACTTCCCGGTGGGCAGCGCCGTGCCGGTGGGGTATTACGACAGTACGAAAGGCGCATGGATTCCCTCCGATAGTGGACGGGTTATCAATCTATTGTCGGTGAGCAGCGGAAAGGCAGATCTGGATGTCACCGGCGATGGGACGGTCGCAGACGCAGCGGCTTTGGCCGAGCTGGGGATAACCGACGAAGAACGAGCTAAACTGGCTACGCTCTACCCTGTAGGCAAAAGCTTGTGGCGAGTGCAGTTGACCCACCTTTCGACCTGGGATTGTAATTGGCCGTTTGGGCCGCCGGATGATGCAAAAGGCCCGCCCTCGGGCCGCCCCTCATCAGGGCCGCCAAATAGTTGCGGTGCAGGTGGGGAAAACACGGTTTCAGGATCAGTCATTGGGTGTGAAAGTCAGACCTTGGGTGAACGCATTCCATTGGTCGGGACTGACCTGGCCCTGAATTATCGTAGTGATCGGGTACCGGGCCGAACGGAAGCCCGAAACCTGAAGATTACCCTCAGCGGTGCGACGGTCCCCGCCAGCCTCAAGCGGATTGAGGCGAGCGTTCAGGTCGCGGGCAGAAACATTGATCTCGGTACTTTTCCGGCGCAGGCCAACCAAGCCACGACCTTTACCTGGGACGGTCAGAATGCGTATGGGCAGGCGCTCCAGGGTTCACAGGCGGCAACCGTGAAGATCGGTTATGTTTATGACGGCGTTTATCAACAGGGTACACGGTTTGGCTATAACGGGAACGGAACGCCGATCACGGGTAGCCGCACCCGACAGGAGATTACTTTCTCTAGTAGTTTGACCACATCGGTCGGTTCTCTCGATCTGAAGCAGGCCGGGATCGCGGGATGGAGTCTGGATATCCACCACGCCTACGACCTGGCGGGTCATGTGCTTTATCAAGGGGATGGGATACGACGGATCGGACAAAGTCCGCAGCAGCAAATCATCACGACAGTAGCCGGTGTGACACGCTCTGGCTACGATTACGGCTACAGTGGCGATGGTGGCCCCGCGACCCAGGCGCAACTTTCGGCTCCCAAGGGCGTAACGGTCGCGGCGGACGGCAGTTTTTATATTGCAGATAAGAGCAACAACCGGATTCGCTGGGTCGATGCGAATGGCACCATTACGACAGTCGCGGGCACGGGATCGCCAGGATTTAGTGGTGACAGCGGCCCCGCGACTCAAGCGCAACTCAATGAGCCAAGTGATGTAGCGCTCGCATCGGACGGCAGCTTTTATATTGCGGATGCTGGAAACAACCGGATTCGCCGGGTCGATGTGATGAATGGCACCATTACGACAGTCGCGGGCACGGGATCGCCGGGATTTAGTGGTGACAGCGGCCCCGCGACTCAAGCGCAACTCAACTGGCCAAACGGCATAGCGGTCGCATCGGACGGTAGTTTTTATATTGCGGATACTGGAAATAACCGGATTCGCTGGGTGGAGAATGGCACTATCACGAGGGTCGCAGGAGATCGCTTGGGATTCAATATCGGCACAGGCGGTGATATCGGCGATGGTGGCCCCGCGATCCAATCGTATCTCAACAAGCCAAGAGACATAGCGGTTGCGGCGGACGGCAGGCTTTATATTGCAGATACTGACGGAGACCGGATTCGCCGGGTGGAGAATGGTGTTATCACAACGGTCGCGGGCACGGGATCGGCGGAATTTAGCGGCGACGGCGGCTCCGCGACTCAGGCGAATATCAGTCGTCCACAAGACGTAGCGGTCACGGCGGACGGCGGGTTTTATATTGCGGATACTAGAAACAACCGGATTCGCTGGGTCGATGCGAATGGTGCCATCACGACGGTCGCGGGCACGGGAGCACTGGGATTTAGTGGCGACGGTGGCCCCGCGACCCAAGCGCCAATCAGTGGTATACAAGGCGTAGCGCGCATGGTAGACGGCAGTTTACTGATCGTAGATACCGGGCGTCATCGCATCCGCAAGGTTTCCTCGGCCTTCCCCGGATTCACCAATGTCGGTGAATTTGCCATTGCCTCAGAAGACGGCCGCCAACTCTACCGCTTCAGCGCAGGAGGCCGCCACCTGAGCACCGTCGACACCTTGACCGATACGGTGTTGTACACCTTCGCCTACGACAGCGCCGGGCGGCTGAGCACGGTGACGGACGCTGATGGAAATGTCATCACGGTCGAGCGCGACGGCAACGGCCATCCCACCGCTCTCGTCGCCCCGTTCGGTCAGCGCACCACCCTGACCGTGGACGGCAACGGCTACCTGAACCGGGTCACCAACCCGGCAAGCGAAGCCTATCAAATGGCCTACACCGCCGACGGCCTGCTGACTCATTTCACTGATCCGCGCAATAACGCTTCGCAATTCACCTATGACGCCTTGGGCCGGTTGCAACGGGACGCCAACGCCGCCAGCGGCAGCCAAAACCTGGCGCGCACCGAACGGGAAGACGGCTACACCGTGACCCGCACCACGGCGCTGAATCGAGCCACCGCCTACAGCGTGGATGACCTGTCCACCGGCGACCGCCGGCGCAAAGTGGTCACGCCAGACGGTCTGCAAACCCAAACCCTGCTCGGCACGAATGGCAGCGCCAATGTCACCGAACCCGACGGCACGGTGACCGAGAGCCTGGACGGCCCTGACCCGCGCTTCGGGATGCAGTCGCCGATCACCACCAGCAACAAAGTCACTACCGGCGGTATCACTGCGACCACCGGCAGCACCGCGACCGTGGAGCCGGCCAATCCGACGAATCCACTCGACTTCACCACGCTCACCCGCACCACGACCATCAACGGACGCACGTCAACCAGCGTCTACGACAAGGCCACCCGCAAGACCACCGTCACCAGCGACGCTCAGCGGCAGCGTTACAGCATCCTCGATGACAAAGGGCGGATGACTGAAGCCGGCGTGACTGGGCTGGAACCGATCACGATAGGCTACGACGGGCGCGGGCGGTTGAACGGCCTCGCGCAAGGCAGCGGCGCGGATACCCGCACCACCACCTTCAGCTACAACGCGGCGGGCTATCTCGCCAGCGCCACTGACGCCCTCGGTCAGAGCAGCCAACTCGACTATGACAATGCCGGGCGGGTCATCGCGCAGACCCTCGCCAATGGTCAACAGATCGATTTTGGCTACGATGCCAAAGGCAATCTGACGAGCCTCACCCCGCCCGACCAACCAGCGCACAGCTTCACCTACAACGCGGTGGATTTGGCGACGAGCTATATTCCACCCACGGTTCCCGGCGGCGGCGATACCGGTTATGAGTACAACGCCGACAAGCAACTGACCAAGGTCACTCGCCCGGACGGCGGGGTATTGAGCTATGCCTATGACGCAGCGGGGCGATTGAGTACGCTCACCCTTCCGGCGGGTCAATACGGCTACAGCTACAACGCTGCGGGTCAATTAAGCGGGATCGCCGCCCCTGGCGGCCTGACCCTCGCTAATGGCTATGCCGGTTCGTTGCTCACCGGCGTGACTTGGAGCGGCGGGATCAGCGGCAGCGTCGAGTTCGGCTATGACAACGACTTCCGGATTGCCAGCCTCACGGTCAACAGCGCCGATCCCATCGCCTACGCCTACGACCCCGACAGTCTGTTGACGACAGCGGGTGATCTCACCCTCACACGCAACGCACAAAACGGCCTGCTCACCGGCAGCGCACTAGGCAACGCGAACGACACGTACACCTACAACAGCTTCGGCGAACCGACCGCTTACACCGCCCGCTACAACTCGACCAACCTGCTAAACATCGCCTACACCCACGACCGGTTGGGACGGATCACCCAAAAGGTGGAAACCGTCAGCGGCGGCGCAGCGGTCACTTTTGACTACGGCTATGACGCCATCGGCCGGTTGATCGAGGTCAAGCGCAACAGTGCGGCTTTCGCCAGTTACGTCTATGACGCCAACGGCAACCGGACGAGCCGGACGGCTGGTAGCACGGTCAACGGCACGTATGACGCCCAGGATCGGCTATTGACCTACGGCAACGCCACCTATGCCTACACGGCGAACGGCGAGCTAAAGACCAAAGACATCGGCGGCCAGACTACGACTTACAACTATGACGCTCTGGGCAATCTGCGCAACGTCACTTTGGCTGGAAAACAGATTGAGTATCTGATTGACGGGCGAAATCGGCGCGTGGGCAAGAAAGTAGGCGGGACGCTGGTGCAAGGCTTCCTCTACCAAAGCACACTCAAGCCGATTGCCGAACTCGACGGTACGGGCAACATGGTCAGCCGGTTTGTTTATGCGGATCAAGCGAATGTCCCTGATTACCTGATCAAGAACGGTCAGACCTACCGGATCGTGACCGATCATCTGGGCAGTCCGCGCTTGGTGATCAACACCGGCACGGGAACTATCGAGCAGACGATGGAGTATGACGAGTTCGGGCGGGTGCTGTCCGACAGCAACCCCGGCTTCCAGCCCTTCGGTTTCGCCGGCGGCCTGTATGACCGTGATACGGGACTGGTGCGGTTTGGGGCGCGGGATTATGACGCGGAGACGGGGCGGTGGACGGCGAAGGATCCGATTGGGTTTACAGAAGAAGATACAAATTTATACCAATACGTGTTGAACGACCCAATTAACCTGGCTGACCGCGAAGGGTTACAACCTACTGGAGTCAACAAATCGCCCCCCGTCGTAGGGCCAGTGAACGAGAATAAAGAATTGCAGAAAGAAGCAGCAAACAGAGCCTGTGACAGCGTTGCTCCGGATTCCAAGAGCGTGGTGAAGAACTGGAAAAAAGCTAATAGCGAATTAAATGGTGGAGGCCGGAATGATCCTCCTAAAGAACCTACAAAATGCGATACAGCTTGTGAGGAGAAAGTGAAAAAGATAGCAAACACTGGACTGCCACCGCGCGGCGGCACTGGTAGTAGTCCCTGAACCTTTCGGGCAACGCTCCGCTTTTGCCCGACCTACTCGACTGATGTCATTGCCGTCGATCTCAGCGCCCCGGAAACCGAGCCGGTCTACCATCCGCTGTCTACCATGGTCTACGCCGCGGGTCGCCATCAGGTCAGCCAGGTAGGGTACGCATGGCGTACCTTTTCCTGACGTGGGAAATGATGGTACGCGGTGCGTACCCTACGAGCCGGGTAGGTCGGGCAACGGCTTTATCGTTGCCCGACATCTCCCCGTCCCTTCCCTGAACCCGTCGGGCAACGCTGCGCTTTTGCCCGACCTGCAATGCTTTCCATATTTTGAAGGATCCTGATGCGCATTCCTCATGCAGAACAGGCGACGGTTGACATGCGCAAGCTGCGCGACTACTGCATGAATCCTCTACACCCCGAAGGCAAACACAAGGCGCGGATGTTTGCAGCGGCGCTCGGCATGACCGACTCTGACGCCGAACCCCTGCGCGACGCCTTGTTGCAAGCGGTCAAATTTCACGATGCAACGCTTGGGCGATGCGATACTTATGGACAGCGCTATCAAATCGATTTTCCCTTCGATTGGCGTGGTCGGCAAACCATCTTGCGAAGCGGATGGATCATTGAACACGGATCGGATATTCCCCGTCTAACCACTTGCTATCCGCGCTGAGAGAGGAGTACCCATGAACAACGCAATTCATCTGCTGGATGTGGTGGCATTGACCGCCAATGTTCCCGAATATGGCCTGTATCGTGGACAAGTCGGCACCGTGGTTGACATCCTGGCCGACGGACGAGCGTTCGAAGTCGAGTTCTGCGACCGTGAAGGGCGCGCCTATGAATCGGTTGGATTGCGTCCTGATCAGTTGATGGTTTTGTACTTCGAACCCGCCTCACCGCCCACTGAACCCGTCATAGAGATGACATAAGCCAAGTAGGTCGGGCACCGGACGTGCTCGACTTGCCTCCATTCATCCCCTAAACGTGTCGGGCAACGCTGCGCTTTTGCCCGACCTACTCGACTGATGTCATTGCGGTGGATCTCAGCGCCCCGGAAACCGAGCCGATCTACCATCCACTCTCTACGCTGGTTTATGCCGCGAGCCGCCATCAGGTCAGCGATGAGTGGGTGGCGGGCCGCCGGTTGCTGGCTGACCGGCAGTTGACCACTTTGGACGTCGCGGAGATCGTCCAGCGGGCGCGGGGCGGGCAGTCGGGCGGATTCTCGGCGGCGGGAGCCTACGTAGTGCGCCTGACGGCCAATGACAGCGCCCTGAACGGGACTGATGAGGTGACGATCACCGTGAATCCGGCGGGCGACAACGGGGGATTACCCCCGGATCCGGGTACAGTGGCACCGACGGTTGATCCCACCGTGGCAACCACGACCTACGCGGCGACCGAATTCCTGTACACCGGCGCCAATCCGATTCAAACCGGCGTTGCGCCGGGGACGATCGACCCAGTGCGCACTGCGGTGTTGCGTGGGCGGGTGTTGGACAAGAACAATGCGCCGTTTCACGGTGTCTACCTCGCGGATGAGCGAATCGGGTGAGGGGCATGGAACGGCGCGTTATCCGGCAAGCGGCCGGATTAGACAAGTCTGATGGCAGTTGGGGAACCAATCCCCCCGTTGGCCAAGGGGGGCTGGGGGGATTTGGCTAAAAGCCGAAGGATTGCATAAAGGTGGTGAACTCGCGGGAGTAGAGAAATCCCGCCATGACGTCGTTGCGCGACATGCCATTGGCCAATTGGCTCAACCAGAAGTCCATACCCCCCGAATCCGGCTCGCGCTGGAAGAAGGTGCGGTAGAGGTCGGTGATAAACCCGGTATTGCTGGTTTTTTTCCCCAGATATTCCGGGCTGTTAAAAAAGAAATGGGCCATCTCCCGGAAGACCGGTTTAACGTCTTCGCCTTGCGCCTGCTTTCCGGCGATAAGGTCGGTCCAGTAACTCAGCCCGACGGCGTCAGGCGCTCGCCCCAGAATCGACGTATAGTAATGTGTGATGAGCGCCGTCGCCGGGTCGCTGACGCTGAACAGGGCGTTCACCGTACAATCCGTGGTAATCGGGCCGGTCGTGTAGATCATCCCGGCCAGCGTTCCGTCACAGCCGGAAACCGTGACCATATAACCCGGTTCGGGAATCACGGTAAAACTGGCGGGCGCCCCGCTCAGCACCATCTGCTGAGCCGGGTTGATGCTGCCGTGCGCACCGGCCTTGGTCGTTACCAGATAATACACATCCTGCATTTTGATCACGAAAGCATCCCGACTGCTGCCGTTGATCCGGTCAAAGGCGTTGTCCGTTGCCGGAAAGTCGGACGCACTGGTGGCTCCGGCGACATAAATGCCGGAACCATTGGCAAAGATGCCCGCGCCGCTGTCGGTTCCGTTATCGCCGCCCAGATACGTCGCGTAAAGCCACTGGTCGCCGGTTTCGTTGAGCTGGGCAATGAAGGCATCGCCACTACCGCCCAGCGTCTGGTCATAAGCATTGGCCGTCACTGGGAAATCGCTGGAGGCGGTCGCCCCGGTCACATAGGTATGGATCGCGCCGGACAGCTCGGTAATGGCGATGCCGACCCCGCTGTCGGCGCTGCGACCGCCCAGGTACGTGGAGTAAATCAGTGAATTGATCCCGATCAGGGCTGGATCAATGTTGGTGATGAACGCATCGCCGTTGCCGCCATAATTGCCCTGCGCCGCGCCGGCCGTTACCGGGAAATTCGAGGAAGCCGTCGCGCCGGTGACATAGGCGTGGTAGCGGCTGTCTACGGTGATTCCGGCGCTGCTGTCGGTTCCGCTGCCGCCCAGATAGGTCGAATAGAGCAGCGAGTACATACCGGACGTTGCCGCCGGGTCGATCTTGGTGACAAAGCCGTCCAGACTGCCGCCCAGGGTGGTGTCGAACGCAGTTCCGGTCACGGGAAAATTGGTCGAGGCCGTCGCGCCGCTCAGATAGAGATGACCGACCTCATCGACGGCAATCGCGGTGCCTTGATCATCCTTGGCCCCGCCTAGATAGGTCGAGTAATGCAGGTTGCCGCCGCTGTCGAGCTGAACCGCGAAGGCGTCGGCACCGCCGAGCAATGCCGGTTGAAACGCGCTGGCCAGCGGAAAATCGACCGATTTGGTGGAACCGGTCACGTAGATCATCGATGGGTTGATCGGCGGATGCACGGCGATGCCGCGTCCTTCATCATCCTTGGTTCCGCCGAGATACCTGGAAAACAGCGGTCCGCCGCCGGTCTCGTTGAGAATCACAACAAAGGCATCCTTGCCGCCCTGGAGGACGCCCCCGGTGACCGGGAACTCCTGGGAAGCAGTCATGCCGGTCACATAAGCGTAGCCGTTGCTATCGACGGCGATGGCATAACCGATATCATCCTTGTCATCGCGGCCGCCCAGATAGGTTGCATAGATCAGGCTTGCCGCACCGGTTGCGGTGAGGTCGAATTTGGCGACGAAAGCATCCAGGGTTTTCACACCGGCGATAGTCGGATCGACCGCGTTGGCGGTAGCGGGAAAATCAATGGACGCGGTGGCACCGGTCACATAAGCATTACCATGAGTATCGACCGCGAGGCCGGTGCTGTAATCATCCTTAATGCCGCCCAGATAGGTGGCGTAGGACAGGATCGGATCGATGACCAGGGGATGACGTTGATCGTATTGGGCGACTTCAAAGCCGATCCGTGTGGCCGGCGTCCCGGTCTCGGCGGAGCGCAGCACATAGCGGCCAGCGACAATCTGTTTTTGCCCGTTGACGATCTGATAAATATGCGGGGCTTGTTGCACAACCTGGCCGCCGGGAACCGTCAGCGCTAGGTCGCCGTCAGGGGTGATTTGCGCATGTTGCACGCCGCTGATCGCCATTTGAATGGTCGCCGGGTCGGCATCGGGGGCGACAATAAAGTCGTATTCAAGACGCTGCGGATTGCCGTAGTAGACCAGATCAATGCCCGGATAGACATTGGCGTAGCGCACCCGCTGGTAATGGGAAATCGCGGTTCGCCATTTTTCTCGATCCTTGCCGATCAGATAATGGCTGACGCTGGGCATTCTCTCGAGGCCCTCGATCCGTGGTTCGGGATGGCGGGTTGCGCCTTCGAGCCGGAGGCGCAGGGTCGCGCCGGGGATCGCGGGAGGGTCGGCGGGGCTGATAGCGTTACGAACGGGCTGCAGATTCAGTATGGCTTCCCAGACTGTCAAAAATACCGTATAGCCCGGCCCTCGCGCCAGAAATCTGACATCGGCGGCAGTCTGGCCAACATTGGGTTCAAAATACAGGGGAGTCGCGCCCGCCATGAGTTCGGAAGCCGATGGTTTGGCCAACCCGGTGCTGCCAGCCAACGCCAATACAATAGTCAGCAGCGCCGCCAGCCCTCGGGGTAATGCTCTACCACTGTTCATGAAGTTCTTCCTCCAAATTGACAGAATGGCCGTCCGGATGCGGCTTGATAATTTTCAGCAAGTTCCGAGCCGGTTTTCAGCATTGTCGCTGACCTTGTGACCAGTCTGGAGTGGCAGCAGCGGTGCAGCGTGGGTCAAACGTGGAATGCCAGCACCCAGCGCTGCGATATACCCTGAGTATTTTCACCTGTCATCAAGCACTGACACAAACCGCCCCCAGCGGGTTCCGCATGCCGACCATCGAGGAACTGCGCTCCCTGGTGTACTGCTCGAAAACGGGCGCGATTGGCCTGTATGAAGGCTTCCCGGTGTATTGCAGAAGTATGTATGATGGTGATCTTTTGAACACGGACTTCCAACGATCCACAATTGTGTACGAAGCGTTCCCACCAACTATCCGTATTGTTCCTCCTCGGTCGGTGCCTTCTATCCGGGTCTCCTCGCCCTACGCGCTACGCACTTTACCGGGGTATAACCCGCCGTGCCGAGGGTCGATCACAATCCCAGTTGCTGCTTAACTTCGTTGAAAGCCATACTCGGCGCATCATGTTCAGCATTTTTGGCTTCACGGAGATCAACCAAATCTTGCATATCCATAAAAATCTGTTGTAGTGCGAGAAACTCTTCGTAAGGCAATACCACAAATTCTTTTTTCCCTTTTTTTTCCAGAATATTTGGATGAAGTTCTAGCATTTTTAACCTCTTATCGATAGGCGTCACGACGATGAACGACGCGATAAATTATCACAGTTTGTTGTTCCACTTCAAACAAGACGCGGTAATCACCGATCCGTAGCCGATACTCCGGGGTATGAGCGGTCAAATGTTTAACATCACCACTCAGATCATTTTTTAACCCCTCGATCTTATCCATGATACGGCGTCCAGTTTCGAGAGGTAGTTCTTTTAAATCTTTGACGGAATGATGTTTAAATTCAATATCGAATGGCATAAAATTCATTCTATGGATCGTTACCACTACGAATGCCGCGTTTTCGTCCGATTCTAACCGGAGGTACTGTTTATCGGTATGCAACCCGAATATGGCGCTTACGAACCGTTGATCGGTTACATTCCTTTAAAGCAGGCACAAGCGGCAGTAGGATACGTACTGCCTACCTTGAAATGCAGGCTAAACCGGTTGCCAGACTATCACAACCCCAGCCCCTGCATGAATGCGGCAAACTCCGGGGAGTAGAGGAAGCCGGCCATGATGGCATTACGGGACACGCCGGACGCCAGCTCGCCCAGCCAGAACTGCATCCCGGCGTAATCCGGTGCCCGCTGGAAGAAGGTCCAGTACAAGTCGGTGATGAACTGGGCGTCGCTGGTGTTATTGCCCAGGTATTCCGGGCTGTTAAAAAAGAAGTAAGCCATGTCCCGGAACACGATTTTGACATCCTGACCCTGTAGCTGCTTTTCGCGAACCAGGTCATGCCAGTAAGCCAGACCAGCGCTGTCCGGTTCCCGGCCAAGAATGGCCAGGTAGTAGTGGGTGATCAACGTGATGTCCGGCGCAGTGTTGAAGGCAGCGGTCACGGTTTGGAGCGCGATCATGCGGACCAGACAGGACTGACCCGCGCCGGTACAGGCGCCGCTCCAGCCGGCGAAGGTGGAACCGTCAACGGGCATCGCGGTAATGATCACCTCAGCGCCGGCAGCGTAGTTTTCGCTGCAATCAACCCCGCAATCAATGCCGGCGGGATCGCTGGTGACCATGCCGATTCCGGCACCGGCCAGGGTCACGACCAGCCATTGGCTGTTGAAATCGGTCGGGTTATCGGTCGGGTTAAAGGTCGCCGTGACTTGCCGGGCCGCGGTCATGCTGATCAGGCAAATGCTGCCCATGCCTGAACAGGCACCGCTCCAGCCGGCGAAGGTGGAACCACTGACCGGGACGGCAATAACCTGGACTTCCGTTCCCGTTGGGTAGAATTCGCTGCAATCGGTCCCGCAGTTAATGCCCGCGGGTTTGCTGGTTACGTCCCCCGATCCAGCGCCGGCGATGCTGACGGTGAGTAGCTGGACATTGTCTGGATCGAGGGTGAAGCTGGCGCTAACCGTGCAGGCGCGAGTAATCGGCCTGGTCGTGTAGGTATTGCCGGTCAGCGTTCCCCCGCAGCCGGTAACCAGAGCGGTATAGCCGGGGTCTGGGGTCACGGTCAAGGTGGCAGTTCCACCATGCAAGACAGTTTGCGCAGACGGGGCGATCTGGCCGTTCGGGCCAGCGGTCGCCGTGACCGTGTAGGCACTGCGGCTGAAACTGGCCGTGATGGTGCAAGCGGTGGTGATGGATCCAGTGGTATAGGTGGATCCAGACAGCGTTCCGTTACAGCCGGTGACCGTCGCGGTGTAGCCAGGATCCGGGGTCACGGTGAAGGTGGCAGTGCCACCATAAGAAACAGTTTGTGCAGCCGGAGCAATGTGGCCGTTCGGGCCAGCGGTCGCCGTGACCTGATAGCTACCCTGACCAAACGTGGCGCTGACCATACAGTCGGCGGTAATCGGTCCGGTGGTATAGGCATTGCTGGCGAGCGTTCCCCCGCAACCGGTGACGGCGGCGGTATAGCCGGGATCCGGCATTACGATGAAGTCCGTGGTTCCGCCATGCGGGACGGTTTGTGAAGCCGGGGCGATCTGACCGTTCGGGCCGGCGGTCGCCGTGACCAGGTAGCGTTCCTGACTGAAGGTGGCGCTAACGGTGCAGGCGGCGGTAATCGGGCCGGTGGTATAAGTGGTGCCGGTGAGCGTTCCCCCGCAGCCGATGACGGCGGCGGTGTAGCCAGGATCCGGGGTTACGGTAAAGGTGGCGGTTCCGCCATGCGGGACGGTTTGTGAAGCCGGGGCGATCTGACCGTTCGAGCCGGCGGTCGCCGTGACCAGGTAGCGTTCCTGACTGAAGGTGGCGCTAACAGTGCAGGCGGCGGTAATCGACCCGGTAGTATAGGTATTGCTGGTAAGCGTTCCCCCGCAGCCGGTGACCAGGGCGGTATAGCCGGGATCCGGGGTGACGGTGAAGGTGGCGGTGCTACCATGCGGGACGGTTTGTGAAGCCGGGGCGATCTGGCCGTTGGGGCCAGCGGTGGCGGTGACGGTGTAGCTTTGTTGACTGAAGGTGGCGTTGATGGTGCAGGCGGCGGTAATCGGCTCGGTGGTGTAAGTGGTTCCGGAGAGCGTCCCGTTGCAACCGGATGCCGCAGCGATATAACCGGCGTCGGGAGTGACGGTGAAGGTGGCGGTTCGGCCATGGGGGATGGTTTGCGTGGCCGGGGTAATTTGGCCGTTGGGGCCGGCGGTGGCGGTGACGGTGTAGCTTTG
>JFJP01039014.1_pt1 | contig 15675 bp, 13 predicted proteins | sample 431651 | NCBI WGS metagenome assembly JFJP01 (sample SAMN02602958, study PRJNA72255) | Microbial mat metagenome, whole genome shotgun sequencing project. | biome: fresh water; feature: sink hole; material: water; isolation source: purple microbial (photo- and chemosynthetic) mats found in... | reverse complement strand
ATGGGGGGGATATTGCCGGTGTCGAGTTTTGTGGTGGGGGTATAGGGGACGTTGAAAAAGGCGGCTGTTTTTTCCCTGACCATGGCCGGGTCGTATTCGTAGAGTTTTGAGAAAAGGGTTTTGGATTTCCCGCTGATGGGGATGATGATCCCTTCTTCCTGGGCAAAGGCTTTGACGGCTTCTTCCATGAAGGGCTCGCCTTCTTCGATGATAAGGACTTTGTCACAGCCTTTGAGAAAGGTTTTGATCTTTTTTTCCGGCAAGGGGTTGGAGAAGCCTATTCGAAGGATACGGGCTTCAAGGCCGAGATCTTTGACCGCGTCCCTGGCATAATAATAGCTCACGCCGTTGGTGATGATGCCGAACTTTCCGTTGCCTTCAATGGTGTTGAATTCTGAGGTTTCGCTGACCTCTCTGGCCTTGTCCATTTTTTCCAGGACTTTGACATGGAGTTGTCTCGATACGGCTGGCACGGTCACGCATCTTGAAGGTTCTCTATTAAATCTGCCCTTGGTTTTTCTTGCTTTTACATCCCCAAAGGTGACATAGGCATTGGAATGGTTGATCCTTGTGGTGGTTCTCAACAGTACGGGCTGGCTCAATTGTTCCGAAAGATCAAAGGCGTATTTGATCATGTCTTTGGCTTCGGGTACGGAAGAGGGTTCCAACATGGGAAGATTGCCGAATTTGGCATAGTATCTGTTATCCTGTTCGTTCTGGCTGGAGAACATGGACGGGTCATCGGCCGTAAGGATAACCATGCCGCCGGTGACGCCCACATAAGCCAGAGTCATGAGAGGATCGGCTGCCACGTTCAGTCCCACGTGTTTCATCATACAAAAGGTTCTTAATCCTGAATTGGCAGCACCGGCCGCAACTTCCAGGGCCAATGACGGGGTGCCTGGATAGGTCGAGGCAAAGGCCACTCCCGCCTCTATCGCACCCCTTGCTATGGCTTCGTTCCCCAGGAGCATGATCTTTTCTCCCGGGCTTTCTTTTAATAATTTGTGCATGTGCTCTCCTCTTATAAATATACTTTTTTGAATCGCTAACCAAAGATCAAAATGTATATTAAGCTAAACCAGATCAAAAAAACCTTGTCAAGCATAAACTTTAATTTTGTAAGGAAAAACTTCATTTTATAATAACTATTGAAAGCATAATCCCTATTTTTGATTTACTTTATAAGCCAATATCCTGTTTTTACCTTATTAAAATTATGCCCATAATGATCGCATGAACGATGTGTTGCAAAGTTGCGACCGTCAAAAACAAAAGAATGTATTGATGCAACCATTCGATTATGGTATCAATCTTCCCTTGTTTGTGGGAATATGGATTTGCCTTTGGTTACACAATTTGCCTTCTTTTGGCATACCCATTGCTTTGTCCCTTGGTCCGGAAGCCCAATTTTTTTTATATGAAAAGGAATCACACACTATGTGCCCTGTGAAAAATATACAACAGTTTAAAAATACAGAAAAAAGCATCATGATTATCGGCGGCGGCGTTGCCGGTCTTTCAGCCGCAGGCATCCTGGGAAGATACAATCTTGCTGTCCATCTTGTGGAAAAAACGGATCAGCTTGGCGGCAATGCCGCTTCCTGGGCCTGCATGGCAACACAAGCCTGTCAAAACTGCGGCGCCTGTCTGGTACCGGAAATGGTGCAACAGGCAAAGAACCAGGATAATTTAACCACCCACCTGAACCGAACCGTTACCAACATAATGGCAGAGGATGGAAAATACCGTGTCAGCCTCGACCCGGGCATGGATTCACCCCTTTTTGTCGACAAAATCATTATGGCCACCGGATTTTCACCCATATCCCCGGATGGTCTCATGGGTGAAAAATATCATGCTTTTGACCGGGTCATAACGACAGTGGATCTGAATAAAATTTTGGCCGGGCAAGGTCTTGGACCCTATCTGGGGGAAACAGCGGTTCCCAGAATCGGGTTTATCCAGTGCGTAGGTTCCAGAAACCGCCTGAAGGGAAGAGATTATTGCTCACAGGTCTGCTGCAAGGTGTCCCTCAGACATATCAACAAACTTCTATCGGTTTATCCTAAGGCAGATATCTCCATGTTTTATATGGATCTTCAGATCATGGGCAAGGAGACCCGTTCCGCTTTTGAAACCCTTGGAAAAAATATCAGGCTGGTCCAGGGGGTGCCCCTTGACATCATGAATACAAAAAAAGAAGGCATGCTCACCATCATTCGCGAAGACTACGCTTCCGGGTCCAGGATTGCCGAACATTTCGACCTGATTGTACTCAGCGTGGGCATTGCGCCGGGTAGCGCATTAGTCAGAACAGCACCGGGTCTTCATTTGAATGCCGACCCCTGGGGTTTTCTTCTGAATCCTACCGACTCCGGTATTCATATTGCTGGCTGCGCAGCCGGTCCCCGGGACATCTTGACCTCCAAAGCAGATGGAGAAAGCGCTGCCCGTTCCATCCTGAAGGAATGCGGGTTCATGCCCTCGCCTCAACAGCGCACGGTTGCGGTTTTTGGAGACGGCAAAGAAGCCCTGAAGATTGCCGAGGCACTCCGGGATAACGGCCACAACGCCCTGATCCTGGGCAAAGGAGAATCCGATTCCTTTCCCGATCCCAAATCCGGGCTCGGCATCCTTTGGAAACCTTTTGATACGCTGCTTTCCGTCAAAGGAACCGTGAACCGGTTTGAGCTTGTAGTCCGTCCGGACAGGGGGCCGTTGGAAACACATGAGGTATGTGCTGTCATTGTGGCTGAACCGGTTAAAAAACAGACGGCATTTACCGTGGAAAATCCGGCCTGGGATTGTCTTTTTTCCATTGCCCGGTTTGAGCAGATTTTGGATCATACCCCGGACAAGATCCCGGATCGGGTTCTATTTCATCTCGGCACATACCCTTCCCCGCCAAAACAGGAAGCCCGGATGGCGCTTGATTTTGCACTCAGGCTTGTCAAAGCAGGAAAAAAGGCCGATATCATCATCCGCCATATGGCGGTCCATGGCAAAACCGGCCAGAAAACCTATGATGAGGCCCGGAAACTGGGAGTCAAATTCTTCCGCGTCACGGATAAGGAAGATGTAACCATTGGCCGATCCGCCCAGGGGCTCACAGTAAGTATAAAAGACGCCTTTCTTTTTGATATATCCCTCCGGTTTAATGCCGGCTGGATAGTGGTTCCGGAAAATGCAACCCCATCTCCCGGGTATAAAAAGACCATGGATCTGTTAAAACTGGAAAGCGATTGCGAAGGTTTTTTCCAGAGCCCCAATATCCGGCACCGGTTGACGGGGAGCCCCAGGAAAGGCATCTTCTTTGCCGGAGCCTGTCACGACGACACGGATGCCGAAGACCTTTCACGGGAAATCCAAACGATTCTTTCGTCCATTGAAACCCTTGAACAGAGAGATCCGGGCCTCTTGACCGACGATACCGTCGTCATTGACGAGTATCGATGTGTCAGGTGCCTGACCTGTTACAGGATCTGCCCCCACTGCGCCATTGTGATCGTAAACGGCATAAAGCCCTATGTAGTTCCGGAGGCCTGCGTCTCATGCGGGTTATGCGTCTCTTCCTGCCCGGCCCTGGCCATTACGCAAACCGATTTCCATGATCCTTCTATTTCAAACGAGACCCTGGGCGGCCGGGATATCATTTTTGCCTGTGAACGGTCAGCCGCCATTGCTGCGAAAAGCACAACCCTCCCGGAAAATACAAGCCTCATCACTGTTCCCTGCGTCTGCCGGGTGGACACCGGGACACTTTTAAAAACATGGCTCAACGGCGCATCGAGCATCACTCTTGCGGGCTGCCACCCAGGCAACTGCCGGTCCTCTCACGGCAGCCGTACCGCCGTTTCACGGACGCAGAAAACCAACCGCCTTCTTGAAAAAACCGGGGCCAAGGTTGAATTCAAACCCTTTGCTGCCAACGAACCCGTAAGATTTCAAGATGCTTTATTCCCTGGAAAATAAAAAAAGGAAAGATCATGACGACAATTGATATAAAAGACGACTCAACTCTGCTGAAACAGCTCAATCTCTATGAATCGGACGACAATGTATCCGAATGTCTGACCTGTGGCGCCTGTAATTCAAGATGCTCCTGGTTTGACGGCGAAGGCGGGCCCGTCCCTCGGCAGATGGTCCGGATGGCCGTCATGGGCCTGGATGAGGAGCTGATTAAAAGCGGGATGTTATGGGATTGTCTCCTTTGCAACCGCTGTACCCAGGAATGCCCCATGGGAATTACCATGGCAGACGTGGTGAGAAAGGGACGCTCGCTTCCCGATGCAGAATACCTGATTTCGGAAGATATCCGCAGAGGTGTGGCATCAAGACTCCAGAGCGGGGATGTTAACGGCTTGACCCGGGAAGATTTTGTAGATACCATGGAATGGCTGGCAGGGGAATTTGCAGAAGAGGTCGACGACCCATCCGCAGTGATCCCTTATGACCTCAGCGATACTGAATATCTCTACCTGCCCAACCCGAGAGAACTTCGCACCAATGTGCTCCACCTGACCGCCATGGCAAAGCTCTTTTACGCATCTGGCGTATCCTGGACCATGTCCGGCAGCCACACGGATGTGACCAACTGGGGTTATTTTATCAGTGATGATGAGGTGGCAAGAAAAATGGCGCTCATGGTCATTGAACCGGCAGAAGCTATGGGTATAAGGACCCTGGTCCTGTCAGAATGCGGTCATGGGTATTATGCCCTTAAAATGATGACGGAAAAACTCATTGGAAGAAAACCCGGATTCGAGATCATCAGCATGCCAGAATTTATTTTACAGCAGGTGAATAAAGGCACTATCAAACTGGACCCTTTGATTCACCCTTTTGATATAGCCTATCATGACCCCTGCAATCTTGGGCGGAAGTCCGGGATGTATGATACGCCCAGGGAAGTCTTGCGCCTCTCCTGCAAAAATGTCGTCGAACTTCTGCCCAACCGGGAAAACGCCATCTGCTGCGGCGGCGGAGGCGGTATGCTACAGGACAGCACCAGCAAGGCAAAGCGGATGATCACGGGCAAGGCAAAGGCTGAGCAGATCATCGCTTCCGGTGTTAGGCATGTGGCAGCCCCATGCCTTTCCTGCCATCGCCAATTGGGTGAAATATCAAAACAGTTCAACCTGGGTGTCACGGTGGATACCATTGCGTCCCTGGCATCCAAAGCACTGATCCTTTAATTTTTAACGGAATAGAATACGTATGGAAGCTCTCTTCATAAAGGAAGTGAAAGGTCTTGTCGAAAAGATCGGGTTATGTCACTTTGGACTTGATATGGATTAACAGAACTCAGGCTTATTTAACAGATGAAGAATAAAATTTTCGGTCCCTTGAATGAAGAAACCACTAAAGTAATCCTGGAATGCATTTCCGACGGGGTGTTTACAATAGATTACAACTGGGAGATCACCTCTTTTAACCGGGCAGCAGAGGAAATTACCGGGATTTCACGTAAAGATGCTGTCGGACGGCATTGCTGGGAGGTGTTCCGGTCCAATATGTGCGAAGCGGAATGTGCCCTGAAAAAAACAATGGAAGAAGGAAAACCCTTTATCAGCACCTCCGGCTATATCATCAACAGCAAACAGAAACGGGTCCCCATTACCGTATCCACCTCCCTTCTGATTGATAAAAGCGGGGATGTTATCGGCGGGGTCGAAATCTTCAGGGACCACTCTCTTGTTGAAGATCTGAGAAAAGAAATATCTGCCGGGGTAAATATAGAGGATATGGTCAGCACCAGCAGCGCAATGAAAAAGACATTGAATATTCTTCCTCAGATTGCCGAGAGCGACGCCACCGTACTGATACAGGGTGAGACCGGAACAGGCAAGGAACTGATGGCAAAAGCCGTTCACAACATCAGCCACAGAAAAAGCGCACCGTTCATCACCATCAACTGCGGGGCACTGCCCGACACCCTTCTGGAATCAGAGTTATTCGGGTATAAAAAAGGGGCCTTTACCAGTGCGGAAAAGGACAAACCCGGTCAATTCTCCCTGGCCCATGGCGGCACCATATTTCTGGATGAAATCGGGGACACGAGCCCTGCCTTCCAGGTTAGACTGTTAAGGGTTCTCCAGGATCATGAATACACTCCCCTGGGCGGCGTAAAAAAGGAGAAAACGGATATCCGTATCATCGCCGCCACCAACAAGGACCTGTCTGCCATGGTGAAAACGGGCGAATTCCGGCAGGATTTGTTTTACAGGATTAATGTTATAGCTGTAAAACTGCCGCCGTTAAGGCAACGCATGGAAGACATTCCGCTTCTGGTGGAACGGTTTGTATCCCGTTTTAATATCCGAAGAAACAAATTTATCCAGGGAATTGACCAGAAGGTTCTCCATACCTTGATGAACCATGATTATCCCGGCAATATCCGTGAGCTTGAAAATATTATCGAACATTCCTTTATTCTTTGCACAAAAGGATATATCCAACCTGCCCATCTACCGATTTTTTTAAATGCAGAGCCCTTGGATGAAGATCCCTCCATCGCGGATGAAACAAAATCCGGCGATCCGGTAAGAGCGGCCCAGGTCAAACTCATTCTGGAAGCCCTGAAACGTAATAATTACAACCGCACCGAAGCGGCAATCGATATCGGCATCCATAAAAGCACTCTTTTCAGGAGAATCAAAAAATTAGGTATTTCCTTATAGCTGATTCCTTAATACCATGCCTGATTTATCCGTCATCTATTGCATGGATGCAGTTGCGTCGGTCTTGCTTTTGCGTCTTATGTGTGTTGCGAGTTGTTGAAACCCAGCCCCCAACATTTTCATAACCGTTTGGAATTATTGGATTGCAAGATAATTTTTTTCCAGGCATAAGGTTTGCATCAACATTTACTGTAAAATACAAAAACTCCTTTGGAGGGCGAACTTGAAAATTGCCGTGACCATATGGGGAAACAGAATATCCCCTGTTTTTGATGCCTCATCCAATCTGCTGATAGCAGAAATCGAGAACAGCATTGTTGTAAGCAAAACATTCAAAACCATCAACCCGGATACACCGGAAACTCTTGTTAATCTGCTGACCCACCTGGGGGTGCCTGTTTTAATCTGTGGCGCGATTTCTCAAAAAGCTTCCGATACAATTTTACAGAGCAGAATCGAACTTATTTCTTTTGTAACCGGTAATACAGACAGGTTTTTGGAAAGTTTTGCCCTTAAAAATGGAATTGAAAAAGGCTTTATGATGCCCGGCTGTAGCACTCACTACTGCAGAAAACGCAATCCTGGTGCTACAATTTTTTAAATTTAGCCGGATACTCCCGTGCAAGATTCATATAAAGCTGTTTTTCATAGATCGAGAAATCCTTATGCCGTTTTTCAATATTACCGATCATTTTACAGGGCATTCCACCGGTAATTTTTCCTTTTCGGCATACCGATTCACATCATCATTGCCGATGGAAAGGCTTCAATGAATAAAAGAGATACCATTGACCGTTCCGTTGGCTATAAGCAAAGGGTATGCCTTGAGCTCGCGATTGTTTTAATAATAAATGCATTAATTATTTTAATGTGCTGGAATAAAATATAAAAATGCATCAGGCGTTTTGGGGGAAAATCATGGTCGCACAAATGCGCCTGACAGAAAATGGTGAATTCAGTGCTTATAATCGGATGAGCCGGGGAAAGAGATATTTCCCTTCCAGAAAAGATTTGATCCGGCAATCGCACCCCAGTGTACAAGGCTCATGGATACAATTACCTATCACAGATCTCAGCATCCCCAATCGGGTAACGGCAACAATCTGAGCCATACGCAATTCGCTGATTACACCACGTTTGGCTATCGCAGTTCCAGGGATAAGGATACGTTTGCGGCACCGCTGAATGATGGATTGAAAGAGGCTGTAAATTATATCATTTCAGCCAATTCCACGCTCGAATGTTCCGGAAAGTTGGAGATACTCTGCTTTCTTTTTTACGTTGAAATGTCGGTATCCGTTGATTCCTGGGGATGAAATATCATCCCCAGGCTTTTTATGGAGGTTAATTGGCGGTTTCCGGGTGGAAGACGTTGACTTCTTTCAGGTCATCTCCCAGGTATTCCCGTTCATTGGGTCCCAATATTCCCAATGACAGGCAGATCAATGTCCACAGATGGACCACCGGGTAGTTGCCCCCAAAATGCTCGCTGAGTTCGTGGATCTGGGCATGGCAGTTGTGACAGCCTGCGATGCAGTAATCAGCGCCTGTGGCCTTGATCTGGGCGTCTTTGATTTTTCCGTATTCAAGACGCTGGTCTTTAAATCCGGACTGCAGAAAACCACCGCCTCCGCCGCAGCAGTAATTGTTGGACCGGTTGGGCTGCATATCGATAAAATTTTCCTCCCCCACAATGGATTTGACAACAAATCTCAGATCTTCAGCAATGGGGTCACCATAGCTTTTTCTGACAATCTGGCAGGGATCCTGTACGGTGAATTTGATTTTCAGGTCTTTATTCCAGTCGGAATTGACCTTTAATTTCCCTTCCCTGATCCATTTTGCGTAATATTCATATATGTTTTTAATTTCAAAATTATGCTCAAGATTAAATTTTTTCACTCCGGCCCGGACTGAAAAAGTGACGTGTCCTCACTCGGTATTGAGATAGGTTTTACACCCCAATCTATTGGCCTGGTCGACGCTTATTCCGGTTGTTTTTTTCCATGCCTCGTCATCGGCCAGGAACATGCAATAATTTTCACCTCCCCACCCCCGGCTGCCATAAGTCCAGTTAACCCCGGCAAGGTGAAGGATTTTCCATAGAGGGACCATTTCATCCGGCTCTGTTACGGGCTCCCTTGAATTCTGGTTCAGAAAGAATTCCGCCCCTTCCTTATCAATGGGGGCCTCCATGTCGGCAAATTCCGGCTGGGCTTCCTGGTATTCTTCCAGAATATCCTGAACAACAAATTCAAAGTCTTCCTGAGACGCCCCCATAGCGCTACAACTCTCGTTTCTAAGGGCCATGTCGCAGGAACCGAGGATGCCTTTGGGTCTTTCTTCTCTGGGACGGAGCGTTCTTGCATTGAAAACCAACTGGGGAATGTCGATTTTCATGGGGCATACATAGATGCACCGCTGGCACATGGTGCACATCCAGGGCCAGTCGGATTTGATGATTTCTTCATCCATCCCCAGGGCCGCCATGCGGAGAAATTTTCTGGGGTCCATGTTGTTCAGCCCTGTGGCCGGGCACCCGGAAGCGCATGCCCCACAGGTCAGGCATGCATTCAGGTTGCCGCCCTCAGGCAACAGTTCTTTTACCTTGTTTAAAAAAATATTTTTTCTTTTCTTATTGCCAAGCTTGATAACGGCTTCTGCCATAGAAATTTCCTTTCTTTTAGATCCCTTTGGGGGGTTCCGTGTTATATGAATCCCTGGTCCTCATCAGAATTCAAATTTTTGATCTGAAGAGCATAATCCGTACCAGAGCAACATTTCCTTCATGTTTTTAAAATTACCCATTATTTTAAAGGGTTATATTTTGATAAAATTCTCAAGGTTGCAATTTTGCGATCATTCTTACCTGTCTGGTTTTAAAATAGCGACTCTGTTGCAAAAGAGGATTTGGTGATAATATCTCTATCGAGTATTGCATTTTGATCTCTTTTTAGGCCTGTTTTGATTCAGTGGGAATTGAAACAGAACCCGTGGTTTATGACTTCATCAACGGCAGGGTGATGGTGAATTCAGTGTATTGATTCACTTCGGATTTGACGGTAATGGTGCCGCCATGCTGTTTGATGGATCGTGAAGCGATAAAAAGCCCGAGTCCAGTCCCCTTATTGCCTTTGTCGGAATAGAAAAGGTTGAAAAGTTTGTCCTTTTTGCTTTCCTCGATACCTTTGCCGTTGTCTTTAATGGAAAACAGGATGCGGGGCGGTTTGATATCGACGCCGAATCGGACGATCCCCTTTTTTCCCCTTATTGCGCAGGCTTCCACGGCATTTTCAAGAATGCTCATAAAGGCTGAGAATACGGCGGTTTTGTCGATATGAAGGGAAATGTTGTTATCTGGGCTGACAATGTCCAGCCGGACATTGTCCTTATCTGCCTTGGGTTTGATGATGGAAATGATTTCCTGGATCAGGTCAGTTAAGAGAACCGTGGAACGGTCCGGTTCCCTTTTTTTGGAGTGATACAGGATATCAAGGACCATCTGACGGGTTTTGGACATCTTTTCCTTTACGATGTCCCATCCTTCTTTGATGCGTCCGGTATCGCCCTTATCAATGCCTGAATCAATGAGATAGGAACCGCCGTCAAGACCCGTCAGCACCTGTTTCATCCCGTGGGATACAGCACCGATATGAAGCCCGAGAGCCGCCAGGTGGTCCTGAAGTTCCCGGATCAGGGTCACATCTGTGGACATCTCCATGACATGGGTGATGGCGCCTCTATCATCAATGATGGCCGAGGTCTGGACATAGATATCCTTTATACTGCCGTCTTTCAGGATCACTTCAAATTCAGCCGTATGAGATTTGCCATCCTTGAAGGTTTTCAGCACTGGGCAGTCCCGGCAGGGTTCATTTCTGTCCTTGTAAACCTTGAAACAGGTCATTTTATCCTGAAAACTAAACTGTTCCCGGAATATCCGGTTGGTTTCAATGATATTCAAATCCCTGTCCTGGACCGTGATATAGCAAGGGGCTTCATTGAACAACTGAACATATCTTTTTTCGGATTCCGCGAGTTTCCGGGTTTTTTCCCGGACAAGCGCTTCAAGGTTTTGCGTATAGGACTGGATCTGTTTTCGGTTTTGAATTCTGTCATTGGCCCGCTTCAGAGCAATGTCCAGTACATCATTATCAATGGGTTTGGATATGAAATCAACCGCATTGAGCTTCAGGCTTTCAATGGCAAGTTTATAGTCGCCATGACCCGTGATCATGATGACCTCAATGTCGGGAGTGTTTTCTTTGATATGTTTTAAAAGGGAAATGCCGTCCATCCCCGGCATCCGGATATCCGTGAGAACAATATCCGGGGATGCGGTGTCCGCCATCTGAGCGGCTTTTTTCCCGTTATCCGCAGTGACGACCTCGTATCCTGCGTCCTGAAGATAAATGGTCAGGACCTTTCTGAGGCCTTCTTCATCATCCGCCAGTAGAATTCTGGTTGCCATAGGGCTTTATCCCATTCAATGATCCGGTTCAGGTGAACTTACACAAGCTTTGATAACCTCTTTAAGATATTCGGGATCGGCATCTTTTGCAACATAAATTGCAGGCACGGGTACAGGGTGTTCAAGGGTTACATTCAGCATTTTGATATAGTGAAAAAATGCAGCCCGATCAACCCCTGAAAAAAAGATAATGGGGATGTCTTTAAAATCCGGGCGGGTGACAAGTTCCTGGTAAACCAGCCCACCGCCTTTTATGGGCATCATGATATCCAGAATAAGGGCAGCGGGCCTGATATGGCTCAGGATATCAAGCCCTTCTGCACCATCTTTTGCCAGGATGGGTTCACATCCAATGGATTTGACCAGGGTCATGAGATAAAACCGCATCTGCATCTCATCATCAAGGATCAGAACCTTTGGCAATTCTTTTTCCAGGATCATGTTTCAACCCCGGCTTATAATTTATCGTCCCTGTTCACACTGGCGACAGGGCAGGCTGATCTTAATACAACCTGTTCAACGGTTGTGCCCAGGAGCGCTTCATTGGGATCAATGTCTTTTGTGTGATGGGCCATGACAATGAGATCACCGCTGGTTTCCCTGGCAAATTTCAAAAGTTCGACATAGGGGATGCCTTCCCAGATCGTGATTTCATAATTGTCAAAATCCTTCATCCGGGATACATATTCTGTTTCAATCCTCGCCTTTGCCGCTTTTATCCGGTCTTCAATGGTTTTTTGTCCGGGAGGAACCCCGGCCTGGGAAGCCCCCATATCCAGGGCATGGAAAAGATAAAGCTTGCACCCGATAAATGCAGCCATTTTATAGGCAAATTGAAATGCAGCCATGGATGCCTTTGAAAAATCGGTTCCGAAAATAATTTTATTGAAATACCAGAAACAGGTTTCACAGGGTCTGCTGACAATCAGCACCGGACATCTGGCTCTCTGGGCCACTTGCTGCATGGTCGTGCCCACGATTCCCCGGAACCTGGCGGACCCGGTTTCATCCTGTCGTGTATGAGCGCCCATGACGATCAGATCCACACCTTCTTTCCTTGCAAATCTCAGAATTTCGGTGGACGGTATCCCGGCAAGCGTCTCAAACCTAGGCGCCCCGTGTTTCTGAATCAGAGCGTCATAGGTGGTTTTCATCTCATCCTTGACGTATGCCAGATATTCAGGGCCCACATTATCCTCTTCCCCGGTGACATAGTCTGTCACGGAAAAACCGCCCCCATGGGAAGGGACGCCGAATACATGATAAAGAATCAATTCGGATTTATATTTCTCGGCAAGCTCAAAAGCGATTTTTGCAGCCGCATCACACGCCGGAGACGCTGTTGTGGCGAAAAGTATTTTTTTAAACATATTACCTCCTTATGCTACATTGTAACGGGTTAAAATTAAAAGACAATTCCCAGGCAATGCCTTCCACAAGCTCAAACAGTGTGTAAAAAGTCTCATACTGGAAAACATCTTCCTTATCCCCAAAAACAATATGATTTAATTTTCCCAGGGTCAATGTGTGATCCATTAAAGTTTCCGGATGAAAAAACTTTAAGTCTTTGGCCGTTTTATTCATCACTCCTTTCAAGCTGTTATACATATTCAACTTTGGTTTTCCGGGAAAACCCTGTATTTCAATGGTTTTATAAAAAATCAGACTTTCTATTTCATCGGTTTTAGCTCCCAGGCCGCCATCGTCTGCAACAATTTCCAGAAGGGGTTCCAGAATTTCACTGATCTGTTTTAGTTCCGGATATTGATCCAGCATTAAAAAAAAGGATCGCAGGGTAAAGGCTTTATCCAGTTCAATGGGTTTGCCCAGCAATTTCAGAACAGGCCCGGTTTGCTGTTGACCCTTTTTCATCAGGATATGACCGTATGGGTTAATGAAAATCTTTTCCACGGACACCTCCTTTTGAGTCCTTTGTTCTTAACGGGAGCTGGATGATAAATTCAGAACCTCTGCCGGGTTCGGTTTGAAAGCATATTGTTCCCTGGTGTTCTTCAATGATTTTTTTTGTGGTCATCAGACCAAATCCAGTCCCATTCATGCCTTTGGTGGTAATAAATTCTTTGAACAAAGAGGCTTTGACCGTCTCACTCATACCGCTGCCGTTATCCTTCACACTATAAATGATTTCTTTTTTCAGTATGGCGCAACTGAGTGTTACCTGTTTTTGCCTGTCCTTGTCAACGGATTCATTAAAGGCATCAAAGGCATTGGTGATAAGATTGAGCAGACAATTGTGGATGGCATCGGAATCCATTAGGGCCAGCATTTTTTCACTGGAAGGGTGAAATTTAAAAATTATATTGTTTTCTTTTGCCTTATGTCCCATGAGCTGAACAATTTCCCGGGCCGGTGTGTTGGGGTTTTCCAGTTGGAAATTAAGCCGGGTGGTTTTGGCATAATTTAAAAGATCCAGGGAGAGTTTGGTGATCTTGTCGATATTCCCCTTCATCATTTCCCAGCCCTGTTTTAAATATTGCCGGTTTTCAAGTTCAATCCCCTGTTCCAGGATAAAAGAACTCCCCTTGAGACCTCCGGCAATGTTTTTAATGGCATGGGACATTCCTGCTATGGTCTGGCCGATGGTGATGAGTTTTTCAGATTCGGTGAGCCTTTTGTCTTTTTCCTCTACAAGGGTCTTAAGATCTTCCATATAGGTTTTGATATTGCGGCTGATGGACATCCGGTCCTCGGCCTTTTTGATGGCGGACTCCAGATCCAGGCTGTCTATGGGTTTGGTAATGAAGTCTGCGGCTTCATACTGAAGGCTTTTGACGGCCAGGTCCATGTCGCCATGGCCGGTAATCATGATCACTTCGGTTTCCGGATTCAGGTGTTTAATCCGTTTTAAAAGCTCGATTCCGTCAATCCCCGGCATCTTGATATCCGTAATCACAATATCGGGCTTCTCCTGAATAAAGATCTGCAGCCCGGTTTCGCCGTCCGGCGCTGGCAGGACCTCGTATCCGGCCGATTCGAGGGTGATTTTCAGGACTTTCCGGATACCGTCTTCATCGTCTACAAGCAATATTTTGAGGGGCTTTCGGGCCTTCATGTCACCCTCCCCGGGTCGGTTTTAAACCTTACAGAAAAGGTGGCTCCGCCGAGAGGATTATTTTTGACGCTGATATCCCCGCCGGATTCCCTGATGATCCCATAGCTGATGGACAGGCCCAGCCCGGTTCCTTCTCCGACTTTCTTGGTTGTAAAAAAGGGTTCAAAAATTTTATCGGTAAGACCTTCCGGAATCCCTGTGCCGGTATCGGCAATGCTTGCCGTCACCATCCCCCCCTTGGCAAAGGTGGTAATGGTGATCTGCCGGATCTGTTCTTCTTTTTGGGTTTCCGTTTTCGCCACGATGGAATCCCTTGCATTGATGAGAAGGTTGATGAAAACCTGTTCCAGACGAACCGGATCAGCCAGTATGAGGGGAAGGGTTTCGTCCAGTTCCCATTTAACCGTGATTTCCCTTAATTTGAGCTGTTGGCTGAAAATATCAAAGGCTCGTTTAAGGGTGTCGCTGATGTTTACGGGTTCCTTTGAGAAGGCGGATTTTCTGCCGAACAGCCGCATATGATTGGTGATTTTTGAGGCCCGGTCCACATGGCTTTCAATTTCCTCGGAAAGCGTATTTAAAATATCCTTATCAATGGGCTCATTTTTTTTAAGCTTTCTGGATATGAAACTGGAAGCGGTCTTGATCACTGACAGGGGCTGGTTCAATTCATGGGCCACACCGGTGGCCATTTCACCCAGGGTCGCCATCTTGCCGGCCTGGATGAGCTGCTGTTCGGTTTCAACGGACAGGGTGATATCAATGACGGTCACCAGAAGCACCCTTTGTTCCGTGAATTCTGCAGGGCTGACCCAGATATTGACATAAATATTTTCTCCGGTTTTTTTGCGATTCACCAGCCTTTCATGGCAGCCTTTCATGATATGGTTTTTAAAATCTTCAAATTTTTCAGTGCCGGGAAATAAAAGGGAAAAAGGCTTGTTTTTTAATTCTTCCTTGTCATATCCATAAACGTTCAAGGCGCTATAATTGCAATTCAGGATTTTAAAATCATCAATGTCCAGGATGAATACAGGATTGGGGATGCTTTTGAAAACGGCCTGGTATTTCCGTTCAGAGTCTTTGACAATTTCTTCAAGTTTTTTTCTGCGGGAAATATCAATGCTCATTTCCATGGCCGCCACAATATTCCCGTTTTCATCTTTCAGCGGTGCGGTTTTCACAAACCAGTGGGCCATTGTCCCATCTTTGTTGATCCCGGATTCTTCACTGAAATGGGATTGGCCATCCATAAACGTCCTTTCAACCGGGCAGTTGGTGCATTTCTGATTGAGATTCTTATAGGCAAAATAACAATGGTCTCCGTATTCCGGGTGGAATTTTTTAGAGAATTCCTTATTGAATTCAATCAGTTTGTAATCCCTGTTCTGGACGGTAATACTACAGGGAACCTGGTCAAAAAGGGTCTGGTACCGGTCTTTCTGTTT
>JFJP01058879.1_pt1 | contig 15677 bp, 11 predicted proteins | sample 431651 | NCBI WGS metagenome assembly JFJP01 (sample SAMN02602958, study PRJNA72255) | Microbial mat metagenome, whole genome shotgun sequencing project. | biome: fresh water; feature: sink hole; material: water; isolation source: purple microbial (photo- and chemosynthetic) mats found in... | reverse complement strand
CCAATAGCAAAATAAACTCTCCGCATCATAGTTTTTAAACGCCCATATTGAGAAAAACATTTTAACCTCACCCACTTTTAATCACATCCGCTAATCTCAGACATCCTGCAGTCTCTGGGTAAGAAAGTAGGGGATAAGGAAAGCGGATGTCTGAATCTGTGTTCAATGTATCCCCGCTCCACCCACACGGATGCGGTGGACATCCGCCAAGCCAGCCAACTCTGGCGTCTCTTCCGTAGTGGCGACCACCATCTGAAACGGCTCCCTCACCAGCCCCAGCAAAGCAGCCCGCCTATGCCCGTCCAGCTCGCCGAACACATCGTCCACCAAAATGACCGGTGTCACGCCTGCCCGGTGTTTGAGCATCATGGCCTCTGCCGCCCTCATGGCAATAGCCGCCGTGCGCTGCTGTCCTTCGCTGGCCATTTTCCTAGCCGATTTGCCGCCTATCAAAAGCTCTACATCGTCTAGGTGAAAACCGACCAGCGAACGCCCAGCGTGGCGCTCCCGTCCAGAGTCAGCCTCCCATGCTGCCTCGCGGTATGAAACGGAAAGCTCCTCCTGCGATGCTGAGAGGCTACGGTGTATTTTGGTAGCCCATTTAGAAAAAGCGGACACCAGCCGTTTTTTTTCATCTTGCAGTGGCCTACCGACCGTTTCCATCTGATGAGTCAGCGTTTTGAAAAGGCTGGAGTCCCATGCTCCGTGCCGAGCGAGCATGGCGTTGCGCTGCCTCAAAATGGCTCGGTAACGCAGCAGTGACTTCAGGCTACGCCTATCGAGCATGGAAAGAATTCCGTTGAAAAACCGGTTTTTTTCAAGCGATGTGCCACGGACTAAAGCGATGTCGTGTGACGAAAAAAGAACGCAGGGGAACCTTCCCCAAAAATCACTATTTTGTGCAACTGGCTCCCCGTTTATTTCAAGCGTCTTTCCGCCCAACGACCAGAGCACGCGGAAAGAGCCGTCATCGGTCTCCAGGTGAATGGCAAAACGCTTTTCTCCGTGCCCTACGATCTCGCGTGGCTGAGAAGTCCTGAAAGAACGAAGCCTAGAAATGAAGAAGAATGCCTCAAGCAACGAACTTTTCCCAGAGCCGTTCGGGCCGAGAATTATGTTGCTACCCCGATCGAATCGGACAACGGCCTCTTTGTGGCAACGAAAATGCTGGAGTCGCAATTCAACGGCTTTCATCCTGCCCCCGCCATTTTTCTCTGCTGGCGTCAGATTTGTAACCGTTTTTACAAAAGCACAACGGCGGGTAGCCAGTGCTTTTCAGCACTTTCTCACCGCCGCAAAAACTCCTTCCGCTTGAAAAATTACTCGGCACCAGAACCCAGCAGCTTTGCGAAGCCGTTGATCAATGCAGGGGGGGGATAGTTTGTATCCACCTGTTTCCGATAAGAATCCACCACTTCAGGGCGGTTTTCGGGCATTGACTTCACTTTTTCCACAAAACCCGCCGTGCGGGCCGCATTAGAAGAGATGCTGACAGAATCCGACGGTGCCTGAGCCACAGGAGGTCTCTGGACTCCAGCGCCTCTCATCTGCACGCTTCCTACGGAAGGTGCTTCCATCCCGGAATCGCTGATTTTTTGTATATTCATACTTAGTTCTTCGGTTCTTTTTTCGAAAACTTTAATGTTTTTTTATTATTTCTTTATTCCGCCGCTCACTTCGTCTGGAAAGACGGCTTGGGTTCTTCTTGATTCTTGCTCTCCACCTTCGCCTTGTCACGCACGAAAAACGCATTTTTTATACCCTGCACGGTGTCTGATACCATGTATTTGAACATGGCATCATTGCTCTCTAAAATGCTCATGCTCTTATTTATAGCTGCCGTCTTTTGCATCCGCGTCTGATAATAACTCCTAGCCGAATTGGCCACCTGCTTGTTTTGCGTGTCGTAATCGTTGCTGCCACTCAGCACCACGCCAGAATCAACCATTTCAATAATTGTATCAACCATCAGACGAATGGGTTGCACGGGACGGTGATTATCCACCCGCACTGACATAATGGCATCGCAGCCAGCCTCATGGGCTGCGACAAAAGCAGCCTGCCTCGTCACGGCAAGACCTTGCCTTCCTGATGCAGTGTCGGAAAGCGAAACAACCTGGAACGTAGCCTCGCGCATTAGCTCGCTTTTCAGGTAGCCCGAAAAAGCCTGCATATAACCGTCATCGCAAGTGCCTGTAACTGGAAGTAGAAGCACCTGCTTTGGTTTCTCGGATGAAGCCAAGTTAAATTTTGGGACAAAACCCGATCCGACAACAAAATCCATGTCGCGGGTAAAATCCTTGTGATCAACCACTTCACTCGTGCATCCTGCCAGCACTAAAGCTGCGGCTACCATTATAGGTTGGAATCTGCTCGTTTTCATTTGTCTGCCTCCACAAAAATCATCTGTGTTATTGTATTTTGTTCGTTGTGCTGGTGAAGTTTTTGTATGAGGGACTCGCTTAATACCTGCCCCTCTTTCAAAACAAGCATCCCCGTGGTCGTGTAAATGCCCGTCGAAAGTCGCATACCAGGCTCTATTTCGGCCAATAGCAAAACCCGTTCGTGGTGGAATTGAAACTCACCTTTCCTGAGCAAGCGGGTCAGAGCGCGGACGGCATCCGAGCGGAAAAATGAAGATGCCCGCGTCTCAACATTCTGGAGCGCATCTTGATCATTGGACGCCGCCTCATCGTAGTAATCGGCCACGCTGACTATGCTGTTAAAGAGAGAAATCTTTTCACCGCCGTGCCCCCTTGGGTAGCCCGACGCATCCAAGTACTCGTGGTGGTTAGCGATGGCGTCTATGACTTCGGGAAAAGGGAATATCTTGGCCATTTCGGCTGAAGTGTTCGGGTGTTCTTCCATCTTCCGCCGTTCTACTGGCGACTCTATTTTTTCTAGGTCGCGCTGGCAGTTTTTCAAAGATTCCGGTAGCCCGACAAGAGATATATCGTGCAACATGGATGCTAGGCCGATTTTTTCCCGTGTCTCGCGCTCCAGCCCAATCTCATCGGCCAATGCCATGCCGAGACGCGCCACGCGCAAGCTGTGTTTATAGAGCGGCAAATCCACCCTCCGCACAACCTCGAAACAGAGGTGGACAGCGTCCCGAACCGCATGACTCAACAGCCGCTCACCCACGCCAGAATCACGGATGTCTTCCACGGCCAAAACCGCATCCCCGCCAAAAAGTGGCGTCTGTGCCTTGTCAATCGTCAGCTTGGATAGCAGCTTGGCGTTCACGGAGCGGAGGTTGTAGATTTCTAAAGCTTGCCGGACGGAGTTCACCAAATCTTCCTGCGAAAACGGCTTGGGCAAAAACCTAAAAATCTCACCCTTATTCACCCCTTCTACCACTATGTTCTGATCCTCAAAATGCGCCCCAGTCATCAGTATCCTAGTTGCAGAGGGATATTGCAGCTTGGCATATTCCAGAAAATCCACGCCAGTGCCGTCCGGCAACCTGTAATCACTCAAAATAACCGCAATGTCCGGTTGCCCTTGAAGAACCAGCCTAGCCTCTGCGCAAGTGGGCACCCCCACAAAAACAAGCTCTACGCCCTCCAAAGAAGCACGGATTAACCCACGAATATGCGGATCATCTTCCAATACCAATAACTTACGCTTTTTTTGCACACTCGATGAGACCGATTCTAACATGGTTTCATGTGTTAGCGATACTCATGCCAATTTTTAACAGTCTTTTATTAAATGCCTCTTTTTTAAAAAAAAGTAGCTTTTTCTTTCGATAAAACCCTTTTAAAAAAATGATTTTAAGTGTAAAATCTTATTGTTTTAAACACTATATGTAGTAACATGCACCCCATAAACCACAATAGCATGTAGTTGTAACCAAGTTATTCACAAAAATGGGCATGTCAGATAAGAAGGCTAAAAGGCCAAAGAACAAGCATTTAGGACGAACTAAAGGAGAAAATGAAATGAGTCATTCACAGGTCGAAAAGAACCCGCGCACAACCAAAAACACCAGCATGAAATCAGCCTCAAAAAGCACTTCCAAAGGTTTGTCCGTCCAGCATTTCTTTTCTTCGCCCGAAAAACATCCCTTCGATGAGGTAGAGTGGGAAAAGCGCACGGCGGAAATCGCCGACGACAGCGGCAAAATTCTTTTCAAACAAGAAAATGTTGAAGTGCCCAAGTCATGGAGCCAGCTCGCCACAAAAATTGCGGTTTCAAAATATTTCTACGGCGACGCCTCCAACGGGAACGATGTGAAAAAAGGAGGGCGCGAATACTCCATCAAACAGCTCGTCCACCGCGTCACACGCACGATCACGGACTGCGGCCTCAAAGACGGCTATTTCCGCACGGAAAGCGACGCCGAAACCTACTACAAAGAACTCACATGGCTTTGCGTAAACCAGTTCGGCGCGTTCAACAGTCCAGTCTGGTTCAATGTCGGTTTGTGGACACAATATAAAATCGGGGCGAACAGCGCTTCTGGCAATTTCTTTTTCAACCCTAAAACAGGTCGTGCCGAACGCGCCAAAACGCAGTACGAATACCCCCAAGCCAGCGCATGCTTCATCCAGTCGGTGGAAGACAACATGGAATCCATCATGGAACTCGCTAGGAGCGAGGCCATGCTTTTCAAATTTGGTTCTGGAACGGGTTCTGACCTCTCCACAATCCGTTCCACTCGCGAAAAGTTGAGCGGTGGCGGACGGCCAAGCGGCCCGCTCTCTTTCCTCAAAGTTTACGACCAGATCGCAAATGTGGTGAAGTCTGGCGGCAAAACACGCCGCGCTGCCAAAATGAATACCCTCAAGGATTGGCATCCGGACATCGAGGAGTTTGTGGAAGCCAAGCTCAAGGAAGAAAAAAAGGCGTGGGCTTTGATTGAGCAAGGGTATAGCGGAAACTACAACGGAGAAGCTTACGGCTCGGTGATGTACCAGAACGAAAACCTCTCCGTCCGCGCTACAGACGAGTTCATGCAGTCCGCGCTGGACGGCAAAGAGTTCTGGACTAAAACGGTCAAAGAAGGGAAGCCCTGCGAAAAGAAAGACGCCCGCTCCGTCCTGAAAAAAATAGCGGAAGGGACACATGTCTGCGGCGACCCTGGTATGCAGTTCGACGACACCATACACAAGTGGCACACCTGCAAAGGAACCGACCGCCAGCACTCCACCAATCCTTGCTCCGAATACCTGTTCCTGAATGACACGGCCTGCAACTTGGCCTCTCTCAACCTCATTAAATTCAAACGAGCCGATGGTTCTTTTGATGTGACCCGATTCAAGGCAGCCGTCCGCATATTCATCATCGCCCAAGACATCTTGGTTGATAACGCCAGCTACCCCACCGCACTCATCTCCGAAAACTCACACTCCTTCAGAACCCTCGGTCTTGGCTACGCCAACTTGGGTTCGCTGCTCATGAGCTACGGCGTGAGCTACAACTCCAACGAAGGACGCGGGCTGGCTGGTGCCATCACATCAATAATGACTGGCCAAGCATACACCGTCAGCACGGAACTCTCCCGCGCACTAGGGCCGTTTCCGTCCTATCTCGATGCCCGCTCACCTAGCATTTCAAAACCGCAATCTCACAGCAATGTCTCCTCGATGGAGCAGGTGGTCAGGCTGCACCGCGAGCAGGTGGACAAGATAGATTCCACATGTCCCGAATACCTTTTGAAAAATGCCCACGAATGTTGGGATACAGCTCTCGAATCCGGCAAACGCAACGGCTACCGCAACGCGCAGGTCACTGTGCTCGCCCCTACAGGCACCATCGGGTTTTTGATGGATTGCGACACCACTGGCATCGAGCCAGACATCGCCCTAGTAAAATACAAGCTCCTAGCTGGAGGCGGCACGCTCAAAATCGTCAACCAGACCGTGCCAGCCGCCCTAAAAACCCTCGGCTACATGCCAGACGAAATATCCAAGATAGTGGCGCACATAAGCAAGCACGACACCATCGAAGATGTAGAAGTGGATGGACACACAGAAATGAGCGGACTGAAGCCCGAGCACCTCACAGTGTTCGACTGCGCATTCAAGCCAGCCAAAGGAAGTCGCTCGCTCCACTACATGGCTCACATCAAAATGATGGCAGCAGCTCAACCCTTTATTTCAGGAGCTATCTCCAAAACCATCAATATGCCGAACAGCGCGACAATTGATGAGATATTCAACGCCTATGTCGAAGCGTGGAAACTAGGTCTGAAAGCCGTTGCCATATACCGCGACGGCTCCAAACGCTCCGCCCCTCTCAACACATCCAAACAGGATGAAAAAGATGGTAAGAAAGAGGAAAAAGCAGAGCAGCCGTTCATAGCCATCCAAGTCACCGCTCCGCTCCCGCCCCCCGAACCCATCCCCGCCCGCAGGCGGATGAGCGACACGCGCTGGTCTCTCACCCACAAGTTCGACATAGCTGGACACGAAGGTTATTTGACCGTGGGTCTCTTTGATGACAAACAGCCTGGCGAACTTTTCATCGTCATGGCAAAAGAAGGCTCCACCATCGGCGGGCTCATGGACACCATAGGCACGCTAGTCTCGCTGGCACTCCAATACGGAGTTCCCATCGAAGCCATGGTCAAAAAGTTTGCCCATGCGAGATTCGAACCCAGCGGTTTCACGAAAAACGAAGACATCGGGCACGCCAAATCCATCGTGGATTACATATTCCGCTGGCTCGGTATACAATTCATACCTGGCTACCGCGAAAGCAATAACCCGAATCGCCACCAGCCAGAACTTCCAATGCCCGATCTGCCAGCAGGCTACGAGCATCCGCCAACATTCGTGGCCATAAATGGAGCCGCCACGCTCCCATCTCTAAACAAAGGACTGATCAGCAGCCTCCAATCAGGAAAAGACCACCCTCTATCAGTCGTATTCCGCGACGGCATGGTCTGCCCAGAATGCGGGAGCAGCAAAATCAAACACACTGGCACATGCGCCACATGCCTCAATTGCGGCTCTAGCCTAGGATGCTCTTGACCAGACACCAGCGCGAAGCATGAAAACGAAAGGCACAGGCAGAAATGCCTGTGCCACACTCATCAGACATCATGTCCTCAGTGGAAAAGAGGTGATCTATTCTGACGGGAGCGAAGCTCCTAAAACGGAGGGCGGGCTTCCAGCCCGTCTCTTCCGTAACGACCTCTCACCCGCAGAAATCTGAAGAGGCAGGCAAGGATGCCTGCACCACACTCTCCATCCCTTTTCCTTATCCCCCACCTTCTTACCCAGAGACTTCAGGATATCTGAGGGCTATACCAATCTTTTGTGATGAAGCTAAAAAACCCAGATACCTAGTGCTACCAACACCACGCTGAAGGTCAGTTTGGCCACCGCCCCTGCACGCAGGCGCAAGTCTGTGCGCGTGCCCCATTCGATTATGTCGCGCAAAAGGTATGGGGATGCGACAAAAAACATGCCGACTATCGCCCAAGCGTAAGCAAGAACTGTGATTATGTGTTTGGCTGGATGTTCTACAAGAAAAGCAGCACTCAGAAGAACTTCCGTGCCCAAAAGGAGAATTATGCCCATGGCTCGTGCAAAAAGAAAATCTGGCAGAAAGATGATGGTAAGAATAAATAGCGCGTTCGTGCAAAGGATCAGTGTCATGCGCATGTCAGAAAATTCACCGAGATCCACGGATTGGAGGAGGATCGTCATCCAAATATCCGCCAGCACCATCAGCCCGATGCCAGCCTGTTTGTGGCGCGGGAGCGACATTAAAAAACGCCTTACCTGAGCGGGCTCAAAAAAAAGTATTGCGATGTGTGTCAGCAGGCCGATCAGGCCGATGGCCAAGGCCACATTTGAGAGTGAAATAGAGTAGGTCATAGTTTGTCTGCTTCTGTTGTAGCATCATGCACCGCTTCGCCGTAAAGCGTAAAGCCCGTGCTCCTGATGATTTTTATTGGGACAGCGCGTCCCCTTAGTTTTTCGTCCCGTCCGAAGACGACTATTTTGTTTTGTCGCGTGCGTCCGTAAAAGCGCTCATCATTCGTTTTGCTTTCGCCTTCCACGAGGACTTCTTGCAGTGTCCCAACGCACTTCTCGTGCAGCCCAGTTGTGATTTCATTCTGCAATTCTAGCAATATCTTGTTTCGTTCTTCGCGAGTGGCTTCGGGGAGTTGTCCGGGGAGATTCGCCGCTGGTGTCCCTTTGCGTTCGGAGTAGCGGAATATAAATGAGTTGTCGAAAACCGCCTCTTTGACAAGCGAGCAGGTCTCTTTAAAATCGTCTTCTGTTTCTCCTGGAAATCCGACTATGAGATCGGTCGTTATAGCCATAGAGGGGCAGGCCGTGCGCAGGGCGGCGACTTTATTCAGGTAGATTTCTCTCGTGTATGAGCGGTGCATCGCCCGCAAAATCTTGTTGCTGCCAGACTGCGCGGGTAGGTGCATGTGCTCGCAGAGCTTGGGCAGGTCGCAGAATGCGTTTGCGAGGTCGCTTTTTAGCCCTGTGGGATGCGGTGAAGTGAAACGGATTCGTTCCAGCCCTTCAACAGCGTGAACCGCATGGAGTAGCTGGACGAACGGGCTGAGCCCGTTGGCAGTAGGGAACTCGTGACGTCCGTAAAGGTTCACTATTTGCCCAAGCAGCGTGACTTCGCGCACGCCGTTGTCCACGAGCTTTTTTATTTCGTCCACGATCTCATGAATGGGGCGACTTCTCTCTCGCCCGCGCGAGTGTGGGACTATGCAGAAGGAGCAAAACATGTCGCAGCCTTGCATTATCGAAACGAACGCCGTGACTTGGCCAGGTCGGAGGCGGTGATCCCGTATAGCCGATTGAGACCCTTCTGCATGGTCTATATCCAAGATGCGTTTTCCACCGTGGCCAGAGAGCAACTCCTCCACATGGCCTGCCACAGCGTGGAAGCGTTGCGTGCCCACGACTAGGTCAACATCGGGTAGCTTGTCCAGCAGCTCGCGCCCTCTGTTCTGCGCCATGCAACCGAGAAATCCGAAAATTTTGTTGCGCCCCTGTTTTTGTGCGCGGCTCCTGAGGTGGCCCATTTTGCCAATGGCTTTTTGTTCGGCCTGATCCCGCACGCTGCAAGTGTTCAGCAGCACCACATCGGCTGCGTCTTCGTCGTCCGTCAACTCATAGCCACGGTCTGCCAGCATCTTGGCGACCTGCTCCGAGTCGCGCTCATTCATCTGGCAACCGTATGTTTTTATGTGGACCGATGGCATGGTGTTCCTTTGTCAGAACGCTGTTTTGGGAGGACGAACCATTTGCCAGACAGTTTTTGAAATGATCATTACATCTAGTGTGAACGACCAGTTTTCAATGTAGAAAATGTCAGTTTCTACGCGGGATATGACATCTTCCCGTTTCCTTGCCAATCCCCGAAAACCTCTGACTTGAGCGAGACCCGTGACGCCTGGTTTCACGAAGTTGCGAACATGGTAGCTGTGGAGCACCTGTGCGAATTCTTCGTTGTCTTCTATGTGGTGCGGACGCGGGCCGACCACGCTCATGTCACCGCGCAGGACATTCCAGAATTGCGGCAGCTCGTCTAGGCTGAAACGGCGAAGTATGGCACCAGCCGGAAATAGGCGAGATTTCGATGCTGAAAATGGCTCCTCTGCGTCAACAATGTGCATCGTGCGAAACTTGATCATGGGAAACTGGTAGTTTTGCAGTCCAGCTCGTGTCTGTATGAAAAAAAGCGGGCCGGGCGACTGCCAGCGGTGCAGCAGCCAGACGATGGCGCACATCCAAGGCAGAACCGTGACCGTGACAAAAAAACTGAAAAAGAAATCAAAAAACCGTTTGCAGAGGCGGTTCCAAGGGTTTTCCAGAGGCTCTTCTCTCAGGCCGATGAAGTGATGCCCACCGTCATCGAAATAAACCAGTGGATGCCTTAATTTGTCGGCCAAGTCGCTTACGATCAGCAGCCTTGCGCCGTGCTTTTCGCACATGGCTGGTAGTGAAGGCAACCTATCCTCATAGGACGATGTTCCCATGAGCAAGACCATGTTGATGTTCATCTTTTGAATTACTTGTTCCAAATCATCAGGCGTCCCGAGAAGCGGTATGCCTTCGATAAATTGAAGTTTATCCTCGTTGCCGAGCCAGCCTAGGCACTTGATGCCGAGCGATTTTTTTTCTTTCAGCCAGCGGATAATACTCGGCAGTCGGAAGCCAGAGCCGACCAGTATGGCGTTTTCAGTCCTGAGCCCGCCAAAAATTATTCGGCTGAGCGGAAGAGGGACGAAATAGTGTGTGCATATCAGTGTCAGGTAGAGGATTGGCAGGTAACTAAATAGGAAGACGCGGGAGATGGACTTGTCCTTAGTGGCCACGACGAACAAAAGCAGGACGATGCCGACAAAAAAAGTTTGCCTGCGGGAAAGGCGCTCTTTTTCCACCAAGTGCGGTGTCACCATGTGGTGTATTTTATTTTTGCGCATTGAGACTTCTATGGTAAGCCCCAGCCAGATGATGGCGCAATATGTTACATAATTTGAAAATAATTCATCTGAAAAATCCGCCCTAGTGAAGACTGTCAGGTAGGCCCAAAGCCAGAATGTGCTGGAAGCCAGCACGAGCTGGCCCAGAAACAGGATACGAAAGAGGCCTTGCGCACGCTGGACAACCATAAGCAAGCATGATAGTAGAAACACAGGAAACGCAATCACAAAGCACGATGATTCTGAGAGAAAATATTTCAAAGGCTGGGGCAACGGGCGTTATTTTGGCTTCGTGCCTCGGCATTTGGCTGGGTGGCGCGACTAGGCCAGAAGAGCAAGGCATTTTGCTTTCGGTTTGCGCGGCGGTGATGTTTTTGCGTCTTCCGTCCGATTCTTTGAGGTGGCCAGAAATTTTGGCTGCGCTCGTGTTAGGCATATCTGTCGCGGCCTCATTTGCACCTGCTGACACATTCGGCGAATGGGGCTGGCGTGCGGCACTCGTTCGCGATTACGGGATGGATTTGAAACCGTTTTTGACTCCGCAGTCTGCCTGTTCGCTGGAGCAGGCCGCGCTATTGTTGGCGGGTTTGTTCTGGTTGTGCCATCTCATCGCCGCGCCTGCTGGAGACAAATATCGCGAGTGGGCTGCACGCGCTTACTGTTTTGTCGTGGCGGCATTGGCTGCCGCGGCTATCGTGCGGCACTTCGCCCCATTTCAAATGCCGTTTTGGTCTGGCAAAGGCGGCCTAGGCGTTTTTCCAAACAGGAATCATTTTTCAAATGTTCTGGCACTGGCTGCCATATTGAATCTCGCATCTCTTTATACTGGTTTCCGTGCTGGGCGAAAAATCGGTTATTTCCATCTGGTCGCCATGCTGCCGATCGTGGCTGCGCTGGTGTTAAATTTTTCGAGGGCTGGTCTGCTTCTTTTTTTCGTTGGAGCTTTAGTCTGGGTAGCGTGGGTTTCATTCCACTCCAAAAGCGCACGGCGACTTGGGGTTGCGGCTGCGCTTGTTTTGATGATGGGGAGCCTCTTTTTTCTTTTTGGCGGTGAGACGCTCAAGCGTTTCCAAAACGGTGGCGGGGCAGAGTTTACCGATGATTTTCGCTGGAAAGTGGCGCGGGACACATGGGCCATGATACAAGACTCGCCATGGCCTGGTGCGGGGCTTGGCAACTTCGAATATGTTTTCCCGCATTACAGGGAAGAGAGCGTTTCGCAGAGCCGCGTGATACACCCCGAAAACGATTGGCTCTGGCTGACTGCCGAGGCTGGGTTGCCAGGGGGGCTGGCCTGCCTAGCTGGTGTTGTTCTTCTTTTGGCTAGGGCTTGCCCGATAAGGCACGACCGATATTTTTCGATTCGTTCGGCGGCGTTTGTGGGGGCGGTGTTTTTTTTACTGCACGGTTTCGCGGATGTCTCCGGCCACCGCATGGGGTCGCTGCTGCCTGCTATGTTCATGCTTTGGATCGCGTTGCCAGAACCTGTTCCGTCTGGAAGCAGGCTCTTTTCCGCGCAAAAAATCGCATCGCTTTTTTTTGCGCTATTGGTGGGTATTGTAGGCGTTATGTTTTGGGGCGGCTTTGGCGTGGCCGAAGCGCGTGTGCAGTGGGAGCAGGCAGACCGAGATGCTGAAAGGGCGCAGGCCACAGGTGACAGAGCACTGCTAGAAAAATCTCTGGATAGCGGATTGGAAATAACTCCGTTGCGATGGCAGCTCTACTACCAGCGAGCGGCTTTGCGGGTGGGCGAAAAACGGGAACATGCGAATGCTGCACGCGATTTTGCTCGAGTCCGTTTTTTGCAGCCAAACCTTGTTGAACTGGGATGGAACGAAGGGTTTTTCTGGTGGCGGGCGGGCGAAGCGGATCGGGCACTTGCTGCGTGGAACGAGATGTTTAACATACCTGGCTCGTGGAAACAGTCCACGCACACGCAGCTTCCTGGAGAAAGCCCAGAGGCGATATTTAAAGAAATGCTGAATTGGCCTAAGTTGAAAAAACTTCTTCCACGCCTCGCCGAGAATCGCCCGAATCTGATGGTGTTGTGCCTAGAAAATGCGACTTCAGAAGAATGGGACATGCTTTTTGGAGCTGTGCTGAGACAAGACCCAAAGCTGGAAAAATTTAGTGATCCTGAAAAAAGCCGAATTTTTGCACATTGGTCTGCAAAAGGGGATCGGGATGAGCTGGTCGGGGCACTGCTGGAAAATCCCGCCTGGCAAGCGTCCGGTGCTGGGCATCTGGCCGCGCACGAGGCGGCGCAAGGAAATTTTGAAAGAGCCGTCCGTCTGGTGAGAGCTGGACTCCGTCCGCCGCGCCTTCCTGATGATGTCGTTGACGCGTCCGTTTCGTCTATGGAATGGCAGTTCAACCAGTCACCACAAGACCTTTACAAGGGGCTCCGGCTTCTGCACGCACAGATCAGACTGAAAAATGAGACTGGGGCGCTGAAAACAATAGGCCGCATCAAACAAATCCCGAATTTCCCGCAGCATATCACAGTTTGGGAAGCTGATATTTTAATCGGCCAAGGAGAGTGGAAAAAGGCGTGGGCGGCTCTGAACGGCGAGCGTTGACGGGTCTCAGACTAAAAAATTTCTCGGCGAGAAAAAACTTTTTTTTCGCGTTTCTTACTGGAACATGGGCGTATGTTTACGGTGGAAATTTGCGATTTGGAAATCATGGCGCGTATAGGTGCTTTCGAAGAGGAGCGGAGAGAATTTCAGCGGCTGCTAGTCTCGGTCAGTTTTCCTGTGCCAGACCCTAAGGGGGACGATTTGTGCGATACGGTAGATTACGCCGCCGTGGCGGAAGCTCTCCGCGCATGTGCGAAGGCTGGTGAGAGAAAGCTTTTGGAAACGCTATGCGCAGAAATCGTGCAGGAAATCCGCTTGCGGTTCGGCGTGGAGCCGGATTGTGTCATGATAAAAAAATTCATCCTTCCAGAGACCCGCTGGGTGGCTGTCCATTGGTCGTCGAGCACTCGCATGGGAGGGGTTCGATAGACCTAATCTGGTGAAGCCAGTGCCAAGGGAGGAAGGGGCAAGAAAGAGAGAAAAGGAAGAACCGCGAAGCGTGAGAACTGGGCATGGGCATCGCGCCTACGGTGGGAGAAATACCAAATTTGTTAAAGTCCGATTTTAAATTCAGAGGTGCAACGAGCTTGTTAATAATTTGTTATGATGACGCAGAAAAAGTGTTGCGCATAATGCGCAGGATTTGAGCGGTAAGGAACTAAAGCGGAGGGCGGGCTTCCAGCCAGCATCTTCCGTAACAGCTTCTCGCCGCCGAAATATGAAGAGCAGGCAAGGATGCCCGCACCACACTCTCCCTCCCCTTGTCGCTTGCCCCTTGTCTTTGGCTCCTCCAGCAGAGAGTGGTCTATGAATCGCAGATGCGCCCTGCGACAGCGGATCACTGCGATTGACGGGTCTTTCCCAACATTGTTTTTGCGAGCCCGCGCGAAGCATCGGTCGCGCCGCCCAGCATACGCGCAATCTCTTCCACCCGATCTTTCGGAGAGAGGGATGCGAACTCGGTGAAAGTCCGTTGCTGACGCGTGCTTTTCTTCGCTACGAAATGTGCTCCGCCAAGAGCCGCTACCTGCGGCAGGTGCGTTATGCAAATGACTTGGTGGCTCGCGCCAAGCTCTAATAGCTTTGCACCGACTTTAGACCCGATCTCGCCGCCGATATTCGCGTCCACCTCATCGAAAACAAGCAGAGGCACGCGATCCTGCTTGGCCAAAGCTGTTTTTATGGCCAGCATGACACGCGCCATTTCGCCGCTAGACGCGATCGCACGCAACGGGCGTTCGCCCTCCCCGACATTTGGAGAAAAAACGAACTCCGCCGAATCTGCCCCAGATTGGCAAGGCTCCGTGCGTGCCGTGAGTTGAACCGCAAAACGCGCTTTGGAGAAACCGAGTTCCTGCAACTGCGCCGTCACGGCTTTGCCAAGTTTCTCGCACGCTTTTCTCCTGCCTGCACGCAAAAGCTCCGATTGCCGCCCAAACTCTTTCTCGGCCTCCACAGCTTTTTTGGCCGCCGCAGAGAGTTCCTCGTCTCGGCAAGAAAGACGGTTCAACCTTGAGCGACCTTCTTCGCAGCGGGCGATGACATCCTCCAGCGACGAGCCGTATTTCTTTTTGAGGGACTGGATCAAATTGTAGCGCTCTTCTGTGCGTGCGGCCTGTGCCGGATCCATGTCTAGGCCGTCGGCATAATGCGATAGTTCGCGCGAAAGCTCTTGCAGCGACGCATGTGCATCACCTAGGAGATTTTGGAATGAAGCACCCCTTGCGTCCAGTTGCGACAGTTCTCCTAAAGCCCGCTCCATGCGCCCAAGACGATCCAGCAGGCTGTCCTCGCCGTCTTCCATCCACGCCTGCAATTGGCTGCACAACTCCAAAAGCCGCTTTGCGTGGTGCGCCACATCCATCTGCTGCGAAAGCGCGGCATCCTCGCCAAGTTGGAGCCCAGCGTTTTCTATTTCGCTAACTTGGAACGCGAGCATTTCAATCTCTTGGCCAGTCGCTTTAGTCTCTGTTTCAAGGAGGCGCAATTCTTTTTCTGTCGCCCTCCATATTTTCCACGCGGCAGCGGTGGATGCTACAGGCGCATCGAGTCCGCCGAACCTGTCCAGTAAATCGAGCTGCGTCTCCGTGGAGAGGAGTGACTGGTGGTCGTGCGGCCCATGAAAATCCGCCAAGCCATCCCCTACTTTTTTGAGCAGGCCAAGCGATGAGGGAGAGCCATTGACGAACTGTTTGCTTTGTCCCGCAATGGAAAAAGAACGCTTCAGCCGCAATATCCCTTCTTCGCACGGCTCGGTGCCAGACTCTTCGAGCAGCGCGGCTATTTCGGCTGATACCGGGGAGTGATCCAGACACCACTCTCCCTCGATCACGCACGAGTCTGCCCCTTGGCGGATGAGGGTTTTATCAGCGCGATCCCCGAGGAGCAGGCCGAGCGCGCCTATGACAATTGATTTCCCTGCGCCAGTTTCACCGGTAATAACCGTGAACCCAGGTTCTAGCTCCCAGACCATCTCCTCGACCAAGGCGAAATTTTTGACGCGCAGCGTGCGAAGCATGAATGCTTTTTACAGCGAACGGATGACTTGGACAGAAAATTTTTATCTCTCTTTCAATGCTGGGTGTGATTAAAAGTGGGTGAGGTGAATCTCTTTCTTCTCGATAAGGACATTTTAAAACCAGCATCAGACATCCTGAAGTCTCTGTGCAATAAAGTGGAGG
>JFJP01058878.1_pt1 | contig 15677 bp, 14 predicted proteins | sample 431651 | NCBI WGS metagenome assembly JFJP01 (sample SAMN02602958, study PRJNA72255) | Microbial mat metagenome, whole genome shotgun sequencing project. | biome: fresh water; feature: sink hole; material: water; isolation source: purple microbial (photo- and chemosynthetic) mats found in... | reverse complement strand
CACCAATGGATCATCCTCCCAGAACTTCAACCTGCTCTGACCTGAAAATCTCGCTCATTTTGCGTAGGATTTAAACGGTAAGGGACTAAAACGGAGGGCGGGCTTCCAGCCCGTCTCTTCCGTAACGACTTCTCTCCGCAGAAATATGAAGAGGCAGGCAAGGATGCCCGCACCACACTCTCCCTCCCCTTGTCGCCTGCCCCTTGGCTCTGGCTCCTCCAGCAAAGAGTGGTCTATGAATCGCAGATGCGCCCAATCAACTTTCAGGCTCATTGGAATAAGCGATGGCATGTCGGGCCAGTTTTCAGCGACGAGAAAAGATGACATGGTAGTTGGTACTGAGCCAGATAGCCATTATACACCCGAAAAAAACCAGTCCAAAAATCCAACCCCACTGCTGGGCAAAGTGCAAAAACTGTTTATTGCGCCGCCGCTTTGTATGGCAACCCATGCAACGGTACGCGTATATACCCACACGCACTCGTCTAGTATGTTGTGTATCCTTGCCGCAATCCAAACAATTTTTTTCCATCTCTTTACAACCTAGCGTATCACTTGCACACGCACCTAAAATAGATGAAGTGGTCACTCCCCACAAGCACCAAGTGGAACTTTGAGCATGGCGAAAGGCGGCACTAAGGATTCGTGCGCTTAAAAAAGTCTCTTTTTTTCTTCTTGCAATCTGCCGCCGCTTCCATAGCTTGTCCTCCCTTTCGCCACCTAGTGGCGGCGGAAGAAAACCAACATCCTGGAAACGGGATAACGAAACAAAAACTTATTCCGTAGAAACGGAAGTCCAGCGAAGGCTAATGCCAGACCTAGGATCATAAACGAGAGAGAATAAAACTATGGCGGTCACCGTCAAAGAACTGTTTGAAGCTGGAGTCCACTTCGGCCATCGCACCCAGCGCTGGAACCCCAAAATGAAACCCTTCATTTACGATGCGAGGAATGGCATCCACCTTATTGACTTGGAGCACACGCAGCGCCAGCTCAAAGAGGCGGGCGAATTCCTGAAAGCCGTTGCCAAGCGCAAAGAGCCTGTCCTTTTCGTGGGCTGCAAAAAACCCGCCCAGCAAGCTGTCAAAGACGCTTGCGAGCGCATCAATGCCCCATATGTCAGCGACCGCTGGCTCGGTGGTGCCCTCACCAATCTCCAGACTATTCGCAAAAGCGTGAAGCGTCTCGACATGATTGAGAACCTCGAAAAGACTGGCGAAATCCTAAAATACCCCCGCAAAGAAGCCTCCGTGCTGCGCCGCGAAAAGGCCAAGCTGATGCGCAACCTTTCGGGCATGCGTAAGCTGGAAAAAATTCCAGGCGCAGTCGTGATTGTGGACATCCAGCGCGAGACGAATGCACTGGCCGAAGCCAAGCGCCTCCACATCCCCGTGATAGCGATCGTGGACACCAACGCGGATCCACTGAAGGTGGAATATCCGATCGTTGGCAATGACGACGCCATCCGTTCAATAAAGATTATCGTGGAAGCACTCGTTGACGCGATGGCCTCTGTGCAGCCCGAAACCGCCAAACAGGCGGATGTTGGTGCCGCCTAAAATCTGGATCGCAAATTAGAAAGGATTAATTATGGATATTTCTGCTGACATGGTGAAAAAACTCCGCGACCAGACTAATGCGGGAATGATGGACTGCAAAAAAGCCTTAGCTGAAGCTGCTGGGGATTTCGATAAAGCCGTTGAGGTGCTGCGCAAAAGAGGCGCGGCCACGGCCATGAAAAAATCTGGGCGCGAAGCCAAGGATGGCGTCGTCGCCTCCTACATCCATCTGGGCGGCAAGGTCGGCGTGCTCGTTGAGATCAACTGCGAAACGGATTTCGTTGCCAAGAACGACAAATTCAAGGACTTCGTGAAGGATGTGACGCTGCAGATCGCTGCGGCCAACCCAATATTCGTTTCCAAGGACGATGTGCCAGAGGAAACCAAAACTAAAGAGCGCGAAATTACGCTCGGCCAGCTTGCCAACGACCCCAAGAATGCCAAAAAGCCGAAGGAAGTGATGGAGAAAATTGTCGAGGGCAAACTCGATAAATACTTCACCACGGCCTGCCTTTTGGAACAGGCTTTCGTTCGCAACCCTGACCAGACGATAAAGGATTTGCTGACCGCCAGAATTCAAGAACTCGGCGAAAACATTGTTATCCGCCGCTTCGTCAGATTCCAAGTAGGCGAATAAATGCTTGCCGCCCCATCCCCAGCAAGACGGTAGCTGGGGTGGGTGCTGGCCGATATGCCCCCGCCGCTGAAAAACAGCGGTGGAGGTTTTAAAAAACATAATCGTTGACGATCATGCAGGGCGATCTCCTTTTGTTTTTGGCTGGGCAGACCAAGGCGCGGATGGGGCTGCCAGAAACTGCGCCCATCTCCTTGACCCCGATCATAAAAGGCGGTTCGGATCGCTCCTTTTTCAGGTGTCTGCTTCCCGTTGGCAATAGTTGCATTTTAATGCGCTACTCATTGGAAAAGGAAGAAAACGGATACTTTTTAGAAATCGCTAGGTATCTTGACGCGCAGGGAGTTTCCGTCCCCAAAATCATTTTCCATGACCCAGAATATAGGCTGATCTGGATGGAGGATATGGGCGAGGAAGACCTGCACGCATCCAAGAATGATCCTTGGGAAAAAAGGGCATTGTTATACCGCGAAGCACTGAAAACAGTCAGGGTTTTGCACGGGCTCTCCACTGACTCGTCAGACGCGAAACAGTTACGGCTCATGCCGAGTTTCGATGATAAACTCTATGCGTGGGAACGGAATTATTTTTTCGAACGCTTTGTCCACGAAGTTTGTCACTTCGAATTTTCAGCGGGACAAAAAACCGATTTGGATTTTGAGATAGAAGAGTTGGCACGCATGCTCTGCACGCAACCAACCTGTTTTGTCCACCGCGATTTCCAGTCGCAAAACATCTTGCTCAACGGTGGGCGGGCGTTCCTGATAGATTTTCAAGGGATGCGTCACGGGACACTTTTTTACGATCTTGGTTCGTTGCTCTATGACCCTTATGTCCCGTTTGGAGATGAGGAGCGGATTGAGTTGCTCCGGTATTATTGGGAGTTCGGTGGTTCGGCACAAGACTGGGAATATTTCGCCACGCTTTTCCACGCGGCGGCGGCGCAACGCCTGATGCAGGCTCTCGGCGCGTATGGCTTCTTGGGTCTCCACAAGGGGAAAACGGATTTTTTAAAACATATCCCCGCCGGACTACATAACTTGGAAACAGCTACGGAAAAAGCTGGCTGCCTCCCTCACCTGCATGATCTAGCCAAGGCGTGCAAATCTATTTTGAAAAACCAGTCAATTTACGCTTTTGACGGGGTAGCATAACGCCGCAAAATTTGGGAATGTGCCGTGGAATCTGGCAACAGAGAAGCAGCATCTGGTTACTGAAGCCCAGAATCTATAACTGCCAGAGAAAATAATTTGACCTGAGAACTTGGACTCTCAAGTAATAAAAGTGAAATAGGATCACACCTGAGCAGCAATTTTTTGTTGTCATATTCCACTTGAATTTCCTCTTAAACTCCCCATAAAGAGGCGCATTTTTTCGAGTGCGCCTGCCTGCTGTCGGCTGGCGTTCTCACTATGGAATGAAGGTTATGGATTACAAAGAGAGTTTGAATTTGCCGAAAACGGGTTTCCCGATGCGTGCCGAGTTGCCCAAGCGGGAGCCGCTCATATTGAAAGAGTGGAGAGAGAGCAACCTTTACGAGCGGCTGATGGAGAGCCGCAAGGACGCTCCTGTTTTCATACTGCACGATGGGCCGCCGTTCGCTAACGGCGACGCGCACATGGGGCACGCCTTGAACATGACGCTCAAGGACATTGTTCTCAAATCAAAAAATATGGCTGGTTTTTGCGTCCCTTTCATCCCTGGCTGGGATTGTCACGGGCTCCCCATTGAGCACAAAGTCGTAAAGGAGCAGATGGGCGGATCTGCGTCGCACAAGGACGCTGCCAAAATCCGGGAAAAATCTGCAGCTTACGCAAAAAAATATGTTGGCATACAGAGCGAGCAGTTCCAGCGACTCGGCGTGTTCGGGGACTGGGGCAACCCTTACCTCACGATGTCTCCCGCGTACGAGGCCGATATTTTGCGCTCGTTCGCGTGCTTAGTGGAAAAAGGGATGGTCGAAGAAGGGCAGCGTCCCGTCAGGTGGAGCGTTGGTTGCCAAACGGCTCTTGCGGAGGCCGAGATAGAATATCTGGATCGCACGGACAGTTCTATCTATGTGAAGTTTCCCGTTGTCTCAGGCGTTCCAGCATCATGTCCGACACACGGAAAAAAAACGCACTTAATCGTCTGGACTACCACGCCGTGGACGCTCCCCGCAAACTTGGCCATAGCCGTTCGCGCTAACATGAAATATGTGCTCGCATCATGTGGCGAAGAAGTTTGGATTTTGGCAGCAGCCTTGCTCGAAGCCGTGCAAAAGACGGCGAACCAGCCGCTCTCCGTGCTTTGCGAAGTGACGGGCGAAGACCTGCTTCCTATCGTTTACCAGCACCCGTTCATCGGGCGCACTGGCAAGCTGTTGGCGGCTGATTTTGTGACTGACGATTCAGGCACTGGCCTAGTTCACATCGCGCCAGGACATGGCCCAGACGACTACCAAGCTGGGATGAAGGCAGGACTCGAAGTGCTGTCGCCAGTGGATGAAAACGGTTGTCTGACCGAAGCCTGCATGACGCCATCAGTCGTGGGCAAATATGTTTTTGATGCCAACCCGGTGATCGTCCAGATTTTGAAAGATTGCGGTCTGCTGGTGGCTGAGGAGGCACTCCAGCACAGCTACCCGCATTGCTGGCGCTCCAAAACGCCGATCATTTTCCGCGCCGTGAAACAGTGGTTTATCCGCGTGGAATCTTTCCGCCGCGAGGCACTGGAGGCGATTGACCGCGTGAACTGGGTGCCGTCATGGGGAAAAAACCGCATCCGTGGCGCGGTGGAGACCCGACCTGACTGGTGCATTTCTCGCCAGCGTTACTGGGGCGTGCCCATCCCTGTTTTTTACGATGAGCAAGGCAAGCCGCTGATGACGGCTGAACTTGTGTGCAAGTTTGCCGACATTGTTGAAAGCGAAGGTTCCAATGTTTGGTATTCGCTGCCCGACGATGTCTTGGCCGCCAAGCTTGGGCTGCCATCTGGTCTGCAAAAAGGGCTCGACACGCTTGATGTCTGGATTGATTCGGGCACGAGCCACGCCGCAGTGGTGCGCCGCAGGCTGAGTTTCCCCGCAGACCTTTACCTCGAAGGGAGCGACCAGCACCGGGGCTGGTTCCAGTCTTCATTGCTCACCAGCGTGGCCATGACTGGAGAGGCACCTTATCGAGAGGTGCTGACAAACGGTTTCGTGGTAGATCTCGACGGGAAAAAACTTTCCAAATCCAACGCCTACCAGAAGCCTACAGACCTGATGCATTTCGTGAACAAAGAGGGCGCGGACATCTTGCGCCTATGGGTGGCGAGCCAAGATTTCAGGGACGATGTTCCTTTCTCAGAAGAGATTTTTAGCCATGTTCGCGACACTTACAGAGCCGTGCGCAACACGCTCCGCATCCTGCTGGGAAACCTGAACGATTTCAAGGAGAGCGATGCCGTGCGGCAAGAAGATTTCACCCCGCCTGACATGTTCGCGATGCACCGTTTTGCAGCCACTTCCGCACAGTGTTTGCAGGCTTACAAGACCTACGAGTTCCACCAAGTATATCATGCCATCAATAAGTTTTGCGCGGTTGATCTTTCCTCGTTTTATGTGGATGTGCTAAAGGATAGGATGTACTGCGATGCCGTTGGTTCCGCCAAGCGCAGATCTGCACAGACGGCCATGAAAATCATTCTGGAAGGTCTCTGCAAACTCCTTGCACCGATAGTGCCGTTCACTGCTGAAGAGGCATGGTGGGCTATTGGGCACAAAGATTCCGTCCACATGCAGATTTTTTCGCCTGTGGCCGACCCAGGCAATGAACAGTTTGCCGCGCTCTGGAAGTCAATCATGGAGGCTCGCGACTTGGCCAACACGGAACTGGAAACGCTGCGGCGCGAGAAAAAAATAGGGCGCAGTCTTGATGCGTCTGTGGTCATTGGAGAAGAGGTCACTGCCGAACGCGATTCTGCGTTGCTGGCCGAGGTGTTTAATGTTTCCTCGGTTTCCTTCAGGCCAGGCAAGACAGTTTCTGCCGCCCCTGCAATCGGTAAAAAATGCGTCCGCTGCTGGAAGATTGTTTCAGAGTTTTGCGGTGATGCCGAACACGCAGAGGTATGTCCGCGCTGCCTTGATGCCGTGCGTTCTGTAAAAAACGCACTTTGACGGGACACATCCCACCAGAAAAGGTTCTCCATTGAAACCCAAGTTATATTTTTGGTTTTTGGCGGCAGCATGGCTAGCCACTGACATGGCTTCAAAAACCGTCGCCACGCAGGTGTTGCGCGGTGCTGTGCCAGTGCCTGTGATAGACGGTTTTTTCCAGCTCGCCTACGCGACCAATACGGGGGCGGCGTTCAGCATGATGGACAAACATCCATCCTTGCTCCTGCTACTGACTGCGCTGCTTTTTGTTTTTCTGGTTTGGATGGCTCGTTCGTTCTGCTGGGAAAGTCATTGTGTGAACGCTGGTGCTGCCCTCGCTTTCGGCGGCGCAATAGGAAATTTTTGCGACCGGCTGAGATTCGGTTTCGTGGTTGATTTTCTCGATTTTTATTTTGGGCACTGGCACTATCCGACATTCAACTTGGCGGATACGGGGATATGCGTTGGGTTGGGGCTTATCCTGCTCCACGAATGGAAGCGGGACAGGACGATGAAACTAGTCGGGGTTTGTGCCGTGACAACGGTGTCAGGCACGCCACAACAGGAAAAAAAGGGATGAGTGCCCGCAAACAACTGATTGAAAAAATAGCAGAGCTGAAACGGAGTAAAAACGCCGTGATTTTAGCTCACAACTACCAGAGTGGTGAGGTGCAGGATGTGGCGGATTATGTAGGGGATTCGCTCGGCTTAGCATATAAGGCGCGGGAGTCGCAGGCCGATGTAATCCTTTTTTGCGGTGTTCATTTCATGGCTGAAACGGCCAAGATAGTGAACCCTTCAAAGAAAGTTTTGGTGCCAGACAAAGATGCAGGTTGCTCACTCTCAGACTCGTGCCCGGCAGACAAGCTCTCTCTGTTTTTGGATGCGCACCGCTCCGAGAACTACTATGTTGTTGCTTACATTAATTGCAGTGCGGGCGTGAAGGCACTCAGCGATGTCATCTGCACATCCGGCAATGCCGCACGCATTGTCGGGCGCGTTCCAGCAGAGAGAAAAATCCTTTTTGTTCCAGACCGTAATTTAGGCGAGTGGGTCACGCAACAGACTGGGCGGAGCATGACGCTGTGGGAGGGGAGCTGCCATGTTCACATGGCGTTCACACGGGAGAGCATGATAGCTGTGCGCGAGAGGTATCCTGATGCCATTGTGCTGGCGCACCCTGAATGTGTCCATGCCGTGCGTAGCTTGGCCGACGAAGTTTGCAGCACTGAAAAAATGGTCTCTTATTGCCGCCAGTCTGCGTCCAAGTCGTTCATTATAGCTACCGAGGCCGACATGTTGCATCGTCTCAAAAAGGAGTTGCCTGACCGTGAATTCATAGCCGCCCCGCCCGATGCGTGGGTTGCCAAAGACTGCAAGTGTGCGCACTGCGAGTTCATGAAATGCAATACGCTAGAGAAGATGCTGGCTGCACTTGAGTCTGGGCGGCCAGAGATAGATATTGAAGCAGAACTGCGCGAGCGAGCATTTTTGCCAGTGGAGCGAATGCTCGAATGGAGCCGAACCTGAAAAAGGATTTTTTATGAAAAAAGAAAACAAGCCGAAAAAAAACGCATCTTGCCGCAGTGATGGCCGGGGCACAGACCAGATGCGTGTGGTAACATTCCAAAAGAATGCTGCGCCTAACGCCACTGGCTCAGTGCTATGCGCCTTCGGCAAAACGCGCGTCATTTGCGCAGTCACGGTTGAGGAAACTGTCCCGCGCTGGATGAAAGAGCAGAATGTGAGTGGCGGATGGCTCTCCGCAGAGTACTCGATGTTGCCGTACTCCACGGAAACCCGCAAAGCGCGGGACATTTCTAAGGGGAAAATAGATGGGCGCAGCCAAGAGATACAGCGCTTGATCGGGCGCTCGCTCAGGGCGGCGGTGGACTTAGATAAAATTGGTCAGCGCACGCTATGGGTTGACTGTGATGTCCTCCAAGCTGACGGCGGGACAAGGACAGCATCTATTACGGGAGCCTATGTTGCATTGGCTTTAGCTTGCCGCAAACTGATGCGTAGCAAGGCGATTTCAGAGTGGCCGATCAAAGACACAGTGGCGGCGGTGAGCGTGGGGATTTGCGGCGGGGTTCCGATGTTAGACCTTTGCTATACCGAAGACCGAGACGCAGCCGTGGACATGAATGTGGTGATGACTGGCTCTGGGCGTTTCGTGGAAATACAAGGGAGTGGAGAAGAGTCCACATTTTCGGGGGCAGAGATGGACGCCATGCTCCGCCTCGCGCAAAAAGGGATCAAAGAGCTGGTTTTGAAACAGGAGAAAGCCGCCCGCTGATACTGGGCGAAGGATTAGAAAATGGAAAAGAATATGGAGCCTGTCCAAGATTTGAATGTGCTGGCAACAACGCCGCTGATTTCACCATCCGATTTAAAAAATAAGTTAGGGTCGTACCAAGACGCCACCGAAACCGTTGTGCGCGGGCGCGACGCTGTAAAACAGATTTTGACCGGCAAAGACCCGCGTCTTTTGCTTGTTGTCGGGCCGTGTTCCATCCACCACACAGGCGCAGCACTGGAGTACGCTGAAAAGCTCCGCGACCTCTCACTGAAAATCCAAGATAAAATTTGTGTGGTCATGCGAGTCTATTTCGAGAAGCCGCGCACGACGCTCGGGTGGAAAGGGCTCATCAACGACCCGCACTTGGACGGTTCATGCAACATTGAAGAGGGGCTGACGATAGCGCGGCGACTGCTTTTGCAGATCAACGAACTGGGTGTCCCTGCTGCGACAGAGTTTTTAGACCCGATTACGCCGCAGTACATCGCGGATATGATAAGCTGGGCGGCCATCGGGGCACGCACCACTGAGTCGCAGACGCACCGCGAAATGGCCAGCGGCCTCTCAATGCCAGTCGGTTTCAAAAACGGGACGGACGGAAGCCTGCAAGTGGCACTGGACGCGATGAGTTCGGCACAGCACCCGCACAGTTTCTTGGGCATAGACCAGAACGGTAGGACGAGCGTTATTTCTGCGAAGGGAAATCGCTGGGGACACATAGTCTTGCGTGGCGGCAAGGGGAAGACAAACTTTGATAGATCAAGCATAGCCGAGGCGGAACAATGCCTGAAAAAAGCTGGCCTGCCCCCAGGCATAATGGTGGATTGTAGCCACGCCAACTCCGAAAAAAAACCGGAGCTGCAAAAAAGGGTTTGGCAGAGCGTGCAGGAACAGAGGCGGGATGCGGGATGCCCTATCGTCGGTGTCATGCTGGAAAGCAACATTGAGACAGGCAGCCAGCCTTTCCCTCAGTCGCTGGATAAAATACGCTCTGGGCTTTCGATAACCGATGCTTGCCTCGGGTGGGCTGAGACGGAAGAGCTGCTCTTGGGCAGCTCGTTGGAATAAGCAGAGAACTTGCGTGAAATACATTTTTCAAACTTGATTTTCCGCCAAACCCCTTTTGACTTGAACAAGACTGCAAACTAGGAAAAGAGATGATTATTTATATTGATGGAGAATTTTTGGAAGAGAAGGACGCTAAGATTTCAGTGCTCGACCACGGATATCTTTATGGCGATGGAGTTTTCGAAGGCATACGCACATACGATAACCGCGTTTTCAAACTGGACGAGCATTTGCACAGGCTTTACGACTCGGCCAAAGCAATACTGCTCCAAGTGCCGCTCTCGTTTGATGAACTCAAAAAAGCGACTGTGGAAACCTGCCGCCGCAACGCTTGCGCCAACGGCTACATAAGGTTAGTCGTCTCTAGGGGTGCTGGTTCGTTGGGTCTCGGGCCTGACAGATGCCCGAAGGCGTCTGTCGTTATCATTGCCGCTAACATAGAGCTTTATCCCGAGAAGTATTACCGCGAAGGTCTGAAGGTGATTACGGGCGGTACACGCCGTTTATCGTGGAACGCTTTCAGCCCCACCGTGAAGTCGCTGAACTATTTGAACAACATAATGGCGAAGGTGGAAGGGATGCGTGCCGGGGCGCAGGAGACGCTCATGCTCAACGAGCAAGGTTTAGTGGCCGAATGTTCGGGCGACAATATTTTTGCCATCAAGAAAAATAAAATTACCACCCCACCTATCTGGGCTGGGGCACTGGCAGGCATCACGCGCGATGTGGTCATGAAGCTGTCCGCCGAGATGGGTTTGCCTGTTGAGGAGACGAACATGACGCGCTACGACCTCTATGTGGCGGACGAGATTTTTCTGACTGGCACAGGGGCGGAAGTGGTGCCAGTGGTTGACTTGGATTCCCGTGTTATCGGCGACGGCAAGCCTGGACCGATTACGCGCAAGATCACGGAGCGTTACCACGCCATCACGCGTTCGGAAGGGACTCCGATCGGATAAAAATTGATTATGTCCGAAAACCGACCGCCAGGCTGCGAAGGCTGCAAGGAGCCCAAGACAATACATCTCACCCAGATTATAAACGGTGTGATGCATAAGTTCGACATGTGCCCCAAATGCCCCAATGCGAAGAAGATTGATGACCCCACAGGTTTTTCTCTGGCGGATCAGCTCATGGGGCTGGGTGCTGGCGAGGAAATACAGTCTTCCGAAGAGGATTCCACGGTTTGCCCGAAGTGCTCTTTCACTCAGCCAGACTTCAAAAAATCTGGTCGGCTCGGCTGTCCCCACTGCTACGAAACTTTTTCCGAAGGCTTGGCGACGCTCTTGAAAAACATGCACCGTGGCACGCAGCACAAGGGCAAGGTGCCGCGCCGTTTTGTAGAAACAAGCCAGATGATCAAGCACATCGAAGACTTGCAAGAAGAACTCAAGCGTGCCGTGACCGAAGAAAACTTCGAGGTGGCCGCTGCCATACGCGACCAGATACGAGCACTGGAATCTAGGCTACCCAAATAGTGCCATACCGAGGCCAACCGTCATTTGCATTATGAAAATATCACTCGAATGGCTTTCTGACATTTTAGAAATATCTGCAACAACTGATGAACTCATCCAAGGTTTGACCTTGGGCGGCATCGAAGTCGAAGGCGTCGAGCAGAAGGGCGCAAACTTCAAGCATGTGGTGGTCGCCGAGATTCTTTCATCGGCCAAACACCCTTCGGCAGACCGTCTGAGCGTCTGCCAAGTGAACATTGGCACAGAGACTAAGCAGATTGTTTGCGGGGCGAAAAACTACAAGGTCGGCGACCGCGTGCCACTTGCGCTGCCAGGCGCGGTTTTGCCAGGCGACTTCAAAATCAAGGAGTCAAAATTGCGCGGCGAACTTTCGCAAGGAATGATGTGCTCGTCCAAGGAACTCGGACTTTCCGGTGAAAGCGAAGGGCTTCTCATTTTGGACGCAGTTGCCCCGTTGGGTCAGCCTATTGCGGAACTTTTTCCACCCGACACGGTTTTCGACTTGGAAATCACGCCCAATCGTCCTGACCTTTTGAGCCATCACGGTCTAGCAAGAGAAATGGTCGCGCTCGGTCTTGCGAAATGGAAAAAAACGGAGGCTTCGCCCGCACTCCCCAGCCTCGCCCAGCCCCCGTTCCCTGTAGTGGTTGAGAACGCGCTAGGATGCCCCTGCTATACTGCCACAGTTATCGAAGGCTTACAGGTGGGGCAATCGCCTGCGTGGATGCGTCGCCGTCTCGAAGCCGTGGGGCTACGGGCGATAAACAGCGTAGTGGACATAACAAACTACATCCTTTTGGACTATGGGCAGCCCATGCACGCATTCGATCTCGGCAAGCTCTCTCTCTCGTCTGGATTGCACATCCGCTGCGCTCGTGCAGGCGAGAAAATCCAAGCACTGGACCATCAAGCTCACTCTCTTTTAGCAACGGATTGGTGCATAGCTGACGATTCTGGCCCCGTTGCATTGGCTGGAGTTATCGGTGGCGAACTTTCGGCAGTTACGCAAGAAACCACGAGTATTCTTTTGGAGGTCGCGAGGTTTAACCCGCCTTCCATCAGTGCCACTTCTAGGAGGCTCGGGCTTTCCACCGATTCGTCTTACCGGTTCGAGCGCGGCACGCCGCCGTTGCTCGTGTTGCAGGCTCGCGATAGGGCTGTGGCTTTGCTCGCACAGATTGCAGGAGGCTGTGCGACATCGGCATCGGTCACGGGTGATGCTTCGGTATCTAAACGGGATGTTACGCTCCGCTTCGAAAGGGTGAAACGCCTTCTCGGAACAGAAGTCCCCAAAGAAAAAATACGCAGTATCCTTTTGGATTTGGGCGTTGATTTCAAGAGTGAGACAGAGTCGGAGGTCGTGCTTTCCATCCCTGAATGGAGATTGGATTTAGAGCGCGAGGTGGACATTATCGAAGAAATTTCGAGGGTTGTCGGACTAGAGCAAGTGCCGTCCCGTCTGCTATTCAGCCCATCGCCTTCCAGCGACACTGACAGATCGCAAGACAGACTTTGGACGCTGAAACAGTTTTTGGCGAACAACGGCTTTTTTGAGGTTGTGACTAACCCGCTTGAAGACGATGAAGATGCTCCCATACAACTTGTGAACCCGATGACCGTGGAACAGGTTTCTTTGAGAAAAAGCTTAAAGCGCAACCTTCTTCGCGTGGCAGCCCATAACTTGCATCAGGGCAAGCGTTCTTTGAAACTTTTCGAGGCTGGCCCAGTTTTTGATGAGACTGGAGAAAAGTGGTGTCTAGGGATTTTGCTCACAGGAGCCCGCAGCGAAGCTCACTGGTCTGAGTCGGAACGCGAAACAGATATTTTCGAGATAAAAGGGTTACTTGAAACGCTGGGTGTCAATGGCTCGGTCGAGTTAGTCGCGCCGTCAGAACTCAGGGAAAAAGGAATTAAGCAGCCCGTTTGCTATGCGGAGATTGATTTAGAACCGCTCTGCTGTTCGCCCAAAGCACCTGCGCAGTTCAAACCTTGGCCAGTTTTTCCATCCATCTTGCGCGATGTGGCTGTGGTGGTGTCAAAGGATAAACCCGCAGGCGAAGTTTTGGATGCAATCAATGCGTGCAAGCCAGAGTGGGCAGAAGAAGTTGTGCTGTTCGATGTTTTTGCTGACGAGACAGGAGCCAGATTGGCGGCAGATAAAAAATCATTGGCATGCCGCCTCCGCTACAGGAACAGGGAACGGACGCTCACGGACAAGGAAGTCAACGGGGCGCACGACAGTTTCAAAGCCGTGCTGAAAAGCCGTTTGGGATGCGAGTTTCGAGAATAATTTTCAGGTCAGCAGGATTTTAAAAAGAGAGGACTTAGCGATGAGACACTATTTGAAAATCCGTGATTTTTCCGCAGACGAAATGCGCGAAGTGCTCAAAATGTTTCGCAGCATGAAAGAGGGGCGCGGGAAGCCAGAAGAAAAAATTCTCAATGGAGAAACTTGGGCTTTGATATTTGCTAAATCCTCCACACGCACGCGTGTCTCTTTCCAAGTGGGGTTGCTAGAACTAGGAGCCACACCGCTTTTTCTCTCAGCCAACGACATACAGCTAGGGCGCGGAGAACTGATTTGCGACACGGCTAGGACGCTCGGCAGGATGCTTCATGGTGCAGTGATTCGCACCTACGCGCAGGGCGATGTGGAGGACTTTGCCAAATACAGCGGCATCACCACAATCAATGCTTTGACTGACGAGGAGCACCCCTGCCAGATAATGACCGACATAGCCACTATCGAAGAGTTGCGCGGCCCGATACAGGATCAAAAAGTTGTCTTCGTGGGCGATGGTGCCTGTAATGTGCCGCTATCGTGGGTGTCCGCTGCCAAACTGCTGGGATTCGAGTTAGTTATCGCCGCCCCAGAAAAATACCAGCCCTCGGCAAAATTGCTGGAAAACACGGGTGTCAAAGTCACTGACTGCATAGAAGATGCTGTGCGCGGGGCTGATGTGCTCTACACAGATGTCTGGGTTTCGATGGGCAAAGAGGAGGAGCGGCACGAGCGCGTCCAATCGCTGGGGCGTTACCAGATCAACCGCGAAACGCTCTCGCTGGCCAAGCCTGACGCAATGGTCATGCACTGCCTGCCCGCCTACAGGGGCATGGAAATTTCAGAAGAAGTTTTCGAGGCCAACGCAGACACAATTTTCACTCAGGCCGAAAATCGCTTGCACACGCAGAAGGCCATAATTAAATTTTTAAGAAACCGCTGACTTGGAGATGATCATGGAAGGCTTTGCCGTTGAAAAAACTATCACGAGAATCAAAGAGCTGTTTGGAATGACGCTCCATGTCACCACGGCGTCCGAGTGGATACAGTTCGCACTCGTGCTTGGCTTGGGCGTCCTATGCGTGAGCATCGCCAACCGCATCGGGATTAAAATGTTGGTCGGGTGGCTCAAGAAAAAGAAAACGCCAGCGGCTGAATCCATCGGCAGCGCAGTGCAGGCGCCAGTAAATGTTTTTGTCATCGTCTTTTTCCTGAACACTGGCAAATCGGTTTTCAGAACCATGCCAGGATGGCTTTGGCAAAAGATGGAAAACGGCGTCACGCTCATTTACGCCATCGCTACGCTAGTGTTTCTTTTCAGGCTTATAGACATAGGTCTATCTATGTTGAGGCAGCACTGGAAAGGCGGCGAAAAAACGCTTGATGAACAAATGATCCACCTGATGGATAAAGTGCTCAAAGGACTCGCTGTTGTGCTAGTCGTGATCACCGTGCTGCACCAGTTTGGCGTGCAGGTGCTGGGCCTCGTCACCGGATTAGGTTTTCTTGGGGCGGCGTTCGCTCTGGCGGCACAGAGCACGCTGGGCAATGTGATCGGGTCGTTCGAGATTTTAGCAGACAGGCTTTTCAAGGTGGGCGACCGGATAGCTTTTGGCGATTACGATGGGTTTGTTTCTAAAATGGGACTCAGGAGCGTGGAGCTTTGCGCTATCACGGGCGAGCGCATAAATCTGCCAAACAAAGATTTGGTGGACAAACAGATCCGCAACTACACCAGAGGAAAACATGTCAAAACCACTCTCTCTGTCGGCTTGACATACGACCACACGCGCGAGCGCATCGAAAGGGCGATGTCTGTTTTGAACGAAGTTTTTGAAACGCTGAAGAAGCAGTCGGACTTGCCAGAGATAGATAGGCAGCAGGTATCGTTTTGCAAATTTGCTGAATTCTATTTGGATATACAAGTCGTCTTCTGGGCTAAATACGATAATGTTGCCGACTACCAAAAAATTATGACGGTCGCGCATCTAGCGATCAAGGAAGCATTTGACGGGGAAGGAATCGAAATGGCTTTCCCGACACAGACGCTGCTGATCAAGAAATAAACCTAATCTGGCAAAGCCAGTGCCAAGGGAGGAAGGGACAAGTGGCAAGCGACAAGGGAAGAGAAAAGAGAAGAATGAACTACGAAACACACGAAAAAAATGCACAGAAGATTTTAGTTTCCATGCTCTCAAAGTTTCGTGTATTTGGTGTCTTTCGTGGTTAAAAATCTTT
>JFJP01002056.1_pt1 | contig 15677 bp, 12 predicted proteins | sample 431651 | NCBI WGS metagenome assembly JFJP01 (sample SAMN02602958, study PRJNA72255) | Microbial mat metagenome, whole genome shotgun sequencing project. | biome: fresh water; feature: sink hole; material: water; isolation source: purple microbial (photo- and chemosynthetic) mats found in... | reverse complement strand
TTTGGAAAAACTGTGAACTTCAGCTCAATACCAGGCTGCAATTAGTCAACTTTCTCTTTCCTCGCTTTAATTATTATATTGAAAAGGTGTTAAAAGATTTCGAACAGGCTCTAAGATGAACTTGGAACAATAAATTATTTCAAAAAAAACTATAAAATTGATAATATTATATTGGTATTCGATTTTTTTCCTCTGAAGATGTGAAGTAATACACCTTACCGATCTGATTCTGAATTTTTAGGAGAGACGCAATGAAGCGAATTTTCAATCTTGGGCTGTGCGCACTTTCGGCTGCGTTGTTGCTCACAGCATGCGGCAAGCAAGAGCCTAAAACCGCGGCCGCGTCGCAGCAAATCGTATATATGGTCGGCGCGGAAGCGACTTTTGCGCCTTTCGAGTATCAAAACGAACAAAAGGAAATCGTCGGCTTCGACGTCGACATAATGAATGCGATCGCTGAAAAGGGTGGCTTCAAGAGTAAATTCGTCAACACGCCGTTCGAAGGCATCTTTAATTTCTTGGCCCAGGGCGATCGCGATCTGTTGGCATCGGCTATCACGATTACCGATGAGCGCAAGAAGACCGTCGACTTCTCTGATCCTTACTTCGAAGCCAACCAACTGATCGTGGTACCGAAGAACTCCAAGGTCACCAATTTCGCAGATCTGAAGAACATGAAAGTTGGGGTCCAGAGCGCCACCACCGGTGACGAAATCGTGCAGAAGTGGCTAGGTAAAAGCAACCCCAACATCAAGCGTCTGGAATCGGCGACCCTGTTGATGAAGGAACTTGCAGGCGGCGGCGTCGAGGCTGTGATATCCGACAATGGCGTCATCAAAAATTATATCAAGAACAATTCATCCGAGGGCTTCCGATTTATCACCGATCCGGCTTTACCGAAAGAGTACTACGGCATTGCGGTGAAAAAGGGCAACGCCGAACTACTGACCAAAGTCAACCAGGGGCTGGCAGCGATCAAGGTCGACGGCAGCTACGATAAGATTTACACCAAATATTTTCCCGACACCGCCGAATAATCACGGAGCGACTACCACATCATAGATATCTGACGGCATTAATGCCAGCCTGTTCGCTGCTGATACTGGCTGCGTGCGGCAGAAAACAAGACAGTACGCCAGCAGCCAATGCTGGCCGCACCGAATATGTGGTCGCCATCGACGGCGATGATGCCTCATTTACGTCAGAGAACGAACAGAATCAACTGGTCGACATCAAGATCAAAATCATCAATACGCCATTCGATGGCCTGTTCAATGCACTGACCCAGGGCGATTGCGACATCCTGATCTTCACCATCACGATCTGCCAGCAGCATTGGGAAAATATGGATTTTTCCGATCCGTACTTCGTGGCCAAATAATTGATCGTGCTGCCGACCAACTCCAAGGTCATCAGCTTCGTCGCTTTGAAGTCGCAGAAAATCGGCGTCCAGAGCGGCACCACAGTCGATGAGGCGGCGCAGAACCTGAACGGCAAGAATAGAGCGCTAGCGTCAAACGTTTCAAATCCATGCCGCTGGCGTTCCAGGAACTCGAAAGCAGCGGTGCCGATGCAGTTGTGGCCGACTATGGAATAAATCACTGATCTTGACAGAGCTGCTATCGGCCTTGATATCGGCCATGCCCTGGTTGATTTTTATCAGCCGCTCAGTGTTACCTCTGCACACCGCGATGCCGTAATAGTCTTTCGGAAAACCGGCATGCGAGACCACGCGTAAACTGGCCGATAGGTTCTTGTTGATGTAGCTCATGACCACTTCGGCAACGGCAAATAGTCACACGTAGAGCAAACAACATGGCTCCACGCGTTCACGCCGACCACTGCCGCGGCATCAGAGCGCTCATATTGAAACATTCGCACCTAATGTAACTGAGCTGAACGGCTGTTTTTGGCGGTCTGCGACGACTAAGGTATAATTTTTACCTAATTTTTATCATAATTGATTTTATCAATCAATATGCTTGAGATACGTTCCTCCTGCAGGAGCGGCCCGTGCCAGTCACCAAATCAATAAAGCGGGCTGCGCATCCATTCAGCTAGTCACACAGATTCTTTTCAATCATACCTATGGATTTTCGCTGTGGCATCATTCAGGGCTACGCGCCATTATTCGTCAAGGGCTTCTTCATGACGTTCCAGGTTGCCGTGATCAGCATCATTATCGGCACCATCATCGGTTTATTTCTGGGCATGCTACGCCTGGCAAAAATCAAGCAGGGGCCCTGGAAATGGCCATTCTGTCTGGTTAAAAGCGTAGCCAGCTTCTATGTGGCATTCTTCCGCGGCACACCCTTGTTCGTGCAAATCCTGCTGATCCACTTTGCGGTGATGCCAGTACTAATCCACCAAGACAATGGTTTGCTAATCTCCGGCGAATTGGCGCGCACCCTAAAGCAGGAATATGGCGCCTTCATTTCCGGGATCGTCGGGCTGTCATTGAACGCTGGCGCCTATATCTCGGAAATTTTTCGGGCCGGCATCCAGTCCATCGATCGCGGCCAGACTTACGCTGCCTCCAGCCTGGGCATGGGCTACAAATTGACGATGCGTTACGTGGTACTGCCGCAGGCATTCCGCCGCATGCTGCCGCCGCTGGGCAACGAAGCCACCACCTTGCTCAAGGATTCGTCGCTGGTATCGACCATCGGCCTGGCGGAGCTCGCGTATGCTGCAAGAACAGTGGCCGGCGCGTATTCACGCTACTGGGAACCGTATATCACGATTTCAGTGCTCTACTTTGCCATGACCATAGTGCTGACGATGCTGGTTGGACACCTGGAAAAGAAATACGCAGCGCCGCACCATCGCTGACCAAGTCACGTTTTCATGCACAGGGTATGATGGTGATTACCTAGTCGATTTCCCACAAACGCCCGTCCACGGTCAGCAATGCCGTGCGTAGGCTCTTGTCGGCAAAAACTGACTGCGCTGCTGAACGATAACGGCGCAATTGCGCCGTATAGGCAGCGCGCTCACCGTCGAGTAGATTGCGTTTGTAATCGAGTATCCACACCTCATCTTCAAAGATCACCACACGGTCGAAGCGCAGAACGACGCCGTCGATGATGATCTCCATTTCGTTGCGTGCATGCAAATGCAACGCCGGGTTGAAGAAATGCTCAAGCTCTTTCTGCTCGAAAATGGTCTGCGCCTGGTGACTAACCAATGTCGCCAACGACAACGAACATGGCAACCAGCGCGCAATCATCGCTGCTTGCGGCAACACCACCGGCCATTGGCCATGCTGCGTCACGCGCTCAAGCAAACCATGCAATGCAATGCCTTCGTCGATTGCTTCCTTACTGAAGGTCGGCGCAGGGACGATAATTAGCGGCGGTATTGGCAACGGATCAAAAATCTCTTGCTCGAAACGCTGCGGAATCCCGGCATCCACAGACTGGCCTGCTGTCGCGGCAAGTTCAATTGCATCCACATGTTGTAGCCGTGCATACCAGCTATCCTTGGTGACGCCGCCGCTTCTGCTGGCGACACCGCTGACAATCAGCAACTGCTTGGCGCGGGTGGTCGCCACATACAGCAAATTCCAGTCTTCCTGCGTCTTGAATCGTTCTTCCGCGTCGAACAGATGATTACGGGCAGCGCCACGCTCAGAGCTGCTGCCGAACGCAGAGAAATGCAACGGCGCTTCGGCGTACTGCGGCCAATCGCAGAGGATGCCGTAATCATCGCGTGCCGGCTTGCTGTGATTAGTATCCAGCAGCACCACGACCGGTGCTTCCAGCCCCTTGGCGCTATGTACTGTGAGAATGCGCACCGCATCGGTGGCGGCGTCAATACTGGCTTCGTCGGGAGCATCACCGCCGGCGGCATTTTGCAAACTGCGCAAGGCGTCAATGAATTTCGGCAGGCTAGGATAACGGCCAGCATCCATATTCAAGGCCAGTTCAACGAAAGTTTCGATATTACCGATGGTCTGGCCGCGCACCAGCGGCGTAGAGGCCTGTGCATAGCGCGCCAGCAGTTGTCCTTGATGCAAAATCAAATCGAGCAGATCGTGCACCGGCAAGCGCGGCGAGGCCTGCAACCATGCAGCGAGCAATCTGGCGGCGCGCTGCAATGGTGCAGATGTTTCAGCCGCAGCATTGGCCGCGCACAAGCGCTCCCACCAGCCGCGTTCACTGCGCTGTGCCAGGATAATCAGGTCATCGTCGCTGGCGCCGAAAATCGGCGATTTCAATGTATGGCCGAGCGCGCGGGCGTCGCTCGGCGTAATTAGGAAAGTCAGCAAGGCGATCAGATCAGAAATTTCCAGCGACTCCAATAGACCACCGCGCTTATCCGACATGAATGGAATGCCGGCCGCGCGTAGCGCGCTCTCGTAGGCACAGAGATGGCTGCGTTTTTTGATCAACAGCATCACGTCGGACCATGCCAGGCTGCGACCGTCACTTCCCTGTGGAACCGTCAGTTCCGCCCTGGCACGCCATAGCGCTTGCGCAATCTGCTCGCCTTCATCACGACGACGAGCATCTTCCGACTCTTCGCGCGGCGTAGTCAGCGGGTTGCGCAAATCTTGCTGTGCTGCTTCAGTAGCATCGTTATCAAGCTGACGAATCAGCGGCAAGCGCCAGACAGCACCACCGACTTGTCCCAGCGTGGTTTGCGCCGAGAACAACGGATTACACACGAAACTCTGATTCAGCACCGCGACAATGGCACTGGCATTGCGGCGCGTTTGGTTCGTCTGCAGTACCGTCGCCCCCTGTTGCTGCAACAAACTGCGAGCGGCTTCGAACACGCGCGGTTCAGCACGTCGGAAGCGATAGATCGATTGTTTCGGATCACCGACCATGAATACGCTAGGCTGCCCGGCATCTTCACCGTAGGCACTAAGCCAGGAGCGCACGATGCTCCATTGCAGCGGATTGGTGTCCTGAAATTCATCCAGCAAAATATGCTTGTAACGCGTATCGAGACGGCTTTGCAGATAAGCAGCGCTCTCGGGATTGGTCAGCAACCGATACGCTTGCCATTCGAGATCGACGAAATCGAACACACGCTGTTCCGCCTTCAACGCTTGATAGCATTCCAGGTAGGCATTGCCGACACTAAACAGATGTTGGTTCAGATTCAATACGATGCGCTCGTGACCGCGCTTACGCAGCAATTTGAGAGCATCGCCAGTGACGCTGAATTGCGTATCTAAGGTATCCAGTGCATTGCCGCCTAAGCTGTTTTGCAACACTCTCAACAAATCCTTGGCTTTGCCGTTACTACGCGGCTTGCCGGCGTCATCGAAGAATTGATGACAGAGCGCGTCGAAATTTTCCAGCGCCGGACCAGCGGTCAGCGCCATTTCGATGTCGATGGAACGCTTCTGATTGGTCGCAGAGCCCTGCCTCAGCAACCAGGCAACTTGCTTGATCTGCGCCAGCAAGGTCTGGTCCTCCCAAAGCGACAAACGAGCATCAACCTCGGCATCCTCACCACACAATTCGCGCAACCATTCCAGCGGCACATCGACGCCCTGCTGGATCACGGCCCACCATTCTGCACGCTTGTCGACAAAAGCGTTGAGTAATTTACGCGCATTGAAATCGCCTACCAGTTGATACAGCGTCAGCAAATCCTGTTTGCTCTTCGCATTGTTTTGATCGTTCAGCGATTGCATGAAACGCAGATAGGCATCGGCCCGCAGCTCTCCCGTATTTTCGGTAAGGGCATAGCCATGCGGCACGCCGGAAGCCAGCGGTGCGATTTGCAGAAGCCTAGCGAACCAGCTATGGAAAGTATCGATCGATAAACTTTGCGGACTGGCCAACACACCCTCATACAGATTACGCGCCACCGGCAGCACTGACGCCAGCTGCTGCGGCGGAATGCCCCGCTCCAGCAACAAGACGTGGACTTTTTCGTCGGATTGCAGCGCCAGATCATGCAGCAGTTCCAGCAGGCGCTCGCGCATTTCCTGCGCCGCCTTGCGAGTAAAGGTAATTGCCAATAGTTCGGACGGCGCGGCTCCGGCCAGCAGCAAGCGCAGCATACGCGCCACCAGAAGCCAGGTCTTACCGCTGCCGGCGCAGGCTTCCACCACGACCGAGTACTCCGGATCGCAGGCGGCGTTGGTAAAATCCTGTGCCTCAACAACATGGCCATTCATCCAATACGCACTGAGCGACGGCGTTTGCATCAACTCACTCATCACCATGCCCCCTTGCGGCACAAGCCGCGTACATCGCAATACTGACACACCGATTCACTACCGTTGGCCGGCAGACCGACACCTCTGGCAATCGCTTGTATGTTGATCGTGATTTGCGCTGCCAGCGCACGCTGTGCTTGCTCATAATCCGGAACGCTGACATCGTCGACCTTGTCCTCGATGGTTTCCAGAGCGACGTAATGGGCGGCCGCAACCGGACGGTCCGACAGCAAACCATAAAACGCCAGTTGATGATCTTCGCGATCTTTGAGTTTTTTTTTCAAAACGATCAGGTTGTTGGTCTTGTAGTCCAACACGGCACGTTCCCCGGCATCGTTCTCATCAATGCGATCGATACGGCCATGCAGCGTCAGCTCCCTATCTGTAAGGGATAACAGCTTCTCATAAGCCTGTTCGTGGAACATGAAACGCCAGCCAGACGCCTCATGTCCATTGGCCCACACCACGTAAGCAGCGATCACCTTTTTCCAACGCGCGTAATAACCCAATGCAGCAGGATTCCTGGCGATGATGTTGTCGAACAGTTCTTTTGAAATATTCGCCAGCAATGCTTCGCGCTGTTCCTGCGGACACGGCTGATCGCGCAAGGTCTCGTGATAGGTCGCCAGAATTTGATGCAGCCAGCCGCCGTAGTCACGTTTTTCGGGTAGATCGGACAATTCATCCAGCGCCGTCAAACCCAGCATGCGCCCCGCAAAGAACTGATACGGGCAGGCGATGAAACTGTTATAGCCGCTGGCCGACAGCCGTTTTGGGGTCAACTGCGCGGCGGCCGGAGCTGGCATAGCCGATGGTATCGACTGCAGGCTTTGCGCGGCAATCGTCGCGCGGCGTTGTGGTAGCGCCGCCACAGCGTGGCGCGCCAAGGTCAGTTGCAGCCGCTGGATCCAAGGGCTGACTGGATTCGGCTCGCCATTCTTGTGTGCCTGCCAGGACAACACCACTCGCGGATTCATCGCCAGCAGTTCGACCACGTCGCGCAACTGCTGGCGCTGCCGGCTTTCGCGGGTTGCCAGGCCTAGTTCGCGTCGTATTGTGTTGGTAAAGAACAGCCTCTCCTGCAGCTGCGACGGCAAGTGGTCGGCATCAGCGCCGACCATTAACACCGCGTCGAAGGTACGCAGGCGCGCGCCGTTCAGCGGCAGCATCACCACGCGCCAGTCGTTGATGGCGCTGATGAAACTGGTGTCGTCGAGTTGCAGGTTGACCAGCGCGCGCCATTCCGAAAATGAAAACAACGCTGCATAATCCTGACCCGAGTTATTACCCGACGGTGCTATATTCTGTAACAGTTGCAGTATCTGCTGGCCGGCCGAATCGGCGCGCAACGCGGCACTGATGCCGAGCACGGCAAGCGTGCCATTGGTAGTGACGATCCAATCGCGCAAGGTCTTGCAACCGCTGAACTGCGCCGCCTGCTGCGCCAACAGGATGACTGTCTTTTGCTCGGCCGGCGCCGCACTCAATGCATTGATCACGGTGAGCCACTCGCCCAGCACGTTGGCGCGCCGCAGCAGCAATTCGATCTTCGTCACCAACGACGATTTATTGGCGACGCTGTCCTGCATATCATGCAGCAGATCGCTGGATGCCTGGCTCAACACGAACGGCGATTTTAGCAGATCGAGCAAGGCCGTAGTTCCAGCGCGCGTGGTGACTACATCGAACCAGGCCGAAATCGTTGAAGCGGCGCGGGTGGTCGAGAGTTTCCAGCCGGTTTCATCCGCCACATGGATTTGCGCACGCTCCAGCAACGCGCGGATACGACGTGCGACGACCCGATCCTGTGCCACGATCGCCAGGTTGGTCTTGCCGCCATGAAGCCAGTCGATCACCATTTGCGCGCCCTGTAAGGCTTCATCCTCGACGCTCTGTGCGGCGCACAAAGCCAGTTCATTCGACAGCGCCGGATCGGCGATCTGACCGATCTCACTGTGGCGGGAGTCATCTGTGTAACTGCTGCCATCGATCGCAGCTTCCACCATTTCCGGCCAAGCCATGGAATAAGTCGGCGACAGCGCCGTGGCACGCCAATCGAGGGTGATGGTCAGTACCGGTTGGCGCGCAGCATAGACTTCGAGAAAAGCCTGTTCCAGCGGTTCCGGCGCCACCGAGCTGATCCAGGCCAGCGGTTGATTTGCCTGTGCTGCCAGTTGCAAGGTTTGCGAGAAACGCGCTGCGATTGCGTCGTCGGCGTCCAACTGGCTTTTCCAAATCGACCAGACCAGTTGGGTTTCGTCCGATAATATGTTGCGCGCATCCGGCGATAATTGTTCCAGCGCATGCTGCCAGCGCTGATCCAGATCAGCGGCAGCGCTGGCAGCATGCAGCGCCGGCAGCAGCGCCTGCGTCAACTCATCCGATAGCGCCAGCAGTGTCTGGACCAGGGGTAGCAGATCGGTATTGCGACGTGCGACGAATAATTTCTTCAGCCAACCGTGCTGGCGCAACTCGGCATACAAGCGCATCAAACGCTCGCTGGAAGACACCACGTTAGATAACGGCGGCAGCGTCATCAACCAGCCAGACAACGTACAAAATTGTGGCAGAACGAAAGTTCCGCCCAATTCGACGCTAAGCGCGACTTTTAACTGCTGAGCGTGTGCAAAGGTTGGCAGTACGACACGCCAGTCGGCGAAATCACGTTTGCTGGCATCACCGCTGGGCTCACGACAGGCGACCAGCAAAGCGCGTGCTGCGCTACGCCAGAAACTGACAGAAGGCGCAATTAAAATAGATTTTAAGGGCATGTAGCTTACCATAAAGCCGGTGAGGATTAATCTGGATTCAGGAATCGCCATTCTGGCGAGAGGCTCTTTTTTGCAACAATCGCTTGTCACTTTATGAAAGATCCTAAAAAAATAAGCGCGCAGGCGCCTCTTTTTATTAAAATCTGTTATATTTGAATAAATATCCTGCAGCAATACATCTTACCGCACCAACAGAAACTTGAACTCGCGCACGGCATCCCCCAACATCCTCAATAGAATAAGAGGCCGCCGATAGCAGCTACCAAGCACGAATGGTAAGTCGTCATTGGCATGCATTGATTCTTTTTGCCTCACACTGAGGAAACTATGAGCGAACATATTAAACATACTTCCGACGCATCCTTTGAAGCAGATGTACTCAAATCAGACAAACCGGTTTTGGTCGATTTCTGGGCTGAGTGGTGCGGTCCATGCAAAATGATTGCGCCACTTCTGGAAGAAGTCGCTAAAGAATACAGCGACAAGCTGCGGATCGTCAAACTGGACGTCGACTCCAACCAGGCCGTGCCATCCAAGCACAGCATCCGTGGCATTCCTACGTTGATCCTGTTCAAGAACGGTGTTCCTGCCGCGCAGAAAGTCGGCGCACTGACCAAGGGCCAACTGACCACATTCATTGATTCGAATATATGAAGAAACCGCGGCGGTGCGCCCGCATCGCTGCTTATGTTTTACTGACTACACACCGCGCAGTTCCCTCCCCCACCCAATATTTCCCATCCCGGGATACTCATATCTATGTATTTATCTGAACTAAAGGCGTTACACGTCTCCGCCTTGCTAGAAATGGCAATCGGCCTGGACATCGATAACGCAGCGCGTGTGCGCAAACAAGAACTGATGTTTGCGATCCTTAAAAAGCGAGCGAAATCAGGAGAACAGATTTTTGGCGACGGCGCTCTCGAGGTTCTGCCTGACGGCTTTGGCTTCCTGCGCTCGCCTGACGCCAGCTACATGGCATCCACCGACGACATTTATATTTCGCCTTCGCAAATCCGTCGCTTCAATCTGCATACCGGCGATTCGATCGAAGGTGAAGTGCGCACTCCGAAAGACGGCGAACGCTATTTCGCACTGATCAAGGTCGACAAGGTCAACGGCGAATCACCGGAAGCGTCGAAGCACCGCATCTTGTTTGAAAATTTGACACCACTGCACCCGAACAAGCCGCTGCCGCTGGAACGTGAAATGCGCGGCGAAGAAAACATCACCGGCCGCATCATCGACATGATCGCACCAATCGGCAAGGGTCAACGCGGCTTGCTCGTGGCGTCGCCGAAGTCCGGTAAATCAGTCATGCTGCAACACATTGCGCATGCAATCACCACCAGCCATCCCGATATCGTGATGATCGTCCTGTTGATCGACGAACGACCGGAAGAAGTCACCGAAATGCAGCGCTCGGTGCGCGGTGAAGTAGTGGCCTCGACTTTCGATGAACCAGCCACACGCCACGTGCAGGTTGCTGAAATGGTTCTGGAAAAAGCCAAGCGCCTGGTTGAAATGAAAAAAGACGTGGTGATCCTACTGGATTCGATCACCCGTTTAGCGCGCGCCTACAACACCGTTATTCCGGCCTCCGGAAAAGTGTTGACCGGTGGTGTCGACGCCAACGCGCTGCAACGTCCGAAGCGTTTCTTCGGCGCTGCCCGTAACATCGAAGAAGGCGGTTCGCTGACCATCATCGCCACTGCCCTGATCGAAACCGGCAGCCGTATGGATGACGTAATCTACGAAGAATTCAAGGGTAGCGGCAACATGGAAGTCCACCTGGAACGCCGCCTCGCCGAGAAACGCGTTTATCCGGCGATTAATCTCAACAAGTCCGGCACCCGCCGTGAAGAATTGCTGATCAAGCCTGATCAGCTGCAAAAGATATGGGTATTGCGCAAGCTGCTATACAGCATGGATGAGATCGAAGCGATGGAGTTCATCCTCGACAAGATGAAGTCGACCAAGAACAACGCCGAGTTCTTCGACATGATGCGTCGTGGTGGTTGATCAAGAGCGATCAAAGTTGACCGTTACGGTTGAAAACCATTTCAATCGTAGTGTAGACAACAGGCGTAAAATGCGCAGATAATTTTCGACAGTGACAACGGTAATATCTGCCATCGTTTCTGTGTCCTTGCAACATCAGGCCCCACAAGAAACAAGCGGATCAGTTCAATGCTGCCCCCCTGCCAACCCTATTGCAGCAACAACACACCATGTCAACCATCCCATCCAGACAATCTAAATTCAGCACTGTGCCGCGAGTTACCCGCAGTAACTTTATGGAGATATTCAATTTCTATACAACCCACATTTCCAAGATGCTCTTCCTAGCAGGCGATGAATTACATCACTGATGCTGAACTTCATGACCTTTTGCGCCGGCTGCCTGATGCGCCTGCTGGGCACCATCATCCTCGGAGCCTATGTCGACCGGGTTGGCCGCCACTTTGGACTTCGGCTTGCATATATGGCTGCAACCGGCGCAACTCGCCAACTGGGACTGGCGAGTTCCATTTTTCATCGGCTGCATGATCGTGCCGGTATTGTTCGTGATCAGCAGTTCGCTTCCTGAATTCGATGGTCGACAATTCGAGGCCTGGTGTTTACCGGAATGATGCTGGTGTCGATGACGACAGCCTCGTTTTACCTGATCACCGTCTATGGCAAGAGCGTCCTAAAACTAAGTACAACTGAGTACAATAGATGCGTTTGTCGTTACTTTCTGCGTCGATATCTCCGACTTCATCTGGCTTGCCGGTAATGAACGTACTTTCCGACCTCATCGGCAGCAAGCCTTTGTTGCTGACATTTACCATTCTGACTGCCCATCCGGCACTTTCGTAGCTGGTGGCCGATCCTGGCTTCCAGAAAATGCTGATTGTCGAACTGTGGCTATCTTTCTTTTATGCAAGTTATAACGGCGCGATGGTGGTGGCATTGACCGAAGTCATGATGGTTGAAGTATGGACCGCCGATTTCTCGTTGGTCTATAACCTGGCGACGGCGATCGCCACCGATTTGATCGAACACACCAAAGATAAAGGCGCACCAGGAATAGTAGTGACCGTAGCCGCAACTTGTCTCTTTTTTTGCAAGATTTTATTTGTACCGTAAAAAAGGCAATCAACGTTCTGTGCCAGTAAGTAGCTAAATGGGTGACAACACCCCGCCAGACTGAACTGCAAAAACAGATTCGGGATCGATTGTAGTTGTCGCGAGAACATTGAAAATCAGTGCCAGAAGATCTCCAAGACACTGATTTCGTTCATTTTTTACGATACTTTAACGTATTTATTGTATAATCTTTGTTTTCCACTCCAGGCAGGTGATCGACAATCGGGTCAAGAAGCACGATGACCGACGAAGTGATTGATTGGCTACCACTCAATTGAGACAACTATGAAAGACGGCATTCACCCAAATTACCGCGAAGTTCTGTTCCACGACGTATCGAGCGATTTCAAGTTCGTTACACGTTCGACCATACAGACTCGCGAAAACATCACCCACGAAGGTAAAAAATACCCTCTGGTGAAGATTGAAATTTCGTCAGAATCACATCCATTTTACACCGGCCAGCACAAAATCGTCGATACCGCCGGTCGCGTTGACAAGTTCCGCAAGAAATTTGGTAGTGTCGGTTCCAAGATTTCGATCGCGAATACTTAATTCGATCGTCGTTTCAAAAAAGGCAGCTGCAGCTGCCTTTTTGTTTTATTCGTATGATCTCAAGAAATACCGACCTGGCTCGCGCTCCAAGCACATCATACAGGCAGCCTCTCGTCTCACTAGACGAATTTGATGGATCTCGGAAAATACGTATCCCTAAAAGGATACAAAATAACTGGGGATATCGAAAAGCCGCAGCAAGTCTAGCATACGGCAAACATCGTAGTGCCGCGATTGCAGCGTGCAGTAGGTTTACCAACGTCACAAAAAACGTTGCTGGCGATAGTGAGTTACACTGCTATCCAGCAATTCAAATAATCGATCAAACAGTATTGTGATGAAGCCCGTCCGCCTCCCTGCTTCCGCCACCAGCGCACTGCCACGCTGGGGCCTATGGGCTCTTGGATTATTCTATATGCTTCCAGGCCTGATCGGACGCGATCCCTGGAAAAACGAAGATGCCTCCAGCTTCGGTATCGCCTGGACCATGGCATACGGCAGTAGTATCGACTGGCTCTCGCCAAATATCGTTGGCTTGCCGATATCCGGCGAGAGCCCGCTAACCTACTGGATCGGGGCCATCTTCATCAAATTGTTCGGTTGGCTGCTGGGCGATCCGCTGGCGGCACGTTTGTCGACAGTAGTGTTCTTTCTGGTCGGCTCGCTATCGGTCTGGTACGCCACCTATCTGCTGGGACGACGCAACGAAGCGCAGCCGCTGCGACTGGCATTCGGCGGCCAACCTGAGCCTCGGGATTTCGGCCGCACGCTGGCCGACGGCGCGTTCCTTATCTATCTGGGTTGCCTCGGACTGATATCGCACAGCCACGAGGCCACAAACAAGAGCCTGCAGATTTCACTGGTGGCTTTTGCGATCTACATTGCAGTACGCATGTTCGATAATCCCAATGCCACACATCATATTCGCAGCGCCGCCTGGCTCGGACTGACCCTGGGCCTGCTGGTGCTGGCACGCGGCTGCACGATCCCGCTTAGTTTGCTGATCGGCCTGCTAGCACTGGATTGCATGCGTGAAAAAAAGATCGCGCGCCACCTGCTGTTGATAAGCCTGCCATTGGCTGCGGTTATTGCCGGCATCTGGTTGATCGCCAGCAATATGCTGCTGCCGAATGGTGCCAACCACATCGCGGCATGGGGAAGGTTCAACCTGCGACAATTGGGCTGGCCGAGCTGGGTCGCGCTCTCGTATTACCTCAAATATGGTATCTGGTTTGCCTGGCCGGCATGGCCGTTCGCTAGCTGGGCCGTGTATGCATGGCGCCAGCAACGCTCGACATTGCACATCGCGTTGCCGCTGGCATTCTTCATCAGCCTGACAGTTGTCATACTGCTCAATCCGCACCCGGAAGAAGGCATCCTGTTACCATTGGTACCGGCGCTGGTGATCCTTGCTGCGTTTGGCCTACCAACCATGAAGCGCGGCGCAATCAACGCGGTAGATTGGTTCTCGGTCATGACACTGACCGCTTGTGCCGCATTTATCTGGCTCGCATGGATAGCCAAGGAAAGCGGCTGGCCGGTACAAATCGCAAAAAATGTCTACAAGCTGGCGCCCGGCTTCAAGCCAGAATTCAACCTGATCGCGCTGATCATTGCGTTGCTCGGGTCAGTGTTGTGGATACTGTTGGTGAACTGGCGACTATCGCGCCGCCCGGCAGTGCTGTGGCGCGCCGTGGTTCTGTCCTCCGGCGGCGTGATCCTGTGCTGGCTTTTACTGACCACACTGTGGATGCCGTGGATTAATTACAGTAAGAGCTATGCTGGCGTTGCGGCCCAAATCGACGAACACCTGCCCACCCTCAAGCGCTGCGTCGATTCCAACGTCGGTCCATCCCAGCGGGCCTCGTTTGCCTATTTCGGCGGCATCCTGTTTGGCGAATTCGGCCAGCAGCATTGCGATTATCTGCTATACCAGGATAGCGTCTCTGTCAGATCGGACGATGCGCTATGGCGCCAATTCAAAGGCAACTGGAAGCTGCTATGGACAGGTCGGAGACCATCCGACCGCGATGAACGCTTCCGCTTGTATCAGCGCGTTGGTAACTAGTTATTTCACTCGTAGTCGAGATTGCAGCGTGCCGCAGGTTTTTCGAGGTCTCTATTGATTGTGCTGTGTAAATCAGTCATAATTAAAGATCGTGTTGCGAAACACGACTGAATAGCCAGATATGCGGGACAAAAACATAGCAATTTTCTTTCGCCACTATGGTTGTCAGCGCAGTTAAATTTGCCCGGGTGATGAAATTGGTAGACGTAGGGGACTCAAAATCCCCCGCCGAAAGGCGTGCCGGTTCGAGTCCGGCCCCGGGCACCAGATTTTGTAAAAAGCACTGACTTTCTCAGTGCTTTTTACAATTACGCTACACCTTTTTCAAATTTTTCATTTCATGTATGTGCGCCGGGGCCATCCATCGGATGGTACCCCACCTTTTGGATAAAAATTAAAATAGAGACTAAGTAGCAAGGGCCAATTTCTGCTTCGGGGTAATGTCGCTGAGCGTCCCCATTCGGATGTTTGTGATTGTCAGTCCAGAGCCATTTCGTCACAAGTTCCTGAGCCTCATCGACGAATTCGAGTAGGTAATGTACTAGCCAGTCATAGCGAACCGTTCTGTTATAACACTCGATATAAGCATTTTGTTACGTCTTGTTACGTCTTTCCGGATTGAATAAATCTGACCTTGGTGCCACTCTTTTCTGCCCACGCACCCATTGTCAAACTGATGTATTCGGGTCCGCTGTCACAGCAGATCATCATCGCCACCCACCATTCGATAAGCAGATCTAGCTGATCGCGAAAGTCGTGCATGAACTGCTGATGCTAATTCCATACGCTCGGACTGCCACTTGTTTCATCTCACGTAGGTGAGATTGTAGTCCCCAGTCAAGTAGCCATTAATGATATAGAGTCTTCTGCCTGTTTCCGATACGATTTTGGCGGCAACTTACCCAGTGCTGGATGTGGGCGTTGTTCGTTGTAGACTGTGATCCAGTTGTTGGTAATCTAGTGAACT
>JFJP01027635.1_pt1 | contig 15678 bp, 14 predicted proteins | sample 431651 | NCBI WGS metagenome assembly JFJP01 (sample SAMN02602958, study PRJNA72255) | Microbial mat metagenome, whole genome shotgun sequencing project. | biome: fresh water; feature: sink hole; material: water; isolation source: purple microbial (photo- and chemosynthetic) mats found in... | reverse complement strand
TGATTCGAAAAAGGAAATGACTGGGAAGCATAAGAGGTTTAATTTCAAAAAGGAATTTTAGCTCAGTTTCTTTGAAGTTTAAAGAGGAAATAGATTCTAAAAGAATAGAATCTGAGATTTTGCCTGAAAAATATTGAAGGAAATCTGAAATATTTATAATAAGAGATTTATTTGAGGAGATGATTGTTGCTTCTAAGTAGTTTTTTCGATCCTTTGAGAGAAAAAAGTATTACGAGAAGTTTTTTTAAGAAAGAACCTCTAGAACCACAGAATGAAGCTTTTGGAATTGGGTTATTGAATAGGGCTCTTCAAAGAAAATTTTGGAATATAAAGTGCAAGGCAAACGGAAAATAACACAGAATTCTTTAAATGCTGCACTATAAAATTAAAACTAAAAAAAAATTTTTTTTAAAAATTAATAATTTTTTAATTGTAATGAAATTAAATTAAATTAAAAAAATTATGAAAAAAAAAGGCAAATAATTTTTAAAAAAATAAAAAAATTTAGTACTTTCCAAAGAAAAAGATCACCGGCATTTCATATTTCAAAGCTTTAAACTTAACGAAAATAGAATGGTGCACAGGTTTTTTTGTCTCCAATTCAGTTGCTTTAAGCTCTTGTACATTTAGGAAAACACCCTCGGTATCTGTCGCAAATTTTACATAGATATTCTGGATCTTATTGATCTTTGATGTATTTTCATAAAAAATTTCCAAAATCAAATCATATTCATTTGAAGAATTTCTCCTAAAAACTGTTTTTGTTGATTTTATCATCAGAAATTCGTTCTGGAATACCAAAGAATCCTCTTTTTTTAAGCAGTTTCTTTTGAAATCTTCTTCATTTTGTATAAATCTGATCGTATTTTTCAAATTATGTGGAAAAAACTCACAATTTATTTTCAAAAGTTGCTCCTTAAAGCTTTCTTCCATTTCTACAATATGAACTTTCTTCTTTTTTTCATAATTTTTTTCGATATGTTGATCATTAAAAACTGAATATTTGGTAGTTTTTTCAATTTTACCAGCTTTTGTCACTTTAAATTCATTTGAATTTCGCATTCCTTTTATTTCCTTTCCGAAATCCTCACTATTTTTCCTGAAATTCTGATCATTTTTTTTAGCATTTTCAAAAGAAACTTTTTTTTTATCTATAGATATTCTTTCTTTTATCGAGAAACTAGAATCCAAAACTTCTTCAGAAATTTCAGAAGGATGGAACTTATAAATTTTTTCATTGATTTTATTGATATTATCTTCATATTTCTTCTCAGAATTATGATGTTTGAAAATTCCAATGGCTTCATTCCATCTTTTGCAAGCTTCTTCATTTTGCTTCAATTTCTCATAGATATCCCCGAGATTCTCATTGATATCTGCAATTTTTAAATCGAAATTCCCGCATCTTTTCTCAATATTGATGATATTTTCTTCATATCTCATCACTGAATCAATGAATCTTCCGTTTTTCTCATAGAATTTCGCCATTATCTCCAATGCAACACTAACATTTTCATCGATTTCTGTGTATATTCTTATGATTACTTCTAAAATCGGCTCAATTTCTTCAGCAGCTTTCTCCAAAAGATCTAATTTATAATAGATTTTTCCCAGATTTAGCATAACTACAGCCTTTTTTGGCTCATCTTTCAGTGAAATAAACAATTCTTTCGCTTTTTTGAACTCTTCAGCAGCTTTATCAGGCTGATTTGTGAGTATTAAAGCCAAACCTATGTTCAATGAACTTTCAGCTTCTTTTTTTTCATCTTTTAAATTCTTCGTATATTCAGTAATTTTTCCATATATGGCTACTTCAGGGTTTTTCTCATCTTTAATAAGTGAAAATTTGCTGTATAAAGAGAAATAAGTAGGCCTGGAATCAAGGTTTTCTTCTAACATATTCAATATAATCTTCCCTGAAAGAGAATCATCATTCTCAAGAAACCTTTTCATTATTTTAAAAGATTCTATACCCGTTTCTTCTATAGCTGATCCCTTTTTCATCAGTAGAAAAACCACTCCTAATGCATAAATGTCATTCTGAATTAAAGAATTCGATTTATTTTTAAAGTCTTTTTGAACATATGCCTCATAGTTTTCAGGGGTTAGATAGAAAGGGGTTCCTTTTAAAGATTCTTTTTGAGGGTTTAACATGAATTTTGCTTCAGAAAAATCAGAAATCATATAAGAATTGCTCTTTGATGAAAAAAAAATATTTTCAAGTTTTATGTCTCTATGAACCAGTGAACATTCTTCATTAAAAGTTTTAAATATACAAAGGATTTGTTTCATAGCAACTAAGAGCTCATTTTCTTTGTATAAAAGTTTGTTTTCTCTTCGAAAATGAAGTATTTCGTTCAAAGAAAAGTCCTGATATTCAAGATAAAGGAGAATTGCATTTGGAATTTCAAATGAGTCTTCTAAAAAGAGCAAAGAACGCAATTTGCTGAAATTTTTCATTTTTCGCTCTTCGAGATATTTTAATAAGAATATCTCTTTACAAATTGAAGATATTCTCTGAGAAAAGTCATTTGAAAACTGATAGATTTTCAGTAAACTATGTGTTTTTGTCTCCTGGTTATTTTCAAAAGCTTTAAAGCATTTTTCAGTGACTTTACCACTTATGAAAGAAAAAATAAGACCCCAACCATATGACATTGCAGCTTTTTCATTTAGAATTTCGATTTGTAAAGAAAATTTTTGAGGAGGGCTTGTAATTTCATCGAGAAATTCGAAAGAAAAATAATGATTAAGCTTATTCAAAAAGAGTTTTTCCTATGACGATGAATGTAAGTTTATCAAAATCAATGGGGAGTTTACTGTGCGAACATGAGAGAAATCCTTTTGTTGGTTGTCTTCAGCATCCGAAAAATGTGTGATTTTTTGGAAAAGATGGCGATTCTTTGAAAAGCTTTTTCTTTTCTTTAAAAAAGAAGTTGCTTTTCAGAGAGAAAAAAATTAAATAATACGTTTTCAGATATTTTTAGTTTTGAAGCTCGTTTCCCGGAAGAAGATTGATGGGTTTCCTTGTTTTCTAATGGCTTACATAAAGAAATTCTACGATTTTGTGAAGAAAGAAGAAGAATACTTGAGATTTTTTAGAGATTTTTGAATCTTTTTGACCCATTTTTCTGTTGATTGTAGATAAATTTAGTTTTAAATTTTTTAAAGTTCGGTAAAATCCAATAAATTTTTTTTAATTTTTTAGAAATATTTCAGAATTTTTTTTGTAAAAATATTATTTTTTGAAGCTGACATTTTGTAATATCCTATATTTTTTCACTTTTCTACATAATAATATTCTTAATTTCTTCTTTCTTTATTCTTCTTTATTTCATTTTCATTATAAATTTACATATTTGGTAATGCGAAACAAATGTTTATCTCCTACATCTTTCACCATACTAATCGGCTCATTTGGATACTTTTATTGGGGTTATACTAACGGGATCATTAATTCAGTTCTTTTCTTTCTTCAAGACTTTGTTTTTACCCAAATTTCGGAAACTCAACTTTCCTTAATAGCCTCAATAAATACCATTGGTGCAGCAATAGGATCTTATCTTGGTGGAGTTATTGCAACAAAGTTCGGAAGACGAAAAGGTTTATTAATAGGAGATATTTGTTTCTTGGTCGCGACTGTCTTGACTTTGTTTGAGAATTATGAGATGGTTATATGCGGAAGATTTTTGCAAGGAGTTGTTGTGGGACTTAATGGAGTGATAGGACCTCTTTATCTAAATGAAATGGTTCCGAAAAATATGAGAGGGTTTGCTGGGACTCTTAATTTTTTTTTTTTAAATATTGGAATCATTGTGGCATATGTAATTGGATTCTTTATTCCAAAAGCTTTGCAAGTAGGAGAGATTGATAATATGTGGAGAGTGGGACTTGGATTAGGATCACTTTCAGCTCTTTTTCGAATTTTAATCTTAACAAGATATAGAACCAAAGAAACGCCTACATTTTATGTCAATAACTATCAATTAGCAGAGGCCAAAGAAGTTATATCTCTGTATATTTCAAGCAATATTGAAGAGATTTGTGCAGAGTTGGTGAATGATAGGGATATTCAACAGACCAAAAAAGAAGAAGTGGGATTTAAAGAATTGTTTTCTCCGAAATATAGAAACGCCTTTCTTACAGGGGCTATTGTTGCTCTGATGGTGCAATTTAGTGGACTTGTTGTTATGTTTGTTTTTCCTAATGTGATTTTCGGAGCAGGGATCGTTGATGTGATTGAATTTAAATTTGCTGTCGAAATGAGTTTGTTTTTGGGCATTATAAACACTTTCTCAAAATTGATTTGCGCTTATCTTGTTGAAAAGATTGGAAGAAAAATTCCATTGGTTTATGGACTTTTAGCAACAGCTTTAATTATGTACACATATTCTTTGATTGTTTTTGTTGATAGTGAGGCAAATATGATTGCCAAATTCATATTGCTGTTGTGGCCCATAACCTTTTCGATTAGTGTAGGCGGGATGGGTTCCCTTTATTTTAGTGAGATATTACCTACAATTGGAATTGTGGTTTGCACTGAGATTTTATGGATTTCAGCTTTTTTGGTGACTCAGTTTTTCCTACCATTTAAAAATTTTGTTGGTTTAGGAGGGGTTTTCTTTTTTTTTGCTTGCTGTAGCTTGATTACAACTTGGTATTTCTATGAATATACAATAGAAACCAAAGGCAAGACCAAGGGTGAATTGATACTCGAGTTTATGAATGAAGCTGGCCCGTTTTATTTGAAAGATGATGGAAAAAAAAAGAGACTCAAAGATTTGCAGATGAAGAGTCTTCTGCTCGAAGGAGATGCGAAAATTTTGAAATAATTTTTTTAATAAATTGCATTTGACAAATTTTTTTTTTTTAATTATTTAATTTCTTCATTAACTTTTATTTTATTTATGGTTAGATTAAAAAAAATATTTAAAATGATTTTTTTTTTTATTCAAAAATTGAACAAAATTTTCTTTTTTAAGAAGTATTTAAAATGGAAAAAATATGGTTTTTGGTTTTATTTTTGATTTTTTTCTGTGTTTGTTTGTTGGGTTTGTTGGGTGAAGAATATTTAAAAATTTGATTTTTTTGGTTTGAATCGAAAAAAAATAAAATATTTGCTTCATAAATACTTTTTTTTTCTTGATAATTTTGGAATTTTTAAAAACAGATTTTCAAATTTATAAAAAATAAATTCATCTACAAAAAAAAAATTTATTGGTTTTTAAACTTCGATTTTGAAAATCCGAAGAATTAATTATAACTCCCTTATTTAAAAAAAATATTTTAATATTTACCAAAAAAAGAAATAATTTTAAAAATATACAATGTTTAATTTTTTTTAATAAAAAATTTGCTTTTTAATTAGTTTTTCTCTCTCTTTCAAACCCTTAACGGCAGATGTTTTGAGTCTTTGAATGAATGAGCAACCCCAATTTTCAAATAATCTATGTTTTTATTCTAAAAAAATAAACATTGTATTAAAAATTAATCATTAATTTTATTGAATGAAAACCATATTTAGAATGAATTTTTCCAAATCTCTTGCCATTTCACTTCTTCCATCAATAGCCCCTTTCAACATTTTAGCTTCCTCAGCTTTTATAAACTTATTTTGTGATATTCCTTTCAAAACAACTGATAAATCCTCATAGAAATTTTGAAAATTCACTTTATAGTCTTCCAATTTTCTTTTCAAAATAAATTATAATTCCAAAAAAAAGCTTCATTTAATCAAACCTCATCAAATTTTCGATCAAATTCCGATCATTCTTTCGATTCAAATTCCCAGAATTCAAATTTTCCTTATCCTCATCAATAAAGAATCCCATATTTTTGCCAAAAGTGGAGTTTTTAAAGTCAAAATCTTGAGATTTCCCTTTAATAACTCCTCTTTTTTCCAAAAACTCCTTTTTAATTTCTTTTTTCATTTCAATTATTGAAACAAAATTCAAAATTTTATTAATTTTATTTTCCATTTTCATAATTGCTTCAACAAACTTTTTTTCAAGATTTTTTTCGAAATTCGAAAGAATTTCTTTACAGAAAAACTCAAATAGTCTCTGCAAATCCTGTGAAAAATCTAATTTCTTTAAAATTATCAAAAGATTTTTGTCAAGTTTGGTCAGTTCTTTCTCATTTAACTCAAAAAAATGAAAATCTTGTTTGCATTCGAAAGGAGAATCAGAAAAATTATTTAAAGCGAATTCGAATTGATTTGAAATACAATCAGCCGATTTTTCAATTAAATAAAATTTCTGAGATGTCTGTCTTTGAAAAATATTGACTTTTTGTTCGATTTCTGGCAAAATTAAGCTAGTTTCTTCTATTTTTGTGAGGTTAAGCTCCAAATTCTCTATTTTATTTTCTGTTTTTTTCAAAACTGAATAAGAACTTGAGTTATATTCAGATAATTGTTCCTAAATAACATAAAGTTTTAGATTTTTTTATTTAATTTTAATAACTTTCAAAAAACAGTTCTCTTCAAACAATTTATTCATTGAAAAATCCACAGATTTTTCTTTCTTGTTATTTAAAGTCATGAACTTCTTAATTATTTTCTGTGAATATTCTAATTCTTTCTTGGTTTTATGTAAATCTCTCTCCATTTGCAAATTCTGCTCATTCATTGTTTTTAGCTGAGAATTGCTTTCATTTATTCTCAAAATCGTTTCTTGTAAACTTTTATTAGAAATATAAAGTTTATCCTGAAGCTCCAAAACATTTCTATCATCAGAAATTTGAAGACTTTTCGATTTAATTGAATGTTCGCTTCTTTTTCATAAAAAATAAAAGGTTTTACAAATGAAAATAAGTACTGATGTGTCATTTCTTCTCTAAGACTATTGATGATTTTTTGTGCTTTGAAGAGAAGATCTTCATTTCTTTTGATATGAGAAACTAACTCTTTCTTTTGGCTTCGAAGTTCGATGTTTTCTTTCAAGAGATAAGTGTAATTTGATAATTCATTTGGGTTTAAATTGGAATAATCAGAGCTAGTCGTGAATATTTGGGACATATGGTTAATTTCAAAAAAATTGATTTTTTTTTTTAAATTTAATTAACGAACAAACAATTATTTTCATTTCAGTTTTTTATTCAAATTCATGATTTACCACAATAAAGAATTACATCAAAAGAAAAAAAAAATCACTTTAAGAAGCGTTTGCGACACGCAAGTTCTTTTTCATTCAGCCATCTTTTTATAATCAAATAAATTATTTGAATACTAAAAACATTTTCCTTTAATTTTTTAATATTAAAAAATTTTTAAAAAAATAAAATTTTGCCATTGCAAATTTCAGTAATATGTGGTTCAATGCGAGTTTTTTTTTATATCAATGATTAATAACTTTTTTATTTTGGTTAACTAGTTCTGTCTTTTAAATTATAAAACTAAACATAGAGATAAATTATTGATCTCAAATTATTTATTTAAATAAAAAAAAATTATCTTTTAAATTCTATTTTTGAAAAGTAAAGATGCGATTTTAAAAAAAAACAGGCGAACTATGGAAAAAATTAAATACACTTATGTGTTTTTTGATTTATTATTATTTTTATTTTCGTAATGTTTAGATAAAAATTTAAAACATTTGCAAAGTCTTTTTTATGTCACAATAATTTTTTTTTTATTTTACTCAGAGAATCCCATTGTGGAAAAAAACACTTTAACTCTTTCTTGTGGAATTTAGCAAGATCTTTCATTATATTTACAAATATATAATATTTTGAAGTGTCTTTTGTTGACCTATAAGAATAGATGCTTTTGATACAAACATTATAAAAGGTTGATGAAACAATCAAAAGAAAATCAAAACATTCAATTATTTTTGAAAAAAAAGATTCAATAGAAGTGTGATAACAAATTGAAGTTTTAATGATAATTTTTTTTTCCATATCAACGTCAAGAGTCACTTCTTCAAAATTTGAGATAATTATATGCATGAATTGAAGCAATTCTTCTCCATTTTCAACTGTCATCAATAAGTCATTGAATTTTATTTTCATAGTAACCTCTAAGGGATTTTTTCTCATTTCAATGATTAAATCAAAGTCTTTCAAATCTAACTTTGAATCTTTATGAACAGAAGACTCATATTTAATTATCATGTTTTTCATTCGCATTGAATAATAGATTTTTTTCTCTAAAAATATTTCGTTTTCTTGTATAATTGTGTAGTCATCTCCTTGAAAAAAATTGCGAAATGTGTTTTGAAGAAATTCAATCACCATTAATTCAATATCTTCTAATATATTCTAAAAAATTGAAGGTTTAAATTAAGTTGATGGAAAAAATCACTATTTTTTGAAAATCCAGCTTATATTCCAAAGCTTTGGTAGTTGCGAATTTCTTATGTAAATCACATTCATCCATTTCTGACTAAAATTATTTAAATTTCAAATTAGAATTTTTTTTTTGTAAAAGGAACCTGAATTTTCGTCAAAAAAATATATAAAAGATTTAAAGGAGTCATATTTTCATGGAGATCTTTGAGCTTCAATATATTTTCAAACCCATCTTCAAGAAAAATAAGTTTTTTCACAAAATCCTCTTTTCCGATCCAAAATAGCAAAACAACATAATTATAATTAACTTTTGATAAAAAATTTGAAACATTTTTTTTTTTATTTTCGGCTAAATCAGGCAAAATTAAATTTATTTTTTTGTTAGTTTCTTTGATCTCAGAATAAAAATGCCATTGATTTGTGAACTCTTTGATTTTCTTTAATTCTGTGAATCCTTTGGATAAAATATTAGCTATTCTGCTGATTTGAATCATTAAGTAATATTCCAATAAAAAATATTTATCAACCTTCCATTTCGATAAATTATTTTTTAATTCAAATTCTTTCACAAGAAAAATGCATTCCAAAATTTCCTTATCAATATTTTTATCATTATTATTTTTATTTGACGCATCTATTAAGGACTCAATCAAAATTATAATTTCCTGAGGAACAAATTCTTTAATTTTCTCTTGAATAGCTAAATCTCCAATATTATTATTTTCTGCTAAGTGCTCAAGCTCGCTCTCTAATTTGTCTTCCATTCTTTTAAAAGTGATATTTTTATTCTTTTCATTCGAAAATCTTATTTCCATATCTTTATTTTTAGGAATTAGAAAGCAATATACTTCTGAAACCTCGAGTAATTCGATTACCATCAAATTCATCTCATCTCTATATTTAGACTTAATCACTTCGAAGTTTGCTTCTGAATTTTTTAAATCATTTCCTATCAAAGGATTAATCTGAATATTTTGCCATAGTAAACCTTTTTTTAAATTATTTAAATCATTCTTTCTTCTTTTTTGAATGTTGTAATGCAAAATCATTATTAATTGTTTGATCAGTCTCACAAAAATTGAATAATCTAAAGTCTTCATTTTTTCTTCATTTGATTGTTGATCATTTTCTGTTTTTCCAAGTAATGCCAAATATTCCCAAAAAGGGTATATTCTAAAATGGATATTTATTTTTCTTGTCATTTCGGGTTCTTTATCAATATCTAAAAATCTGGTGGATAAATTCTCAATGATGTGCTTATAGTTTTTATCAAAGAATTCCATGATTGGCTTGTTAATTTTTAAAATATTTTTATAATTTTCTAGAAATTCTTTTAAAGCATCTCTACAAGAAAAAATGTTGCTTGTTCTAGTTTCACTCTCTTTTAGATGGTCTGTGATATTTTTTTCTTCTTTTAAATCCATTTTATAAAATATAATTAATTGATATTTTTTTTTTATCGATTTAATTTATACAAAACAAAGTATAGAAAAAAATTCTTTAATTTTGAAGAACGAATCCAACACATTGATAATTTTTTCAATCAAATTTTATGTTTTTTTTTTAAAATTATTGATATCTTTTTGAATTTAATAAAAATTCAAATTCCTTTATTCCTCCATAGCAAAGAAATTCCCTGATAATTTCTGTTCCTTATCCAAAGTCGAATGTAATTTGTTGATTCTTGGTCTAAAGTTCGAAGGATCTCTTCTAAACGTGATACCCATTAAATTTAAAAATTTATTCATTCCGTCAACTAATTTTTGTGGACTATTGGCTTTGCAATTTTTTCCAGGAGTTCCCTCATAAACTATGACTCTATTAGATATATTAATAAAATATGGATGTAAAAATAATAAATCACTGATCGGCTAAATAAGTAGCCATGATGAAATCATGTTCTACAATAAAAGCGGTTTTTTTGGAATTTAAGATAAATCTTTTGATGACTTTTGCTGTGATGACCCTTTGCTCTGAATCCAAATAGGCAGAAGGTTCATCAATCAAATACACATCAGCAGCTTTTCCCAATGCAAGTATAAGTGCCACTCTTTGCAACTCTCCTCCTAAACTCCACAACAACCACAATATTATTAATCTAATTTAAATATTTATTGGTAATTTACCTGATAATTTTTGCACTTCTTGATCAATGATATCATCTAATTTCATTGGTCTTGTCACTTCTGTTATGAATGTAGGATGCAAATATGAATCTTTTATTTTAGTTTGAAGCAATTCACTTGAAATTTATAAAAAAAAAAAATATAAAAACTCTTGAAAGAATTTACATCTTCATTCTTTTCTGCATCTCTTCCTGCCAAAATCTTTATGAAAGTAGTTTTTCCTGTTCCGTTTTCTCCCAACATCACTGTAATTTGTGAATTAGTGAAATATCCTGCATCGACATTCAATGTAAAGGTGCCCAATTTTTTGGTAAATTTTGGATATTTGTAATTGGCATATTTCTCAGTCATCTTGATTTCCAAATCTTGAACAAGCTTTACAAAAAAAAACCCACATATTAATTTTTTCCAATTAAATTAAAAATATAAACTTTGAAATTCAATTCAATTTCTCGAAATCTCAAATTTTCTGTTGGAATGAACCCTGCCAAAAATATGTTGATTCCTTCCCTCACAGAAAAAGGCATTGTGACAACTCCATAAGCAGTAGGCTCTCCATATAGACAGCAAATGAAATCGGACAAATAATCTAGGATACTCAAATCATGTTCTACCACAATAACAAAATTATTTGTGGTGAGCAGATCTCTGATGGTTTTTGCAGCCTTTAATCTTTGTTTGACATCCAAATAGCTTGACGGTTCATCAAACATATAAATACCTACGTTTTGCATGGCCACTATCATGATAGCCAATCGTTGAAGTTCTCCTCCTGACAGTTGTTCTATATCTCTTTCCAAAAGGTCCTTCAAATCCAATTCTTCTAAAAGATGGGCACTATTTTTTTTCTGATCCTTGAGCTCAACAATTTTCTTTAAACTTCCTTTGACGAATTTCGGTATACTGTCCACGTATTGAGGTTTAATGGTGGCCTTCAAATTATCCTCTAACAATCTGGTGAAGAAATTCTGTAATTCACTGCCTCGAAAATACTTCAGAATTTCTTGCCATTCAGGAGGGTTCTCATAATTGCCTAGATTTGGCTTCACCTTTCCTGCTAATATTTGCAAAGCTGTGGATTTACCAATGCCGTTTGTTCCAACTAAACCCAAAACTTGTCCTGGACGAGGAGTAGGAAGTCTATGAAGCTTAAAGGTATTGGCTCCATATCGATGAGTGGTGTCTCTTGTTAGATTTTTGGGAAGGTTTATGATTTTTATGGCATTGAAAGGGCATCGTTTCACACATAAACCGCAACCTATGCATAAATCCTCAGAAATAAATGCAATTTTGGAAGTTGGCATCACTTCAATACAGAGTTTTCCAGCTTTATTGATTGGACACATTTTTTTGCATTCTTGTTTGCATTTTTTGGGCTTACATTTGTCGGCGTTTATTATAGCAATTCGAAGAAGGGTATCATCCATTTTTCTTTTTAGGAATTTTTAAGACGAAATAAAAAGAAGATATAAACTTTGATTAAAAAGAATTAAATTTCAATATAAAGCATTTTTTTAAATTTTTTTTCTTTTTGTTTCAAAATTTTGAATCCAAAAATTTTATCGATTTTTGACAGTGAAAAAAATAATGTTTAATTCATTTTATAGCATAAATGAAGTTTCGCAAATAGACTTTAGTTCTTTTGAAACAAATAATATTTCAAATCCAAGTTCAAAACATCCCAAACTAAAAAAACTTAACAATAAACATTCTGAAGATTTTCCTTTTAACAACTATAATGAATCTATTTCTTCATTAATAACCTCGAAATTAGATGGCAATCCCGGATTTGATAATTTATCAATTCTCGAAACTTTTATAACAAATTGCTCTGTTGAGAAATCGGATTCGATAAAAATTGAATACCTCCTCTTTTTCAATGAGAACTTCTCTTGGTTTTTTACATCCGATTTTAAAAAACATGAATATCTCATCAAGAATCTCTTTGAAATTCTCAAAGAGTCTTTGGTTTCAACAAATTACCTCTTGAAATTCCATTTAATAAGAACCTTAACGAATTTAATGATCGTTTTAGATCTTAAAACCTTATATCCTGAGTTTTTTCAAACCTTCAAATCCTTTCTACTGACCTCCTTACAAGACAAAATCCTCTTGAAAAGTCTTCGAAGTCTCATAGCTCAAAGTCTTTTAGAATTAGAGGATTTTTATCCTGGATTATTGGAAAATGATATTTTATTGGAGCCTGAAGGTGGAGTCAAACCTTTTGAATCTAAAAGCAGTTCTTTGATTTCATATAAAAATCGATTAAACCAATCGAAAGAATCAATTGTTTCTGATGTTTCAGGTTTAATAAATGCACTTTCTTTAAGAAATTATTCATTGGTGAGTCATTATCCTTCTAAAAGCCCAGAAGGCTCTTTAAGTCAAAGCAAAGGAATTATTGAAAAAGGATTAAATTTGTTTGAATTATATAAAATCGAAAAAAGCCAGGTTTGGGCGTATATGCTGCTTTTATTGGTGGAAATCTGCGAAAATCAAATAAGAAATCAAATGTGTTTCTTTAAAGAACTTCCTAATAAAACGCTTCAACTCGTGAAAAAGCTTATATCCCATATGATCACAGATCTAAATCATTTGAGCTATTTTACAAGAATTTTCATTCAAGAGAAATTGGATTTCTTTTTAAATATTTGGAAAATGTCCTCAAAAGTGGTTCTTCCACTCTTTCTGAATATGTTAAAATCACAAGGAAATCTTTATGTTCTTAGTAATCTTTTGATCCTCAACCTTTATTATGAGGAGTTTGAATTAGGATTTTGTGAAGAATTCATACAAAGATTGTTTTATGATGTTAATGATGAAAGCCTGTCGAGTGAGGAGAAATGTCTTGTGATTTATTGGATGATGAACCTCAAACGATTCACAAAAGAGAACGTTTCAATCAAAGACATCAAACAATTGAAATTTTATGGACTTTTGACACAAATTCTAGAAGATTTATTACCGAAACCTCATGATCATTATGTTTTAAAAGAAAAAAAAATTTTGGCTTATTTGAATTTTCATTATGCAATTGAACAATGTTCTGCTGAAAAAATTATCTCAATCTTGTTGAATTTTCAAATTTTTAAGAATTTCGCCATAAATTCTGATATAACCTCCTTATTTTTCAGAATAATCTACGCTTGCATCAAACATCTCCCTTTTGAAGAATATTTGAAAGATTTATCAGAGTTCATGTTTGAGATCATTCAACACAAGCCGAAATTCGCTTTGAATTTTATAGAATTGTTCTCTAAATTAAAGATTTCTTCTAAAAAAAGTATAGTACCCGCTTTTCTCACAGGATTTTCTTTATTTCTAACAAAAATCGAGCCTCCTATTTGTATTAATAATTATTTTGATTTAATGGTTTATACAATTAATGAACCTTCCGTCTCCCCAAATGAGATTCTCATCAGTCTATATCGCCTTATTCAAGCACAAGACCAAGGAGTTTTATCACCAAGAGAAATATACATAACAAATGAGAATGTTTTATATTTATGCAAGAAAATATTGAAGAATTATCAATTCGATACAATATCTCCACATTTGAATCGAATTTTCAATTATATCGCACAAAATGCTTTGGATTTCACGATTAAAGACACTGCGAAAATTTATCTTTTATTATTGAATAATCTAAATGAAAGCAAATTAGCCAAAATTTTCTTTAAACATCCCAAACAAAACGCATCGATTTTCTCTTATAATCCTTCTAATAATTGTCAAATCAAAGAATATTTGGGCATTCAATTTGAATTATGTTTCAAAGAACGAAAGGAACTAGGTATAGAAGATGGAGCTTGTGCGATATTCGGAGATTTATCTCTTTTTCTATTGAATAAGCCCTATAAAGGACATTCATTATTCAAAAACTTCTTGAATTTAGATGATTTCGCTAATAATTTTACACTTCTTGAAGACGATTCATTCCTTAAACCAAACCCTTTCTCAATAACAATAAATGATTTCGCAAGGGTTTTCAATAAAAAAATAAACAAAAATCAAACATTTGATCAGAATAATGAAGGAAATAAAAAAAATTTGATAGAAAAAGAACTGGAAACTGCCTATTGTCAAGAATTGAAGATAATGCGACAGAATTCAATAGAAGAAATCATTGGATTTTCTGAGAAAATCAGTGGGTGTTTCTCTGATTCCTCGTTGCAGCACTCTTATGAGTTTAAATCATTCGTTTTCTCTTTATTTTTCTTAGAATTTCTTCATAACCCACCTTTTATAACTCTTCCAATGAATCTCTCTCTCTTAAAAAAAAATGATATATTCTATTCATTAATTATTCTCTTTGCAGGCTCGGAACATTATGAGGAAATCCCCTGTCTTTTTATTCCTTTTCTCGAAAACTGTGAAACTCAAATCACCTATAAAATTCTTTTGAAAGTTTTTGTGAAAAACCCTGTTCCAATGAGAATTAGCACAGGATTTTTCTGTACAGGGCCTTCTGAACAAATTTTGTTGGGAACTGGAACATCTATTGATTTAAGGTTTGAAGATATGTTTTTGCCTTTAAGGATCTCGAAAAAAATGTGTGATGAAATTAAAAAAACTTATAAACTCAATATTGAGGAGAAAGATGAAGGAATTTTCAAAGATTTTATCAAATTGATCATTTTCGAATTTATTTGGACTTATGGAATACATAAAAAAGAAAATGAATATGAGAAATGTGTAGAATCCGCTAGATTGCTGAATAATACTCAAGAGAAAATATTGAATTTAAATGCTAATTATTTAAGGCATTTCTGGATTCATGAGCCTTTTAGTCTCGAAAATGAAGAAAAAGAAGAGAGATTTGAGGGGAAAAGCGTCTTATTAGAGGTTTTAAAGAAAGTTCGTAAAGAAATTGGAGAGTTTGATTTCGAATTCGAAAAAGAATTAGAAAAAAATAAGGGTTTGACCATTTCGAATAAGATTTATTATTCACCTGTTATGATAATTTTGCCTGATAAATATATGGTACTATTCAAGATAATGATCCATGAAAGCTGCACATTGATCAGGATCAAAACGAATATTTGGAAAAGTTTGAAGCATATAGATAGTTTTTTTGATAATTGGAATGAGAAACCATAGAAATTATTTATTATATTTAATTAAATTGTACTATATTTAAAATAAATATTGAATGAAAAAATTTTTTATCGGATAATGGTAATTTTCAAATTTTCAACAAAAAAATATTTAAAATTCTATATGAAAATTAAAATTTTTTTCAAAAATAGATAAGTTTTCTCTA
>JFJP01022107.1_pt1 | contig 15678 bp, 10 predicted proteins | sample 431651 | NCBI WGS metagenome assembly JFJP01 (sample SAMN02602958, study PRJNA72255) | Microbial mat metagenome, whole genome shotgun sequencing project. | biome: fresh water; feature: sink hole; material: water; isolation source: purple microbial (photo- and chemosynthetic) mats found in... | reverse complement strand
GCCATGAACATTGAGCGGATTTTAAATAAGAAAACGCCGGGAGTGGTGGCGGCTTCAGTCAATTTTGCCTCGGAGCGGGTTTCAGTCGAATATCTGCCTTCGCTTACCGGGCTTAACGAAATGGCGGAAGCGATCAAAAAAGCCGGTTTTACTGCTATTCTTTCTGAGACATCTGAGGAGACAATCGAAGACGCGGAGCAGGCGGCGCGTTCCGCAGAGATAAAAGATCAGACCCGAAAATTTATTGCGGGCGCGATTTTTGCCTCCGTACTTTTCGCTCTCAGCATGAGCCGGGATTTCGGCATCATCGGAATGTGGAGTCATTCGGAATATGTCAACTGGCTGTTCCTCTTGCTGGCAACGCCTGTTCAGTTCTACACAGGCTGGGATTACTACGTCGGCGCATGGAAAAACCTCAGAAACCGCACTGCCAACATGGATGTACTCGTGGCGCTCGGTTCATCTGTTGCCTACTTTTACTCTTTATTCCTTCTTTTTATTCCTCAACTCGGACATCATGTTTACTTTGAGACATCTGCGGTCATTATCACACTGATAAAACTCGGTAAAATGCTTGAGGCAAGAACCAAAGGCAGAACCGGCGCGGCGATTCGCAAACTCATGGATTTAAGCCCGAAAACGGCAGTCGTCATCACAGACGGCGGAGAAAAAGAAATTCCTCTTGCACAAGTCATTGCGGGAGACATGCTTTTGGTGCGTCCGGGGCAGCGCATTCCCGTTGACGGCGTGGTTTTGGAGGGAAAATCGGCGGTGGATGAATCAATGCTCACCGGCGAACCCATTCCGGCAGATAAAGCCCCCGGCGACACGGTAATCGGCGGCACGATTAATCAGGAAGGCTTGCTGAAGTTCCGGGCGGAAAAGGTCGGCAGAGAAACCGCTCTGGCGCAGATCATCAGATTAGTCCGAGAAGCGCAGGGCAGCAAAGCTCCGATTCAGGCGTTGGCGGATAAGGTTGCGGCGATTTTCGTGCCGTCGGTCATCGGCGTCGCATTGCTCACATTTGCTTTGTGGTGGCTGATCGGCGGCGAATTTGTTCCGGCAATGATACGACTCGTCGCGGTGTTAGTCATTGCCTGTCCCTGTGCGCTCGGGCTGGCAACGCCCACGGCAATCATGGCAGGCACCGGCAAAGGCGCGGAAAAAGGCATTTTGTTTAAAAACAGCCAAGCCCTTGAGACAGCCGCGCATCTTGAAGTCATTGTTTTGGACAAAACCGGAACGCTCACGCAGGGCAAGCCACAAGTAACAGATTTGCTTACAGTAGGCGCATTTTTTGAAAGCCGTGAAGCACTTCTCAAGACTGCGGCTTCGGTGGAAAAAGGTTCGGAGCATCCTGTCGGCAAAGCGATTGTCCGGGAAGCCGAAAACAAGGGCATATCGCTCATTGCTCCTGAGTCATTCAAAGCGTTGGGAGGTCTGGGCGTTCAGGGAGTTATCGAGGAGAAAGAGATATTCGTGGGAAAGCCCGGCTGGTTTGAGCAGATGAATATTTCTTCCGAAGATGTGAGACAAGACATTCGGCGATTGCAGGAACAGGGCAAGACTGTAATGCTTGTTGCGGCAGAAAAAGAAATTGCAGGCATCATCGCTGTGGCAGACACCTTGAAGCCGGAATCCGCCCAAGCTGTTGAAGAACTGCATCGCCAGCATCTTGAAGTCATTATGCTCACCGGAGATAATATTCAGACAGCGCGAGCCATTGCCTCACAGGTGCATATTGACGACATTTTTGCCGAAGTCCGCCCCGATGAGAAATCCGCTAAGATAAAGGAACTTCAGGAAAAAGGCAAAAAAGTCGGCATGGTCGGCGACGGGATCAACGATGCGCCCGCGCTGGCGCAGGCGGATGTGGGCATTGCCATCGGCACGGGAACCGATGTTGCCATTGAAACCGCGGATGTGATTCTCTCCGGCGGCAGCCTGAGCGGCATCAGCAAAGCCATTGCCCTGAGCCGTTCCACGATGCGGACCATCCGGCAGAATCTTTTCTGGGCTTTTTTCTACAATATCATCCTGATTCCGATTGCGGCAGGTGTTTTGCATCCGTTTGAATTTATGCCGGATTTTCTGCGTCAACTGCATCCGATTCTGGCTGCTTTTGCCATGTCGTTGAGCAGCATCACCGTTGTCTCAAACAGCCTGAGACTTTACAGAAGCAGTTGAGTTTCTCGCAAAGAAAAGCTTTTTTTATAAAAAACTTTGCGTTCTCTGCGCCTTTGCGAGAAACTTTTATCTCTCATTTTGTCTCTCGCATCTGATTTTATACGGATCCGCTTTCAAACAGTAGGGCGGACAAACAGTAGGGTGGACAAAGCGAAGCGTGTCCACCTTTATGGCTTTCAAGTTCCGACGAAAAATAAAAGGAGAACTTTGTCATGTTTGATTTCAGAGTCCATCAGGAATTGGCATGTGTGGCGCAGGGGGACGGGCATTTTTATTCCAAGCTGGGGGCAATGGTGGCATATCAGGGAAACTTCAAAGCGGAAAAAGTTCTTTTAGGTCCCAATGAACAGCAGGGCGTTCTCAGAGCCGTGATGGGGCTTGCCGCACGAAAGCTTACCGGCGAAAACATGCCGCTGATGAAGGTTTCAGGCAACGGCATATATTATATGGCAGACAAGGCAAGGCATGTCAGCATCATCACCCTGCAACAGGGACAAAGCCTCGGCGTTGAAAGCGAAAATCTGCTGGCGTTTACAGATGACTGCAAATACGGGGTCCGTTTTATCGGTGTGGGCGTGGCATCGCAGAAAGGCTTGTTTACTTCGGAACTTACAGCCATCGGAAAAAAACCGCAGGTGATTATCACCAGCGACGGAAACCCCATTGTTCTGGAAACGCCCTGTGCGGTTGATCCCGATGCGGTGGTATGCTGGACCGGCAAGGATCCCAGCGTCAGAGCCGACATCAGTTGGAAAACCTTTATCGGTCAGTCCTCCGGCGAATCTTATTATTTTGAATTTAGCACGCCCGGTGAAATTGTCATTGTCCAGCCTGCTGAAAGACCGTCGGGGATAAGGGTCGGTATTGATTAAATTTCAGCACAGCACAGTAAAACGCCCGGCTTAAAATAGATGAAACCCGTTCTACAGCGGGTCGGTAAAACGGGTTTCAAACCCGCAATGTAGGGCGGACAAAGCGAAGCGTGTCCGCCGATGTTATATGTAAAACGGGTTTCAAACCCGTTCTACAGCTAACCCGTTTTATATCTATTTTAACTTGGGTCGGTCGCTTCGCTCCCCGTTCTTATTAAGATGATAATAAAATTCCGCACTCCGGAGGCGGAAAACATCAATGCTGAAAGCGAATCGGTATCAGGTTACAGCGAATTTTTTAAGGAAAACAGAAGATGAAACTGACGATAGAAACCGGAAAACGCAGCCCTCAGCCGCGTCAGTACGGCAAACTGACTGTTGATGTCGGCGAAAAGACGGTTCATACGGGAAATATTGTTCCGGGGTCGCCGCTTCCACAAGCGCAGGCGGCAAAGCGGGTTTCAAACCAGCCTGACAACGGAAACATTCCGTCCCGCCCTTCAAGCAATCTTGTTCATACAGCAGATTCCATCCTGATGAAAATGGGACAGAAAATAAGTCTGAATCAGAAGTTTTCCGATCTGTCAAAAATACTGCTCACGCTGGAATGGGAATTGAATCATACGGTAAATCAGAAACTTGATCTCGATATATCCATATTTATGGCAGATGCGGCAAAGAAAACAAAAGAGGAAAATTTTATTTTTTATAACAATCCGATCAGCCGTTGCGGAAGTATAAAACTGAAGGAAGATCACGGCGTCGGCGTGAAAGAGGGCTATAATGAAACCGTAGCGCTTGATCTGAGCCGTGTTCCGCCTTATATTCAGACATTGGCAGTGACCGTGACCATTGATCAGGCTGAGGAAAGAGGTCAGAATTTCGCACAGATTTCAAAAGGATATTTAAGGCTTATTGACGCCGCCGCCAAAAAAGAGATTTTATCATATCCTTTTGCCGAACATCTGTCTGCTGAAACAGCGATTGTGGTAACGGAAATTTACCGCTACAAAGACGAATGGCGGATCAATGCGGTCGGCAGCGGATTTAAAGGCGGACTTGCGGCGTTGTGCGATAATTACGGAATAGAAACCGAACTGTGATTCGTCTGATTTGTCTGAATACTCTGAATTTCAATCAGATTCATCAGAATAATCAGACGGATCACAGTTCGGACAAAGGGCAAGCACGGGGGCTTACCCCTACATTGTCTTTGCGGGAACATCTTATTTACGATAACTATATGATATAACTTAACAAAGGAGATTCACTTATGGCAGTAAGCTTGAAAAAAGGGCAGAAGGTTGACCTGACCAAAACCAATCCGGGATTGAAAAAGGTGCTGGTCGGTTTGGGATGGGATACGAAAAAATATGACGGAGGGCACTCGTTTGATCTGGATTCGAGCGTTTTCATGGCAGGAGAAAACGGCAAAGTGACGGGCGACGGCGACTTTATTTTTTATAACAATAAAAAACACGCTTCAGACTCCGTGACGCATCAGGGAGACAATCTCACAGGAGAAGGCGCCGGCGATGACGAACAGGTTAAGATTTCATTAGACAAAGTTCCGCCTCTTGTTCACAAAATCGCCTTTGCCGTAACAATTCATGATGCAGCCGAGAGAAGTCAGAATTTCGGTCAGGTTTCAAATGCCTTTATCCGCATTGTGAATGAGGATTCAAATCAGGAACTTATCCGATATGATCTGGGTGAAGATTTCAGCGTTGAAACTGCAATTGTGGTGGGCGAACTCTACCGTCACGGGAGTGAATGGAAATTCAATGCCATCGGAAGCGGATTTCAGGGCGGATTAGCCGCGCTTTGCAAGAATTTCGGCTTGAATGTTGACTGATCCTCACCCCAACCTCACCCCCCGGCCCCCTCTCCGAAGGAGAGGGGGAGACAACTCCCCTCCCTTTCGGGGAGGGGCCGGGGGTGGGGTCCGGGGAGGGGTCGGACGTTGCATCTTTGCGAGAACTTTACAGGAGGAAACAACATGAGCATCAGTTTGCAGAAAGGTCAGCGAATCAGTTTATCCAAGGAAAGCGCAGCATTGTCAAAGATTATGGCAGGACTCGGATGGGACCCGGTAAAAGGCAGTTCCGCACAGATAGACTGCGACACCTCCGTATTGATGCTGAATGCGGCGGATAAATTGGACAGCATCAAAGATGTTATTTATTTCGGAAATCTGTCAAGCAAATGCGGCAGCGTCGTTCACAAAGGCGACAATACTACCGGCAAAGGCGAGGGTGACGATGAGCAGGTGGTTGTGGATTTACCGCGTGTGCCGCAAGGTATCCGAAAGCTTGTTTTTATTGCAAATATCTATAAATGTGCGGAACGGAAACAGCATTTCGGCATGATACAAAGCGCGTTCATCCGCATTCTCAATCTGGCGGATAATAAAGAAATGGCTCGCTTCAATCTCACAGAAACATACTCGGGTTTCACATCGCTGATTGTCGGTGAAATTTACCGTCATAACGAGGAATGGAAACTTGCGGCAGTGGGTCAGGGAAGCAATGCTGTTTCTTTGGAAGAGATTGTCAAAACCTACAGATAATACGGATTCGCTTTCAAATATGGGCCTTTTCAGACCGTACAGCGCCCGGGCTGAAACAGATTTCAAATCGCGTCTGATTTTAGCCGGGCGCTTGAAAAGCGCCATGGCTTGAAACAGATACGGAAAACACGGTTTTTGAAAGCGAATTGGTATAAGATTAACAAATGGGTAGCGGTATAGTTGTTTCGACAGGCTCAACAACCTTCTGAGCGCAACAAAGAATCTCAGTAAAACGGCCCGGGTTAAAAATAGATAAACCCGTTCTGCTTTTTTAAGGTTGTTGAGCCTGTTCCTTCGGCTTCGCTCAGTCAACGGCGGTTGTTGAGCTTGTCGGAACACGGTTGTTGAGCTTGTCGAAACACGGTTGTTGAGCCTGTCGGAACACGGTTGTTGAGCTTGTCGAAACATTGAGCCTGCCGAAATATGCCCGCCCTAAGGCCTTACCGCACGGACAGAGCCGCATTGGCGCAAATCCACCTGCGTCTTATTCCAGACATTTTCCCTTTTGCTCGTCACAATATCCACCTTTTTGTTCCAGCCGTGCCAGATCACATCCGATGTCCAGAACCACTTTGCCGAAGTTGAGGGAAAAAAGGGCGGATTTTTATAGATTGACACCAATTCTTCTGTTGTGGGAAGACGCCAGTCCGCATATCCGCCGGTACGCAGATTTTTCACATATTCAAGCGCGGCTTCATATTCAAGACATCTGCCCAAATCAGCCAGAACGTCAAGCGTTGCCCACATCCTGCCGGTCTTTTTGTCGCTGACTGTCCCGTTTCCGTTTTCCTCAAAACGCCCCTTGGTTTCTTTGGCAAGCGCACGGATTCTGGCGGTCTCGTTCTGCCTGCGTTCCGCCATTTCTTTTTCTGATTTTATCTGCTCGTCTTCGGCAGCTTTATCCGCTTTCAATTTTGCCAGAAGACTTTTCGCATCCCGGATATATTTTCCGGAAGCATTTTTGCGGATATATTCTTCCACCCTGTTCAGCCGGTCCGCCAGACTTGCATCAGCATTTCTGCTGTAACGGGCAGTTTCAACCCATTCCCGATCTTTCTGCTCTTCTGCAAGATTTTTGTCTTGATTGACTCTCTTTCTGCTCATCTCTTCATACAATATCTGAGCTTCTTCGATGTGCCGTCCCCCGGTATTCCTGGAGATGTAATCTCCGAGTTTGTCGGCTCTCTCGCCGTAGGTGTTGTTGTTATTATCGCAATATGCGGAAAGCTCCTCCCATTCTTTTTCATCCTGAATATATCTCTGATGCCGCCGTTCCCATTCGGCAACTTCTTTTTTCAGCAATTCTTTTACATAAACCGGCGCTTCGGGATTCGCAAGCATATATTCCGCATACAGATTCTTTGCTGCCTCAAAATCCGTTTCTTTTGTCTCAGCCATCTTTTTCAGTTCATCCAAGTCTGCTTTATACTGGATTCTTTTCCGATACATGACAGCAAAGCCCTGAGCCTCGTTTGCCGGTTCGGTTCCCTGAAATTTTCCGGCAAAGCTGTCGCAAAGCTGAATACATTTTTCCCAATCCTGCTGACTTTCGCATACAGACAAATCTTTTTTCAATGCCGCATAATATTCTCCGATCATGTCCGCAATCATCTTTTTGACATCTCCGATGTGCGCGCCTTCGGGATGATTTTTGAAATATTCGTTATAGGCTTTGATTCTTTCGGTAAAATCCGCTCCGGTGCCGGCTTTCACCTTTTCATAATCTCTGTTTTCGATCAGCAGCGGAATCTCGGCAAGCTTTTTCTTCACAGCCTGGGCATGGTCACTTTTGGGATATTTAGCGAGAAATTCATCGTAAAGGGTTTTTACTTTTTCAAAATTTTTCTCGGAAAAAAATGATTCGGCATGGGTTACGGTCGTCTCAAAATCCCGTTTTTCAATTTTTCCGCGAACCTCTCCGACTAATTTTTTCACATCCCCGGCATACTTGCTTTCGTTGTACCGGTTCACAAAATCCTGTAATACTTTTTCTTTGTTTTCAAGCGACTGACTGCTCTTCACCGTTGTCAGCACATTCTGATAGGCATTCTTTATGCGGTTTTCCCGAATAATGCCGCCGGCAACCGTCACAGCACTTATCACAATAAGGAGTGCCGCAATGCCTGCCCCGCACAAAACCCAGAAACTCTTTTTTTTGGGATCCAGCTCGACTGTCCATTTTTCCAGAAAAACAATTTTCTTTTTATCTATCGTGAGCCATTTCTTTTTCTCTTTGAGAACCCATTTTTCTTTACGGCAGTATTCCCTGATATAGCTGACAGCATCCTCAATATCCATGTCTATTTTAAAAGACCTTCTGACAAGGAGGTTGAAATATTCATTGCGGATTTTTCCGTCAATTCCGGCAGCATCAATATCGGAATTGAGTTCTGTCAGATGCGCCCTGCTCCGGGTCAGATCATAAGCGTTTCGGAGTTCTTTTGTACGGAAAATCACGATACAGTGACCTGCCAGTGCGCCGCCGGCTGTGGCAAGCGCATCTTTCTGCCCGATCCTGCGGAGCTGGGTCTCTTTTTCCTTTGCCTTTTTCTGAAGCGCATTGAGCGGGGCATCGGGCGCGAGTTCGAGAAAATCATACAGAGAGGATTTTCCCAAAATCTTCAGATTTTCAGCGATGAGGGTTTCAAGGGTTTTGTCAAGCGTGGGACGGATATCTTCGTTTCTCACATCCCCCTTTCGGATGGGACATACGATCCGCTGATGGATTTCACCCTCGCCGACATCATATAAACGCGCCAGTTGGCTGATTGCTTTTTCGGTAATAAATCCCCGACGCTCGCAGAAGGCAAGATAGGTGTCAATCTCCTGAAATATTTCTTCTTTTTTCTTCTGTATCCATTCGGCGATTTTATCTTTGCCCACGGCATACTGCTTTGCCAAATCGGCAATTTTCTTATCGCTGACGGGTCCCTTTGCCAGCAGTATCCTGACCTGCCGGTCAATTTTAAAAAAGAGTTCCTTTTTTTTGATGCGCTCCTGAATGGCGGGTTCCGGAATACCGTGCATTTTTGCCAATTTTGCCGTCTCTTTTTTGCTGACGTTTCCCTTGCTCATGAGAATGGCAATATGCCTGTCTATTTTGTCAAACCTGCCTTTATCCTTTTCTTTCAGAATCTCTTTGGCATCTCTGGCTTCTTTGTGCCGGAGTTCGGGATCGCTCATGACACGCCGGATTTCCGGTATCATGTCAATATACTGCTTTGATTTGATTGCCTTTGTGGGATGGTTGCGGTAACGGCTCCACTGCGCCTGCTTCTTTTTAATCGCTTCTTCAATGATATTTATATCTTTTTCTGCCGGCTCTAAGGAAAGTTCAAGCAGCAGATAATAGTTTTCTCTTTCCATTATGTTAAAATTCTCCGCAAATGAAAGTGTGCTGTCAGTTTTTTTGCCACGAATTTACACAAATTTTTCACGAATGAACACACACGAATTTTGAATCAGTTATGAGTTACGCAGTTGAGACCTCACCCCCCGGCCCCCTCTCCGAAGGAGAGGGGGGGTAATCTCCCCTCCCCTTCGGGGAGGGGCAGGGGGTGGGGTGGGCAGGGGGTGAGGTTATGAAACGGTCATTTCCTTGCCCCGCGCCTTTGCCTTTTTCATTTCATCATCCTGAATCACGGAAGTAGTCTTCATGATGGCTTTGACGGTGCGGCGGGAGGCTGTGGGTTCAATTGCCGTGATTTCAAGCCGCCCTTCCTCGTTCATTTTAAATGTAATGTCAATGGGCGTGTCTGAGGAAAGTCCGGGGGGAAGATTCAGCACTGCCGTACCGATGACAAGCGCCTGTTCGGGGGGGGCAATGGTTTCGCTGCTCTCGTTCTCCATGATCTGAATGGAAACCGCTTCCTGATCGTCAACAGCGGTTCCGAAAGTTTTGGTGATGGTGTTCGGCACATCGGTATTTTTCAGAATCAGATTGAACACCACTTCCTGATCGTTCGAGTCATGGGCAATAATACCGAAACTCTTGCTTGTCACGTTCTTGATTTTGATTCTGGACCGCTGAACATCGGCAAGACTGTAACCCGTATCTTCAGCCACGAGCTGTTCCACTTCGTCCAGCACATTTTCAATATCGGCTTCCGGTGATTCTTCCAACTGCGCCACTGTTTTACCGGCTTTTGCGGCAGCCTTTTTCTTCATGCCCTCATTAAGCGCAAGTTTCCATCCGTAAATGGCGGCACCTTTTGCTACGGCTTCATCAGGATCGAATATTTTGGGCGTTATGGAAAATTCCTGCTTGACACGGGTCGCCACCTGCGGCATACGGCTCGAACCGCCGACTAATATAATCTCGTCATAATTCCAGTAGCCTTTTTTCTTTGCCTCTTCCAGCATTTCATAAGTCAGGGCAACGGTTCTTTCCAGCAGGTCCTGAGTGATTTCCTCAAATTTTTTCCGCTCCAGCATGACCTTGACCCGCTCGCCGCCGTGAGTAATCAGCACAGGTGTTTTGTCCCGCTGGGACAGCACTTTCTTTGCTTTTTCAGCCGAAAGCAGCAAATCCTGGCAGGTGTCCGGGTCTTCGAGAATATCTTCCTCCACTTTGGTCGTGTTCTGAAATTCCTGAAGCAGATAAGCCACAATTCGGTCATCCCAGTCTTTTCCGCCCAGATTGTGATCGCCGCCAGTACAGATCACCTCGATGGCATTTGACTGAATATCAATCATGGTGATGTCAAAGGTGCCGCCCCCCAAGTCATAGACCAGCACAACTTTTTCCTCGGCGGATTCCAGAAAGCCGTAAGCAATAGCCGCAGATGTGGGTTCGTTGATGATCTGGCGCACATTGTAGCCGGCGATTTCACCGGCTCTGCGTGTGGCTTCCCGCTCGTTGATGCCGAAATATGCCGGACAGGTGATGACGATATCTGTAATTTTTTCCCCCAGATTCTGCTCGGCATCCTGAACGACTTTTCGGATGACAAAACTGGAAATTTCCTCAGCCCTGAAGGTTTTTCCGTTATGCTCGAAGAGAAAATCCGGCTCCCCCATGGACCGCTTCACAAAACTGACCACATCATTGGGATATATTTTGGAGTTTTCTTTGGCAACCTCGCCGACGACGACATTCTCTCCGTCAAAAAAAACGACAGAAGGCGTTATATGCTGGTTATCCGAATTGGGCATCACGACGGGTTTGCCGTATTCGTCAACAACAGCAATGGAGGAATAAGTCGTCCCAAGGTCAATTCCGAAGATTTTTTTTCTTTGCTCGTTCATCACATAACTCCTTCTCTAATTGAGAATTGAGAATTGAAAAATTATTTCTCAATTCTCAATTCTCATTTATAAACATACACCGCAACCATTTCAGGGCGAATGACTTTGCCTTCCCATTCGTATCCGGGTCTGAGACTTTCCGCCACAGTTTTGTCTTTGGATTTATCCGATGTGTCATAAGTTCTTAAAATTCTCTGACGGCTTGCGTCAAATATGTTTCCGTCGCAGGTAAACGGGTTCACGCCCTGCCGGTAAAAGAGGTCTTCCAAATCCGAGGGGATACTTTCCAAAAGTTTCAGCAGCTTTTCAGGATCATTTTCTGAGGCATCCTGCGTATGGTAATGATTGGTCAGCTTTCGGATATTGTCAATCATCTGAATAATATCCATGACAATGGACCGCAGATATTTTTTGAGCATATCGCTTTTGTATTCCTGAAGTTCCTTGTGAAGCTTGTCAATCATTTTTTCTTTGTGTGCGTCATATTTGAGCTTGCTCTGAAATTCATTCTCAAGATGTATCATCTGTTCCTGAATTTCAGCTAATTTTTTATCTATCGGCGGCAGAGGCTTTCCCATATCACCGACCACATCTTCGGCTTCAAGATATGCCCGCAGCGCGTCAGGCTGGGGCGGCATGTCTGCACCGAAATCCCATTGCGCCGAAGCCTTCGGGTGATTTTCCTGTAGAGCCTGAAAATTCTTGAATGATATGGCACCGTCTGCCACAGAGCTGATAACCGATACAAATCCTGTTACGGTTGCCTGTGTTCCCCACCGGCATTTCCAGTCAACCTGCAATTTTATTGTGCTGCTGTCCTTCCTTGCATACGTTCCGGTCCAGGGAAAGGGTGCATATTCTCCCAATGCAATCTTTGTCAGATAGTCTGTGAGTTCGTTCCGATCCGTATCAGATGCGAGCATATCCCATATCTGCGTTCCTCTCAGCGACCCTTCGGGATATCCCAGAATTTCATACAGGATTGAATTCATGAAAGTTATGTTTCCGTAAATATCAATTTCCTGAATTCCGTAAAGATTGGTTTCAATGAGCGCCTGATACCGTTCTTCAAGTTCCTGAAGCAGCTCCTGCAAGGTATTTTTTTCTTTGATGAGTTCTTCCCGGGTTTTTTCTTCATCATTCATTTTATTTATTTTTTCCTACGTGTTATAAGGAGTGAGCGGTAAAGACAAGCTGATAAGAATTCCTTTTTGATTTGGAAAATTATAAAGTAAAGTCAAATAGGTGTCAATGGAAAAAGGCAGGAAAATTTATTACAGAGATAACCATATAAATTCTATTATAATTACAACACATATTATACGCCTGATTTTCCATTGCAATTCACAGGGTTCATAACCGTTTTCGTATTTCCGGGTTATAGGATTTCACTGTTCCGGAATTCAGTTTTGAAAAAAATATATATTATTGTTTAAGATAATTATATCAGATGTTTTTTTTCAGGCACATATTTTGCTATAATAAAGGTGTTAAAGCTTAACACAGTTATAACCATTGATTTTTTTTATGACAAAAAAGGAGTGTGACAATGAAAATCAGATTGATCTTCGCGGGAATGATGATTTGCAGTATGTTTTTAACGGGCGCTGCCGGGGGATACACCGGAACAGATCAGGGTGTCCTTTTGGAAGACAGGGCTGCTGTTCAGGCACAAAGCCTTTATGATGAAGAAAGCGATTTCCGGCGTTTTGCCTTTATTCCTTTGTTTCTCTTCGGAACGGCTCTGTTTGCCGCAGGGGGATTCGGCAGAAAAATGCTGTCGAAGAAAACTGAACATTAAATCTGTATGTGTGTTTATCCGTGGCGGAAAAACACCCTGCATTTTTTGCCACGAATGCACACGAATCTCTCACGAACATAAGAACATGAATTGATTTAATATATTATTTTATTTATAAAAAAATTCGTGCCTTCATTCGTGCAGAAATTTGTGTTCATTCGTGGCAAATTGAAATTCACCCTTTTGTAATTTGAGGCACGGGGACGCGGGCATACCGCCGGCATCTACAAGAAGTTTACATTTGTTTTCTGACCCTTACCCAATTCGATCAATGCGCCTGCGCCTGATCTGCCGATGCTGCAATTGACAACCGTTGTCTCGCGGATAAACGCCGTGCCGGGCATTTCATGGATATGACCGCAAATCAGCACCTCCGGCTGACACCGCAAAACAAGATCATGCAGACGCTTGCATCCCGCATGAAATTTTCCGCCGACTTCATCTAACGTGCCATAGGGCGGCGGATGAATGACTAATACCGAAGCTTTTTCTGCAAGCGGTTCAAGCTTGTCTATCAACTGCTGTTCAAAAAGACATATCCGTGAGCGGAAGGGAAGCGGCACCGTGCCGCTTGCGCCCGCAAAGGAAACGCCGTTCATTGTTATCTCTTTGAGATGAAGCGATGAGATATTCTGATATTTCTCCATCAGCCTTTCCATGCCCGAAGGATCGGTATTTCCACGAATTGCCAGCACGGGAACCGACATATCGTTCAGTTTGTCAAAAACCGAGCCTGCGCCGAAAAAAGTGATAATATCTCCCGCAATGACTAACACATCGGGCTTGATGTTCAGGATATTTCTCCGAATCATCTCGATTCGTTCTTTTCTGCCGTGAATATCGGCAACCGCATAAATACGCATCTGTCAAACTCCTAAAATTGAGAAGTGAGAAGTGAGAAGTAATTTTTCAATTCTCAATTCTCAATTCTCAATTTTTCATTTCTTTTATGCCAAAGCATTGTTCAGATCGGCGATAATGTCATCCGCATTTTCAATGCCTACGGAAAGCCGGATCAGCCCGTCTGCTATGCCGGCATATTTCCGCTCTTCCGGCGTGTAAGTGGAATGCGTCATTGACGCGGGATGCTGAATCAGCGTTTCACAGTCGCCGAGACTTACCGCCAGAATGCAGAGTTCCACCGTATTCATCACTTTTTTTCCGGCTTCCAATCCGCCCTTGACTTCAAAGGCAATCATGCCGCCGAATTTTTTCATCTGCCGGGCTGCTGTCGCATGACCCGGGTGAGAGCTGAGACCCGGATAATAAACCCTGTTTACATTCGGATGCTGTTGCAGCCATTGAGCAATTTTAAGCGCATTGTCGGAATGCTTTTCCATTCGCAGCGCAAGGGTTTTGATGCCCCTCAGAAAAAGCCACGCATTGAAAGGACTCATAATCGGACCGTAATGCGTCACATATTCCTCTTTGATATGGGCAATCATCTGTTTTGTGCTGACAATTACACCGCCGATAATATCGCCGTGACCGCTGAGATATTTTGTCGCGGAGTGAACTACAATATCTGCGCCGAGAAGCAGCGGATTCTGAAGATAGGGGGAGGCAAAAGTATTGTCAAGAATGAGCGGAATCTTATGTTTTCCCGCAATTGCCGCCCACAGTTCAATGTCAACAATATCGAGCGTGGGATTTGAGGGCGTTTCCGTATAAAGAAAGCGCGTCTTTTTGTCAATGCGTTTCTCGATTTCCTGCGCGGCGCAGCAAGTGGCAGGGGCAAGAAAACGCGGCTCGATTGAAAGGTCTCTTAAATGCTTGTTGAAAAAAGCGAATGTTCCGCCGTAAATCGTGCTGCAAGCCACGAAATTGTCTCCGGGCTTTGCGAGAGTCAGCGCGGCCGAGGCAATTGCCGACATGCCTGATGACGTGGCAATCGCGGCTTCGCCGTGTTCAAGAAGCGCTATTTTTTCCTGAAGCAGATCAACGGTGGGGTTGGATATGCGTGTATAAACGTAGCCCTGCTCCGTTCCATTAAAGATACCCGCGCCGTGATCCGCATTTTTAAATTGAAATGTGGAAGTCAAATGAATCGGCGGGACAAGGTCCATGGACGTGTGATGGACTGTATGAGTTCCGTGAACAATTTCTGTTTCTTTGGCAAGTTTTTTCATTGGTTTCTCTGTTTTTTTGATTTCTCGCAAAGGCGCAGAGAGCGCAAAGAAAAAAGCTTATTTTTTTAAACTTTTCTCCTTTGCGTCCTTTGCGGTCTTTGCGAGAGAAAAAAAGGGGTTCTCGCAAAGGGCGCAGAGAGCGCAAAGAAAAAAGCTTATTTTTTTAAACTTTTCTCCTTTTCTCCTTTGCGTCCTTTGCGGTCTTTGCGAGAAATGTTTTTTTATCATAGTTTGTGTTCATTCGTGGAAAAAATTATCTCCTTTGCCGAACCTGAACCGTTACCTGATCCTGAGCAATACCCGATTTTAATTTTGTGCCGTCATCCACTTTGAGGGTGACCGTATATTTTCCGGGCTTCTGATAACGATGAATGACGCTGGCGCCCTGAGCTTTGTCGCCGTCTCCGAAATCCCAGTAAAGTATCAGCGGGTCCCCGTCCGGGTCATGGGAGCCGGTCGCGTCAAACACCAGCGCATCATTTGCCTCACCGATATACGCTTCCCGATCTTTGCCCGCATCCGCAACCGGCGAGGCATTAACACGGACATTGACAACATCTTCGACACTGCTGCATGTCGTATCCGAGTCATCTGTAACCGTCAGTTTGGCGAGATATTTTCCGGGTTTTTTATAACGATGAACGGCAGTTGCGACCTGCGCCCTGTCTCCGTCCCCGAAATCCCATTGATAAGAAATCAGCTCGCCGTCCCGGTCTTTGCTCGCGGATGCGTCAAAGCGGACATCTTCATCAGGGGACACGATGCGGTCTGCGCCGCCATCCGCGATGGGCGGATAATTCGCCGTAATGATAAGCGATGCCTGCGCCCTGCTGTTGTTCAGATCGGTTCCGTCGTCAACTTCCAAAACCAGCG
>JFJP01000044.1_pt1 | contig 15678 bp, 17 predicted proteins | sample 431651 | NCBI WGS metagenome assembly JFJP01 (sample SAMN02602958, study PRJNA72255) | Microbial mat metagenome, whole genome shotgun sequencing project. | biome: fresh water; feature: sink hole; material: water; isolation source: purple microbial (photo- and chemosynthetic) mats found in... | reverse complement strand
GCTAGTGCAAGGCTACGATTTTCTGATGGCCTTGCGCCTTCGACACCAAGCCGAACTGCTCACCTCGAACCAGCCCGCCGATAACTTGGTGGATGCGAAGGGCTTGACGCATTTGGAGGAAGACCTCCTGAAGCAAATCTCCGCCCAGGCCTCGCTGCTCCAGAAGAAAGTCGGTTTCGATTTTCTGGGCTTGGGGTGACCTGGCTATCGGTGTTGAATCAGGGCTTTCGAGTTGCCAATAAGTGGCCTATAGCCACCGCCGCCGCATCCGCCGCATCAGTAGCCAGAGGTTCCTTGAGGCTCAGTAGTACCTGAACCATTTTTCCCACCTGATTCTTATCCGCCCAGCCATAGCCGCTGACGGCCTTTTTGACCTGCATGGGGTTGTAATCGCCCACGGGCAGGCCATGCAGTGCCCCAGTCAACAGAATGCCGCCGCGGATCTGCCCCAGTTTCAGGGCGGTGGCGGCATTCTTTTCGACAAAGGGCGATTCTACGGCCATGAAAGTGGGGCCGTGTTCGGCAATAACCTCTTCTAGCTTTTGGTGGATCCGCAGGATGCGCTGATCGAAGGTGGCGCCGGCGGGGTTTCGGATTACCCCAGCGGCCACCAGTTCCATGCGGGATCCAAGCCGGGATACCACCGCCCACCCACACGCCAGGGACCCGGGATCGACGCCCAGGCAGCGGTAGGCAACGGCAACAGGTGGCATGTCTGAATCAGTGGCTGAACACGATTTCCTTAACTTCGATGCCCTCGATTACTTGGAGTTTGGCCTTCATTCCCTGCCAAACGCTCGGGTCCCCGACGAGCTCCAGGAGCACGACGCCCTGGGGCGAGCAAAAGTTCTCACCAGCCTCGTGCAAACCGAGGCGGGTTTTGATGTTGCAGCCGTATTCGGTGAAGACCTTCTGTACTTCGCTGGCGTGCTGAAGGCGATCCGTGACATGGATCCCGAGGATGACGTGGTCGTTTTGCATGGGTTCTCCGCGTGGTTGGGATAAGCCCATGCTAACCCGATTGAAGTGGTTTAACCCCTGGCGTACCGCTGCAACTTGGGCACATCCAGGATGCGCACAACGGGGAACGTGCTTTGGATTAGGCCTAGATCTGCCAACAGGCGAAGAGCGCGACTGAAGGCTTCGCGGCTGGCACCAATGCACTGGGCCAAGTCTTCCTGAGTTTCCTGAAATTCCACCAGGGTGCGGGTGGGATTGCGGCTTTGGTAGTCGAGAATGAGCTGAGCCACGCGTTCGGGCACGCTGTGAAGACTTAGGGTTTCCACCAATTGAATGAGATGGCGCACCTTGCCGGCGAAATGGCGAATGATTACTTCGGAAACAGCAGTATTGCGTGCGGCCATGCGCTTGAGTGCTGCGGCGGGAATGAGCCAGCATTCCGCGTCCCCATGGGCTTCGGCGCCACTGGCGGTGGGGCCGCCATCGAAGACCTGCACTTCGCCAACACAACTGCCGGGCCGGAGCATATCCAACACCTGGATCTTGCCGCGACCATCGGTGCGAAAGACCTTCAGCACACCCTGGACCACCACGAAGATGCCGGGAATCATTTCGCCCTGGTTGAAGACCGGAGCACCATCGGAATAGCGGCGCAGCTCGCTGATGGAAGCCAATTCTTCGGCCTCCGCCTGAGGTAGGCCCGCTAGATAATCGACTTGCCTGAGATTGACGACCGCCTGAGCCATAGAAGTTCTGCCCGCTCCTCCAGTGATTTGTATCACAGTCGGCTTGGAAATCGAAGCAGGATTAGGGCCTTGAAAGGTTCGCGGCACGGTTACCAAATGACTGGCCGCTCGGTGATGGTGCGTTTCATGGGGTCTCCTGAAAGGCAAATCGGCGGACCCAGAGGATCCGCCGGAAGACGGATGGCGACTACCAGATCGTGGGGCGCTGGTCCGTGGGCCGAGCCATGGGCTTGCCCTCGGCGACACCAAAGGCCTCGATGAATTCGGGCATATTGGCCAAGGGGCCGTTTACGCGGAAGTGGGCGGCGCTGTGGGGATCGCCCATGACGAGCATGCGGGCGGTCTCGGGCCGAGCGTGGAAGCGCCAGGACTGAGCGTAGCCCAGGAAGAAGCGTTGCTCGGGTGTGAAGCCGTCTACCAGGCCGGGCTTGCCGGTCTTGGCCCACTGCATTTTCAGAGCTTCGAAGGCGACCTTGAGGCCACCCAAATCGGCGATATTTTCGCCCAGGGTCAGTTCGCCGTTGAGGTTGAGGCCGGGCAGCACTTCGAACGAATTGGCCTGTTTCACGACTAGGTCTGTGCGGGAGGCGTAGGCCTTGGCATCCTCGGCGGTCCACCAATCCTTCAGATTGCCTTGGGCGTCGTACTGGCGACCCTGGTCATCGAAGCCGTGAGTCATTTCATGCCCGATGACCATGCCGATGCCCCCATAGTTGACGGCATCGTCGGCCTTGAGATCGAAGAAAGGCGGCTGCAGGATGCCCGCGGGAAATACGATCTCGTTCATGCTGGGGTTGTAATAGGCATTGACCGTTTGAGGTGTCATGCCCCACTCGTTGCGGTCGATGGGCTTGCCCAGCTTGGCGAGGCCGCGTGAGAACTCGAAACGGGCGGCGGTGTTGACATTGGTGAGGAAGGCGCCCTTCACGACTTGGAGCTGGCTGTAATCGCGCCAGGCATCGGGGTAACCGATCTTGACCTTGAAGGCGGCCAGTTTCTGCTGAGCCTTTTGCTTGGTGGCTTCGCTCATCCAAGGCAGTTTCTCGATGCGGTCCTTGAGGGCCACGCGCAGGTTGCTCACCAGTTCGAGCATCTTGGCCTTGGCGGCGGGGCTGAAGGCCTTTTCCACGTAGAGCTGGCCCACAATTTCGCCGAGGGCGCCGTCGGTGGCAGCCTGCACGCGCTTCCAGCGGGCCTGGCGCTCCTTGGCCCCAGAGAGCACCTTTCCGTAGAAGGCAAAACTCTCGTTGCCGAAGGCCTCGGGTAGATTGTTGCTGGCCGAGCGAACTAGGTTCCAGCGCAGGTAGGTCTTCCACTGCGGTAGCGAGAGATCCTTGGCCATGCGGCCCAATTCTTCGAAGAACTTCGGCTGGCGCACCAGGATCGTTTTCTGCTCGGGCAGGCCAATGGCCTTGAAGTAGCTGGCCCAGGGGAAATCGGGCGAGAGCTTCATCAGTTCGGCGGGGCTCATTTTGTGATAAATGGCGCGGGGATCGCGCTGCTCCACCTGGGTCATGGAGGCCTTGGCCAAGCGGGTTTCAATGCCCATCACCACACCGGCGTGGGCCTTGGCCAAGAGTTTGGATTCACCTAGCAATTCGAACATCTTGGCCAGATGGTCCAGGTATTTCGCGCGAATATCCTGGGACTTGGCATCTTCCAGAGTGTAGTAATCGCGATCCGGCAGGCCCAGGCCACCCTGCGCGAACTGGGCGATGTAGCTGGTGCTCTCCATGTCATCCTGGCCCACGAAAAAGCCAAAGGCAGGGCGTGCGATTCCGGTGTGAAGGTAGCCGATTTCCGTGGCGAGACCCTTGGCATTTTGGATGGCCTCGATGCGCGCCAGCATGGGGCTCAGCGGCCGAATTCCGGTCTTTTCAATGGCGGCCAAGTCCATACCCGCAGCGTAGAAATCGCCCACCTTCTGGAGGCCCGAACCCTTGGGAGCCTTGGCCGCCACGGCGCTGTCCATAATCTCGCGCAGGGTTGTCCGGTTCGCTTCAGCCAGTTCGTTGAAGGCGCCCCAGGTTGTTTGATCGGCGGGAATGGGGTTGACCTTCAGCCAACCACCGTTGGCAAAACGAAAAAAGTCATCGGAGGGCTTGATCGACGTATCGAGATGGCCGGGTTGGATCCCGTGGCCAGGCTCGGGAGAGGTTCCGAAGAGCAGTCCGGAAGCCAAGCAAAGCGATAGTGCGGTCGTGCGTAGATTCAAAGGTCACCTCGTTAGGTCGGAAGGGCGGCTTCCGGGCCAGGGTTCCCGAACAGTGTGAGGTATGGCTCCCCCATGCGGTGGTGATTCCGGGCACTCCTTGGGGTCCGCCCCTGACAAAAAACATGGGAAGCTGACACTCAATGAACGAAGCGAATGTTGTTGGGGTTTCCTCGATGTCGATCCTGCGCACCTTGGTCAATGCTCATTTCCTGTTGGGTGGTCTGGCCTTTGGGTTGGTGGGCATTCTGTTGGCCAGGGTTTCTGCGCGGACGGAGCGCCTAGCTTGGCCTTTGGCGTGGATCGTCGTGGCGAAGTACGTCTCGACTCTGCTGGTGCTGATGCCACTTTCGGTGGTGTTCGCACGGTTTGCTCCTGCGTGGCTTGGCTCAAATCCGCTCGTTCGACTTCCTTGGTTGATGGTGGCCTTTCTGGTGCTGGCTTGGGCGCTTTCTACCTTGGTGGAATGGTCCTTCTTTTATCGAGCGTTGGGCGCTCGGGTTCTCGTGGTGTCGATGCGGGCCAACGCCACCACCCTGCTGCTGTTGGTGGCCATCTACCTGCCTTTCTGTGATTTCGGGCTACTGGCCTCCAAGCCTTTGCTGCCACCGGCCGCGTCGTCGATGCGTGTGCTCTATTTGCACAACGGCAGCCTATTCGGTCGCCGCCTGGGGGGCGCGGAGGAGCGCCTTTTGACCGGCCTATCCTTCACCCAGGAGGCACGCTTGTTCGCTCGCCGGGGTGAACAGGGCTGGGAGCTATGGCTTCAAGACGGGGCGCCTGTACCGCACCAACTCCTTGCGAATATTGCCCCCATCACGGCGGAAATCCCCCAGCAACCGGCCCTTCATGTTCAGGGCAAGAAGGTGCTTCTCACGGGTGAAGCCACGCTATCGCAATGTTTTGGGAAACCCGCCGCGGCCTTGGCACAGGAACAATCCGCATGGTCCCTGCGCCTGGGGCGGTGGCCCTGGGAAGGGCTGGAAGTCACTTCCAGGGATTTGAAAGCCTCGTACCGAGTGGCCCTGGACACGCCCTTGCTTTCTTGGAATGCCCGCTGCGCCACCCACTTGCCGGGTGAGCGACTGCTCTTTCAGATGGGCCCTTACCTTTGGCTATTGGATTTGGAAGATCGCCGGGTGAGCGTCTTCGCCCAAGGGCAGGGCGCCATGGTGATTTTGGGGCTTTGATTTCATTGCGCGTTCGTCTTCGGGGGAACCATCTCGGCACCTACGCGAGCGCAAGACCTAGGGTTTGCAGAGAACTGCCGTCCAACGTTTGAGTTGCAGCGGATCGACTCCCGTCCCGCCGATGGAGGCATCCCAATGTAAATGGGGTGCGCTCACGCGGCCCGTGGCGCCGGAGAGGCCCATTACCTGACCCGTTTGCACGGCTTGACCCACGCTGACCTGGATCTGGCTCAAATGCGCATAGGCCGTGAATAAGCCGCAGCCATGATCGAGAAGCACTAGGTTGCCGCCATAGAACAGATCCTTGCCCAGCCGTACGATGCCGGCGGCAGGGGCGTGCACTGGCGTGCCCGTGGCTGCCCGCAGGTCCAAGCCCTTGTGGACGCTCTGGACGGTGCCGTTGAACATCCGCTTCATGCCGAAGGTGCCGGTGATCTTGCTGTTCACGGGGAAAAGGAAGGGGGTATTCCAGAGCGGATCCGGCGCGGCTGTGGCATGGATCTTCAGGATTTCTTCCCGTTCCCGAAGCGCCCGGGCCTTATCGGCCTCGCTGGGTTCCGCGAGACGCTTGGGAATCGTCACCTTGACGGTGGGAAATCCGCTCGGCGTAACGGTGAAGGGAATGGGAGCCCCGGCCGTGCCGCCCTCGATTGTTAGTTCTCCGGGTCCCGGTGTGCGGTCGAAGGGAATGGGAATGAACGCGGCAGCGCGTTTCGCCGGGTCGGCGGGGTGTGGAAAAAAGGCATAGCGTTTCTCGCCAAGGCGGACCTTTAGTCCCGCAAGACCTTCCTTTCCGGCCACTAACACCAGGATTCCGCCCGGAGCGACATGGCTCTCCAGCAGTTTTATCTGGGGCCCGGGAGCAGCGAGCAGAGCGGGGAGCGCGGCGCACGAAATCAGGACAGGCAATAGGAGTCGGGGGAAAGTCATGGGTAATCCTGGGCGCCGGGTGGTTCCATGGCCATGAGCATTCCAGGCCAGAACTCGATTACAGTGCAGCCAGCGCATTTCACAGTGCCGAGTGCGTGAGGTGAGGCAATCTGGATGATCAGTAAACCATGCAGGCTGCGTTGAGAATGCCGATCGCCAAGGAGATCAAGGCGGCTGCAGCGGCGGGGCCTGGACGATCGCTTTCGATGTGCTTTGAAAGATCGGGAATCAACAATCGCAAACCCAGGAAGACGAGAATCTGAACTGACATGGCAATGCCGCCCCATATTGCGCAATCCGGCAACGAGGAAGAATGCGCGATGGCAGATCCTAGGGGCAACACAAAACCGATCAAACTGCCGCCGAAGGCCAGTGCGGCGGAGAGGTTGCCTTGGCGCAGTAGCGTCCATTCGGCGTGGGGGGTGATGGCCGTATAGATGATTGCAAAAAGCACGGTCATGCCGATGGCCAGAGCCATGTAGGTGGCAAAGGCAGGCAAGGTCGATAGCGAGTGCATTAAAGGCGACATGGGAGTCTCGCAAGAAAGGGTTGAGGATGCTTCGCTAGCCAGTCTACAACTGTTTCCATGGCGCGTATCTGGGGCACTGCAAACGCCTTTCCAGTGCTTTGGGTCATGGATTTCCTTGCGGCTGTCCGTGCCGATACGCCATGCTGAAAAAAAGATTTGAATCGAAAGGTTCTGATGCGCTATCGCTCTTTTACCCCTCCGATGATTGGAATTCTCGTGCTTTCGAGCGGGATTACCGGGTGCGATACCCCAGCCAAACGCGAGCGAGCTCGAGTGGCAGAAGACGCTGCACGACGCAAAGCCGAAATCGAACCGCCGACTCCGGAAGTGTTATCGCAGGTGACCCTTGCGGTGCAGGCTTTCATGAAAGAGCATCACCCCAGTCAGAGCGTGGAGGGATGTTCCTTGACATCGCTTACCCCCAATCTCTTTTTGGTGGGAGTGACCGTGCGCGATAGCAATGTCAGCGGTCCCACGATCAAACAACTCACTGCGGAACGATTGCGGGATACCGAAGAAGGTTGGTTCAGCGGTAAGCCCAAAGAAAATGGCGAGTTGCTGTGGGTGATTGATTACCTCGATCAGGCGAAGATGAAAACCCTAGCCACGCGCCATGGCTTGGAAGGCGAAGTTGAGACCATTCGACGCCAGGATCAGAACCACTCCTACGCGCACTCCTGGGGGCATCGTTCCTGGTTGGATGACTATCTGCTTTGGCATTTTCTGTTTCGCCGACCCGCGCCCATGTTTCAGATGCCCGGAGGTGCTTTTCAGCCTCGACCCATGGGGTTTCGCTTTCACGATCCGACCGGATCACCCATTCGGCCCGAAGATGCCCGGCCCTACCAAACCGGTGCGGCCGGCAGCAGTGGTCGATCTTCAGTGTTTCTGGGTGGGGGCGCGTGGCGACCGCCACTGGTGAGCCAAGTGGGCCACATACCTGGTCAGGCCTTCATGGCCAGAGGGTCTGGTGTTTCAGGATCGGTGCCCATGGGGACGGTTTCGCGTGGGGGATTCGGTGCCGCGGGACGGGCGGCAGGTGCGAGTTCGGGTGGTTAAATGCGACGAATAACCCTGACTCCCCGACCCGATTGGAAAGCGCGACTCGAAGCCCTTGGGGTGAATTTTCATACCCACGATGATGGCAACCCGTATTGGCGGGAAGATGCGTACTACTGCTTCTCAAAAACTGAAATCGAGAGCCTCGAGGGGGCCGCGCGCGAAGTGCAAGCCATGTGCCTGCAGGCCGTGGAGCATGTTTTGGCCACCAACCGGTTTGCGGAATACGGCATCCCCGCCGACCTCATCCCAGCCATTCGCGAGAGTTGGGAACTCGATGAGGTTTCGATCTACGGGCGGTTTGATTTTGCGTACCAAGGCCATGGCTACCCCAAATTGCTGGAGTACAACGCCGACACGCCCACATCCTTGGTGGAGGCTGCCGTCGCGCAATGGTACTGGTTGGAGGAGCGCTTTCCTGGCCGGGATCAATTCAATTCGCTGCACGAGCGTTTGGTCGAAGCCTGGAAACGGGCGGCAGGGTATTTGCCACTAGGCACCGTGTATTTCTTGGCGCAGGACACCTGGGAAGACCACCAGACCGTTGCCTACCTGCGCGACACTGCGGATCAGGCTGGTTTGTCCACCGCGCAAATGGCCCTGGAAGATCTGGGTTGGGATGCCAATCGTGGAGAATTTGTGGATCTCGACGATCGTCCGGTGCGGGCTGTGTTCAAGCTCTATGCCTGGGAATTTATGTGGCAGGACAGCTATGGTGCTGCCTTGGCGCAAAAACCGAGGCCTTGCACCTTTTTGGAACCGGCCTGGAAGATGCTGCTGAGCAACAAAGCGCTGCTGGCCATTTTGTGGGAACTCTTTCCCGATAGCCCCTACCTGCTCCCGGCGTACCTCGGCGGCCCGCACGAAATGAGTTCCTACGTAAAAAAGCCCATCCTGGCGCGGGAAGGGGCCAACGTCGAAATTCACCTGGAAGGCAAACTCATTCAGGCCGAGGAAATGCGCGAATGCTATGGCGCTGAAGGCTACGTGTACCAGAGTTATGCCCAGCTACCGATTTTTGATGGTTTTCATCCCGTGATGGGTGCGTGGATTGTCGACGGCGAGCCCGCCGGATTGGGAATTCGCGAAGCGGCAAGCCCCATCACCAATAACGGCAGCTGTTTTGTGCCGCACCTTATCGAGGATTAACCGTATCGATGGACTCCAGTCGATCGCTAGCGATCACAACGGCCTGATCGCCCGGCTGAATTGCGGTTGCTGCAGGACAATTGAGTTGCTTGTGGCCCTCGTGAATCAGCCCGATCACAGTGGCATGGTGGCCCAGGCCCCACTGCACCAACTCGGCGTAATCCCAGCGTTCCATGGTCTGGATGGGCAGGAAGTAGATTTGGCTGCCCCCCAGATCACTGGTCAAATCCATCACGATATCTTTCACGCCCGGGTCGGAAAGTTCCTGCACCATTAGGCTCGAGGTTAGCTCGGTGGCGCAAATGACGCTGTTGGCTCCTGCCATTTCCACTTGGTGAATCTTTTGGGCGTTGATGACTTCCACGACTGAAAAAATGCTCGGATTCAAACGTTCAATGACCAGTGTCGTAACGAGGTTGTGGTCATCCGAATGGCAATCGCTGGGGTCCTTGACCAGCACAATGACATGGCTGGCAGCCGGAAGATTGGCTTTGCGCAGCACTTCCTCCCGAGTGGGATCGCCGCGCACGAACATCACATCCTGATCCTGTAGTTCTTGCGGCAGCTCCGTGAGGGTTTCGTCGATCCAGCAGATGCTTTTGCGCTGGGTGGCCTTGTCATGCTTGATTTCTCGCACCAGCTTGAGCGCGGTATCCACATGATTGAAGTTGATGATGATGACGTGATTGTGGGAGTGGATATCGAGCATGCCTCGTTGCCTCTTCGAGCGGGATTCAAGCAGGGAGCCGGCGATTTCAGAGATGAGATAGCCGAGAAAACCAATACCAAGAACCATGGTGGGGACACCCACAATGTAGCGCCCAGCCGAAGTGACCGGAAATAAATCACCATAGCCCACTGTGGCCATGGTGACGATGGCCCACCAGAGCGCATCCAGCCAACCCAAGTCGGGTTTTCCGGGCAATTCGAAAAACAGGAAACCCGAGGTGGCAAACCACAGCAACAGCAGGAAAAAGATCAGTGCTTTGACTTTCACGCTGCCGTTATGCAGGGCGCGACGGCGATTCCAGAGCAGGAAGAAGACGCGAAACATGGGCTATTCCTCCACCGTTCCGTCCTGCTGCCAGGTGATTCGCAGTTGCTTTGAGCGCAGCGCTATGCGCTTATCGGCCCATAAGCCCACGTGTTGGGTTTGCGCCTGCAGTTCGGCTGCCACGTAGGATGATTGACGGGAAAAAGGATATTTGATGTAGGCCAGCGAGAGCCCACGGGAAAGCATCTGCCAGCCGACATCTTGTCCTTCGCGATGGAGGTAGGCCAATAGGCGTTTCTTCTTATCGTATTTCAAGGCATCAAAAACTAGGTTGGCTTTCTGGTTGAGCAAGGTCTGCTCGAGGAAGACAACTGCTTGACGAGCGGTGGGCAAAACGGCGGGGTCGGACATTGTGGGATCATAGGAGATGATCCCCAAAAGACGCAGGGTGACTTGCTCGTTGCCCAACCGGACAACGACCTCATCCCCATCAATCACCTGACTGACGGTGACTTCTTGACCACTTTGAATGGTGTTGCTTTGGGGGCGGGAGTTTAAATTTCTTTTAAAGGTCCACACCCGAAGGCTGAAGAATAAAGAGGCGCTAAACAGCCCGGCCATTACCATGAGGAATATCGTGTTTAGGGTGATTCGCATAGTCCTGCCGAAATGGGCAATGCACGAAAATGCATGAATTAAAAAACTTGCTGAGCAGAGAATACACCGATCGAGCGAGGGGTTGCTCCTCCTAGCACGCTTTTGAAAGCCCACAATAGGGGCTGCAATGTGAAGGTCCGAGCCCGGATCGTCTGAGTGAAGGAGGCCGACACCCAATCCCGAATTGCCTTGCGGTCCTATCAAAACGAAGGATGGGGACCACCAAAGTGAAGGTTTCGAGGGTTGGAATTGGCGATCTTCGCCCTTGAACTCCTTCATCGGGCCGTTGGAACCGGGCTGAGGACATTTTCCTAAGCCATTGCCAGGCAGTAATTCCATCCTGCCGAAAGGGGCTCAATGGGTTGGGTTTAGCCCTTGGCTCACCTGGGCATGCTTCCTGCCATCTCTCCTGGAACGTCATCGCCTTTGCGATGTACCTAAGGAGCAAGCCATGAAAAATGAAAATCGCACTGAAATGGTCAGTCGAGACACGATCCTCAAGATGTTGTCCAAGGATGAGGTGGGCAGTGTAAGCACCGCAGAGACGGCTGTGAACCTTCCGAAGCACGCCGAATATATCGATCTTTCACACCTGGATTGCGGCGTTCAGAAGGCCGATGGGACGGCCATTGTGATGGGGCACATCCTCAGCCGAAAGTCGGTTCACAAAGACACCTGGAGAAAAATCGTGGCGGAAGTGATCGCCCATGACATCCCGAAGGTACATGCCTGAGGACCAGCGCTGTTTTCGGGGGATTGTCACCCCAGCTTGGAGCTGTTCATGAGTGCCGAGGGTCTTCCCACGTTGTCGGAATTAAAAAAAAAGATCGGCCCGGATATCAGTGTCTGGAGATCCCGCCGGTGGTGGCTCTTCGGGGGAACGGGCCTGCTTGTTCTGCTGGCGGGAACACTGATCTACACCCGTAAGGCAAAGCAAAACCTTGTGCAGTATGCAAGTACACCGGTGACGAGGGGAGATCTCGTGGTGACGGTGGAATCCACCGGGACGCTGGAAGCGGTGACCAGCGTCGAGGTGGGTTCCGAGGTCTCGGGCCGGATACTCCGGGAGATGGTGGAGGTCAACGACCAGGTGCACAAGGGCCAGATTCTCGCGGAGATTGACCCGGAATCGCTGAACTCGGGCCTGGATCAGTCCCAGGCCCAACTGCGAGGCGCGAAGGATGCCGTCAACTTGGCGCAGGCCACAGCTAGCGAATCGGCGCGGATGCTCGCCCGAAACCAGCAATTGGGGAAGGATGGGATCCTTTCCCAATCGGATCAGGATGCGGCTCTCAGCGCCAAGGACCGCGGCAACGCGGCACTCCACTCGGCCCAGGAGAACGCGCGGGTCGCCAAGGCTACTGTCGACTTGACGGCGAGCAAACTCCGGAAAGCAACGATCCGGGCCCCCATCGATGGCGTGGTGCTGGCGCGCTTGATGGAACCGGGACAGACCGTTACCGCAGGCTTCCAGACTCCGGTGCTGTTCAAGCTGGCCCAGGATCTCAGCAAGATGCGTCTCAAGGTGGATATCGACGAAGCCGACGTCAGCCGCATCCATGGCGGTGAAGCGGCTACGTTCACGGTAGAGGCCTACCCTGGGCGAAGCTTTCCATCTCAGGTCGTATCGCTGCAGATGGAACCCAAAGTTTCTCAGAACGTGGTCACCTATCAGGCGGTGTTGAGCGTGGATAACCGGGATCGGGCGCTGCTTCCGGGGATGACCTGCACGGCCACCATCCAGGCCGAAACGAGGCGTGGCGTGTTATTGATTCCCAACACGGCGCTGCGTTTCACGCCTCCCGTTGGGCCCGGAGGCCTCGCGAAGGGCGGCGTAAACTTCAGCGATGGCAAGCACCGGGTCTGGCTCCTTAAAGGTAAGGTCCTAACGCCGCTGGAAGTCAACACTGGAGCCACGGATGGCCGACGGACCGAAGTTCTCGTCGGTGAACTGCAAGAAGGGATGAATATACTCACCGATACCAAGGGTTCGCCGTGAGCCCGAAGGCCACCGCCCTGGTGGAGCTCCAGGACCTCACCAAGATCTATGGCAGCGGGGAATCTGAAGTGCGGGCCCTGGCCGGTGTGAGCTTCCGGATCGACCCAGGCGAGTTCGTCGCGGTGATGGGAGCCAGTGGCTCCGGAAAATCCACGTGCCTCAATATGCTCGGGTGTTTGGATTCCGCGACCTCGGGCCGCTATTTGTTCTGCGGCTTGGATGTGGGAACCCTGAGCATCGATCAGCTGGCCCTCCTGCGTCGCAACTACCTCGGCTTTGTTTTTCAGGGGTATAACCTCTTGGCGCGCACCAGCGCCCTGGAAAATGTCGAACTGCCTCTGGTCTACCGCCGGGTTCCGGCCGCCGAGCGCCAACAGAGTGCCATTCAAGCGCTTCAGGATGTGGGCCTGGGCGACCGCATGCATCACGTTCCGAGTGAACTCTCGGGTGGGCAACAGCAGCGCGTGGCCATTGCACGCGCCATCGTCACGAGCCCGCAAATGCTCTTGGCCGATGAACCCACGGGGAACCTGGATTCCGCACGCAAGGTGGAAATCATGAAGTTGCTGCAGAAGCTCAATCAAGATCGAAAGATCACCATCGTCATGGTCACCCACGAAACGGATATGGCCGCCTTCGCGACGAGGACCCTCCACTTCAAGGACGGTCTCATCGAGCGCGATCTGGTTTCCGAAAAGGTGAGCGCATGATCTGGACGACCATCCTGATGGCCTTTCGCGAGATCAAGCGCAACCCCATGCGCTCCTCCCTGACCATGCTGGGCATCATTATTGGTGTTGCCTCGGTGATCATCATGGTCGCGCTTGGCCGTGGCGCCGCTTTCAAGATCACATCTGACATCTCCAGCATGGGCACCAATTTGCTCATCGCCACGCCGGGCAGCGAGCGCCACGGACCCACGGCCAGCGCGGCTCAGCCTTTCAAGCAGGATGACGTCCGCATCATGCTGCGCGAATTGGGAAGCGTGGCAGAGGTCGCCCCGGCGGGCAGTCTGGGCGCGTTGCTGGTGAATGGGAATCTGAACTGGAGCAGCACCGTGACCGGTTCTACCAATGCCTACTTCCAGATTCGGGCTTTCAGTTTCGAACTTGGAGAACGTTTTTCTGACGCCCAACTTCAAAGTGGCGCTGCCGTCTGCGTGCTGGGTGCCACGGTGCGAACCAAGCTGTTCGGTACACAGAATCCCATCGGTAGTTCCATCCGCATCGCAAAGGTGAACTGCGCGGTGGTGGGAGTCACACGTCCGAAAGGGCAATCCAGTTTCGGCATGGATCAGGATGATTTTGTTCTGGTGCCCTTGGCCACCTTCCAGCGGCGGATTACAGGTAGTACCGATGTCGGAGTGATTTTCCTGAGTGCTCACGATGGCAAGCAGATTTCCAAGGTGAAGAGCCAGGTCGCCGCCCTACTGCGGGAGCGACGGCGGATCGCCCCAGGCGCCATGCCGGATTTCAATGTGCAAAGCATGGAGGAAATCACGGCCACCCTGGGCACTGTGACCAACGCGCTCATTGCCTTGCTTGGAGCCATTGCGGCCGTGAGCCTCCTGGTGGGTGGCATCGGCATCATGAACATCATGCTGGTTTCGGTCACCGAGCGTACTCGCGAGATCGGCATTCGTCTTTCCATTGGAGCCCGGGGCAGGGAAGTTCTCTTTCAGTTCCTGGTGGAGGCCATGGCACTCTCGGGGTTGGGTGGAATCATGGGCATCCTGTTGGGCCTGTTGGTCAGCTACGTTGCGGCAAGACTCATGCATCTTCCCTTCAGCCTCGTGCCGGATATGGTGGTCATCTCTTTCCTGTTTTCCGCGTCCGTGGGCATCATCTTCGGCTACCTGCCCGCCCGGAAAGCCTCACGGCTTAATCCTATCGAGGCTCTACGGCACGAGTAGTGGCACCTCCGCATCGGCCCATGTTAGATGTGCCGAGAGCGCGGCATGGTCCGAGATCTTCGACCATGGCGCACCGGAATGCATGGTGGCCTTGTTCACTGAAAAACCACGCACATAGATTCGATCCAGGCGCAGCAGGGGACGCTTGGAGGGAAAGCTACGGCCGGGGGAATCGAGACCCCCATACGCCCCGCCGAATGCCTCGATCATTTCAAGGCGATGGGCCAGCAACTCGTTGGCCTCATTGCGCCAGTCGTTGAAGTCGCCGGCAATGATGAGGGGCGAGTCGGGATCGGCAATCTCCTCCAGGTAGCCCGCGAGCGCATCCATCTGGTGACGCCTTGATCTGGCGAATACCGATAGATGCACGCAGACACAATGAAGTCGCTTGGTCAGGCCCGGTAGGTTGATCGTGCAATGCAATAAACCCCGCCGCTCGAACCGCAGTTGCGTAACGTCCTGATTGTGGGAATGTTCGATTGGAAACCGCGCAAGAATGGCATTGCCGTGGTGCCCATGCCCATAGATCACATTGCTTCCATAGGCGGCGGACGGCCAGACGTTTTCGGCCAGGAATTCGTACTGGGGCAAGGGAGGCCAGCCTTCGAATCTCTTGGCGTTTCGACTGTGGTGCCCCTGAACTTCCTGAAGGAACACGATGTCGGGGCCTAATGTACGTAAGTGATCCCGGAGCTCATGCACCATCAGATGCCGATGGAATTGCGAGAACCCTTTGTGGATGTTGTAGGTGACGATGTGGAGTTGCGTCGGATCCGGGGTGTTCATGGTGCTGCCAACATCCTTTCCTGCGTGCGGATGACGTTGGTGAACCCCTAGGGATCCACCAACGGGGGATGGGCGATTGGCGGTGCTACTCAGCCTGCCGGTCTGCCTCTTCCTCTTGCACATCCGCGTAGAGATCCTCCACGGCCTCGCGGTTATCCGGAGTCACCTCTCCGGTCAGGACTTCGGTTACGTCATCTCCGGTCAGAGCCCAACCCACTTGCTCATGAAGGGGATGCTCCCGGCGTTCCACGGAGAACGAGGCGGGTTCTTCCGGAAACGCCACCCCGATGGACTCCGACTCTTCATGGGTCAGGTTCAGGCTGTCTTTCTTCTTGGTGCTTTTGGATGCCATGGAGGCCTACTTGCCAAAAACCTTTTTCACTTCGCCGACCTTCTTCTGGATGGTGCCGCTGATCTTTTCAGCAGTACCTTCGGACTCAAGACGAGGGTTGTCGGTTATTTTTCCGGCAGCTTCCTTGACCTTGCCTTTGATCTCATGGAGCTTCCCTGCAACCTGATCCTTCGTGCTGGACTTCATGGTGACGATCTCCTTGG